>SDBV01006940.1_pt1 | contig 15563 bp, 17 predicted proteins | sample 2277081 | NCBI WGS metagenome assembly SDBV01 (sample SAMN10402039, study PRJNA504765) | marine sediment metagenome | isolation source: marine sediment core GS10_PC15, 223 cmbsf | place: Arctic Ocean: Southern Knipovich Ridge | collected 2010
ATCGGCGAAGCGTCGATGGCCGGGATGCCGTACCACCGCCACTGCGGACGCCCGAAAATGCGGGGTTTTATCAATGTTAGGCGGCAGTTCTCAATTTGGCGGAGCCAAATTGAGAACTGCTCCATAAGAAGACGCCGGAATAAAGACAAGATCTGCCCCACCATCAATAGCTGCGCCATCTGCGGCTGCCTCGCATGGCAACCCCGGGCTCACAGAGCGTCGTCGCCTATTGCCTTTACACCTCAAGTTTTATACTTTTAATAGCTCATAGCATACAATCTCGACAGGTTCTTCAGACTGTCTCCAGACATGCTCTGTATCGCCGGAACCGACGGCTACTTCAAGCGCGTAAATCCGGCTTTTCAACGCATTCCGGGTTGGACCGAAGAGCAGCTTCTCGGGCAGCCATTTTTCGATCTCGTTCATCCCGACGACGTGCAAGCCACCCGCCGGGAAATCGCTAAACTGGCAGGCGGGACACCGATCCAGTCGTTCGAGAATCGACTTCGTGCTGGCCGCCATCATCGACCTAACCGAGAGGAAGCGCGCGGAAAACAGGATCAAGGCCCAGGCCGCCAGCCTGGAGAAGGCGAACAAGCAGCTGGAAGCACTCGCAACCGTCGACAGCCTTACCGGTTTGAAGAACCGGCGCTACTTTTTCGATCGCCTGGGCGCCCACCTCAATCTGGCCCAGCGGGTGAAGCACTCCCTTTCGCTGCTGATGATGGACATCGATCGGTTCAAGACCTTCAACGACACCTTCGGGCACCAGGCCGGTGACGAAGTATTGAAGACAACCTCCGAGCTCCTGCAAGATACGGCTCGTGCCGGCGACTGTGTGGCCCGGTACGGCGGGGAAGAATTCGTTATCAGCTTGCCGGAAACGGACCGCCAGGGCTCTCTACTACTCCAAGGAGCACGGCCGCAACCGTGCGACCCATTTCGACGAAATCCCGTAAATCACCCTCACTGCTGCTGACCACCCGGCAGTCACACCACAACCCCAGAAAAGACGGGTAAGAAAATCCTGCCCTGGCGCGTCGATGGTACGCGTTTCGAACCTTGAACCATGATCCCTATTGTACTGTATAATGGCGCCATCATGCCGGTAAAGGAAGCGAGCATAGAGTGTTTTCTCCAGGAAGAAGGGTGGATCGCGGACGTCGACAGCGTCAGCTTTCTGGCCGCCGGAGAATACAACGAAAACTACCTCGTCCGAGCGGGTGACGACGCATTCGTCTTCCGCATCAACCACGGCAGCCAACTGGAGCTGGAAAACCAGATCGAGTACGAGTTCAAAGTCCTGCAGGCCGTCGAGACATCGCGAGTTACACCCAGGCCGTTCTACTGCATGCCGGCCCCAAACAGCCTGAATGCGGGAGTTCTGCTCATGGAATACCTGGCGGGCATCAAGCTGGATTATCGCAGAGACTGGCGCAAAGCGGCCCGCGTTTTTGCCCGCATCCACGCGCTTCCCGCCCCGGAAGGCCTGATCGTGCAGGCCAACCCCGTGCGCGATATCGCCAGGGAGAGCCTGCGGTTGATCAACACGTTCGATCCCCACCCCCTTACAAGGCACAGGCGTATCCTGCTCGCCTATCACGCCGACATCGTAGCGTTGGAGGAGAAAGCGGAGCGCTTGTTCGCCAACGAGCCGATGTGCATCGTCAATACCGAGGTCAACTCCAGCAATTTCATAGTCGCGGGAGAAAAGGCCTTCCTCGTGGATTGGGAAAAGGCGGTCGTCTCCTGCCGCTATCAGGATCTGGGTCATTTTCTCGTGCCAACAACCACACTTTGGAAGAGCAACGACACGTACTCCGGAGAGGAAAAGCTGCGCTTTCTGCGCGCTTATCGCGAAATGGCCGACACGCGCGTGAGCCTGGACGAGCTGCGTGCCGGCACGAAGCTGCTGGAGCGAACCATCTTGCTGCGGGCTCTGAGTTGGTGCTTCATGGCCTATTATGAATATACTCAGGCTCAGAGGAGCCTCCGCAACCAGGACACGTTCCTGAAAATTAAAAAATATATGGACGATATTGAATGCTTCTTGAACTGAGTCGCGTTACCAAGCGTTTCGGCCCTAAGACGATGCTGGAGCATATCAGCTTACGTGTGGACCGGGGGGACATTGTTTCCCTGATCGGACCGGCTGACACGCGGCCAGGCGTCGTGCCGTTCCTCACCTCGTCCGACCGGCCAGTGGCCTCGGTCCTGACCCTCGTCTTCCTGGTCACACCCCTGCTGCTATTCGCCCTCGTCGATCTATCGCTGATCCGCGTCTACAGAAAACGAGGAATCGCTTGAGCACGCGCAGACTCATCGTCTTTCTCAAGTCCCCCGCAACCGGGCGGGTCAAGACGCGCCTGGCGGCCCGTGCGGGCAAAGCGGCTGCCCGGGAGTTGTATTTCGCCATGGTGGCGGACCTTCTCACCAACCTCTCGCCGCTGGAAGACGATACGGTGTTCTACATCGACGATAGGAAGGGCGCTGCGCTGCTGTTCGACGGCGTGTCTCGCTTGCTGAAGCAGAAGCTGCGCGTCGAATTCGGCCGGCGGCGGGCGGGCCCGGACCGCCCGCCGGATGAACACCGCTCGGGGGCCGCGCTGCGATACGGAAACCACCTCATGCCCATCGAGGCGCAGCAAGGCGCACACCTGGGACAGAGCATGGCCCGATCCCTCAACGATGCCTTCCAGGACGGGAAAGAATCGGCCATCCTGATAGGCTCGGACATCCCCCAGATCGACCGAGAGCTCATCGGCGTCTACTTTCAAAGACTCGCCCAATTCCCGATGGTTCTGGGTCCCACGGACGACGGCGGCTATTACCTGATCGGGTTCAGACGAGACGGCTTTGCCGAAGAGGTTTTCGAGGGCATCGCGTGGAGCGGCCCGAGGGTCTACGGTCAGACCTTAGCCAGGGCCGGCGAGCTCGGCCTCGAGCTCCACGCGGGAGAGATGCTCTCCGATATCGACACGTTCGACGACCTGCTGCGGCTCCTGGGGGATGCAAAGCACAGAACGCGCATCCCCCATGTTCTGAGTGTCGCCAGGACGCGTGGGCTCAAGGCCGACCCAACCCATCACCGATCCGGCGGATAGCCGATCTCCGTTAGTTTGGCTTCGATATCGGATGGCGTCACCCCTTCCCCGTAGCGAACGGTTGCGCGCCTGGAATCCACGTTCACATCGACGGCTATGACTCCCGGAGTCCCGCCAAGTGCATCTTCGATGGTTTTCTTGCAGTGGCCGCAACTCACGTCGGGTATGCTGTACGTCATGGTGAGTGCGCCGGGGTCCGGAGAATTCTCGACTGTGCCGGCAGCGGGCCGCCCACCCCGTTTTCCAGCCATTCGGCGATAGAGAAAAAACATCGTACCGGCCATCAACAACATGCCGGCGAGGGGCAGATACATCAGGCTGCTCACTCCCATGCCCGGCACACCCATGCGGGACATGAGTATGGCCGGCCCGAACATAACTCCGGCCATTATGCCCATCAAGACCAGCATGCCAATTATTACCGCCATGGGCATCTTCATGGACCGGCCATGGCCGCCGCCCGGCTTTGCCCCGTGAGAGGCCAGAAACGCCAATCGGCTTTCGGCCACTACTCCACGGGGAACACCTTCCGGCACCACAACAGTCGCGCCCTCCCGTACCGGCAGCTCCTGCCCGTTTACGATCATGCGCCCGGATCCCTGGAGAAAGTGATAGGTCGCCGTTTGAGCTGCATGGGGCGGGATAACCTGGTCTTTTTCCATGCCCACGATAACGGACTTGTACGTCGCCGTTTCCACCAGCTTGCTGTGATTCGGGCCACTCGTTTTGTACTCCACGACATCCGCCCAATCAGGAAACACCTGAGCCTCTTTCATGTGCGCGCCTCCCCGTAACTCTGGTAATTGCACTGTATAAGCATACTCACATTGAGGCTCAGGAGTCTTCGACTTTTGTCGTGTTTCGCTGATTTTTTCGATAGAAACCGCACAGCATATAGGGATTTTTTCGGACCCAGGCTGACGAGAAAAACGTAGGCGACTATGGAGAACACCGCATACACTCTCGCAGGTGTCTCGCGCATGCTCAGTTGCACGCCCGACGGCACCCGAGGCTTTTAGGGCGCCTTGCGAAGGGGTGGATGTGGGGATATATTGTCGTTCATATGGAGAGAATGTATAACAATAAATTCGGCATGGACATGGTCACCATTAATGCCGGAGAATGCTTGGTGACCACAGAGCAGATTGTTCTCCACACGCTGCTCGGCTCCTGCGTCGCGGTTGCTTTGTACGATCCCGCGCGCGGGATAGCGGGCATGAATCACTTCGTGCTCGCCGATGTGCATAAACCCAGGAAGGCCGCCGCCACTTCGTGGGGCAAGTACGGGGTGCGAGCCACCGAGCACCTGATCGAGCTGATGGTTGCCGCGGGCGGTGTCAAGGCCCATTTTGTCGCCAAGGTCTTCGGCGGCTCCAACATGCTGCCTGACGCCGGCGCACCGGGGCAGGAAAACAGCCCCCAAAATCTGGCCACTGAAAACTACGAGCTGGCCTTCAGCCTGTTAAAGAAGGAAAACATCCGCGTCGTCAGCCACGATGTGGGCGGAGAGTTAGGGCGCAGGGTCTATTTTTTCAGCAACGACGGCAGCGTCAGGCTTGTGCGAATTCAACGCTTGCTCGCCCGGCAGTACGATGTTCAACAGGGTCATGCAACCTCGCGGACAACAGGGCATACGGGGAGAGTATCGGAAGCCGGACGGTTGTAGAGCCTCCCTCGTTTCAGCTACATCAACGCCTGAAGCTCCCGGTACCCGATCACGTGGATTCCCCTCGATCGGGTGTGCTCGAGCAGCTCGGGGTCTGTGAAGGCCTCGTAATCCGCGACACGGTAGGCCCAATCCGGCGTGATGGCCCGCAACTCGGGGGTGTCGAGAGACGGGTGAAGGATATAGGTGGTCAGGCCGGGCTCCAGCTTATCGAAGGCCTGTTTCACACGGGCCACTCTCTCGCCGGGATCACCGTCCGAAGTCAGCCCGCTTATGCGATCCAGGAAGGGGACGCCCCGCTCTTCCATCTCTCTCACCAATCCTGACAGCGCCGCTACCTCGTCGTCGCCCAGATACACGCCCGTGTGCCGCTGCACCACGTCCCGCAGGCTCGCCTCGTCCAGGCGCAGCATCATGGGCGGCAGGGTGTCGATCACGGCCAACTCGAGGTAGTCCGCCACGAATTTAGGGTGGACCACCGTGCCCATGTGAGTGTCGATGTGCGTGGATTCGATCCCGGCCGCTTTAGCTCTCTGAATCTGTGCTTCCAGCTCTATCCTGACGGCCGCCGGGTCTGCCCTGTCCTGAACCGCGGCGACGGTACGATGCATAAAACCACGCCGTCGATCAATCCGCTGTCCATACTGACCGTCGAGATCGGCGCCCAGCGATAGGTCTGCCACTCGCAGGTGAGGGTCAGATGCACGCCCAGATCGACCCCGGGGTTGTCTATGGCAAACCGGGCCGCTGCCGAAAACCAGGGACAGGTCACCATGACTGACGCGCATGACACCAGGCCCAGGTCCATGAGCCCCGGCATGGCCGCCAGGCTGGCCTGACACATGCCGATGTCGTCGGCGTGGATGAGGACCGCGCGATCGGTTTGCGCCAGTCCCAATTTCGCGAGCACGGGATTAGGATTCATGGGCTTCTGTATAACGGCCACTGCGGCAAGACGTCAAGCTGCCGCATACCGATACCAGCTAGTTCAATATGACCGTAGCGGGTAGTCAAGTACCCCATTTTCTAGCGATTCGCAGGCCAATATTGGGCGAATCGGCGAAGCGTCGCACCGCCCGAAAATGCGGGGTTTCATCAATGTTAGGCGGCAGTTCTCAATTTGGCGGAGCCAAATTGAGAACTGCTCTAACGATACAAGGCGGCCGCAGTCCCCGGTAAATCCGCGCGGAGAGAGCGACGCCCGGTGAAGCATCTCAGAATCTCCTGGGCTTTTTGGGGTATGGTTGAAACGGCGTGCGAGGCTCGCTGCTGAGCCAGTCCGTCTCCCGGTCGATGCGCGTGAGGGACCGCAGCAGGTCAAATGTTACCCAGCGTGCCGCTTCCGGGTGCGGATTGTAATTCCACAGTCCGTAGGGGCCCTGAAGCTCTTTTACGAACGCGATATTGGCGGCAACACGTTCATCTTCCGGACCGGCCCCGACACGCCAGGACAGATCCAGGATCTGAGCCACATCGTAGCGCTTGAAATAAGTAAAGCCGCCCCGCGTGCTCTCGGCGCCGATCAAGCGGGCTGCTTCGAAGCCCAGGGTATGGGCCTGCCTCTGCTCATGGGCCAGCAGCAGGTCGAGGCCGCGCCGAGCCGCCGGGCTCGTTCGCCGCTGCGGGTGCAGGGCAAGCGCGCTCACAGCGGCGGTCGTATTCGTCCGGCAGCCGAACCTGGAATGCGCCAGGCGCCTGTAGCCGGCGGCAAAGATATAGGTATCTCTGTGCATACCGGAAGGCCAGCCACCATGGGACAGCTGTCGGGAAACGAGCCAGTCGTACGCTCTTTCGGCACGGCTATCGGTGGCATAGCCGGCGCGGGCCACTCCGAGCAGCGGCAGGGCCGTCTGCAGGGGAATCATGTGGTACTTGATGTCGGAGATACGGTTGGAATCCAGCAGGGCTGACTGAGTTGCCAAAGGCCAGGACCCGTCCGGCTGCTGCTGGGAAAAAACGTACTCCACTCCCCGCCGCACGGCGACATGACGGGCGTTCAAAGCCATATAGCCCAGCCCCATCAGAGCCTGGGCCGTGAGCCTGAGTTTGCCGAGAATCTCACCTCCCCCTTCCCCCTCGCGCCAGGAGCCGTCCTGGTTTTGCAGATCCAACAACCTCAGGATCAATGGATCGGATTCCTGCAGCTGCTCGAGTTGCCTTATTTCCTGGTTGTCTTCGGCGTAACCAAGCAGATCACGCAACACCAACAGCCTCAAGCTCGGAGATGGGTCGGCCAGCAGCAGGGGCGTCCAGGTCACGACTTCACCTCAACACTTCGCTCAGAAAAGGGGCCGTGGGCGTGTCCATGCCCGCCACCGCTTCCGGGGTTCCCGCGGCGATTATGCTCCCGCCATCGGGTCCGCCGCCCGGGCCCAGCTCGATCAACCAATCGCAGGCCGCGAGCACATGGGCATGGTGTTCGACGACCAGGACCGAATGACCTGCATCGACCAGATGATTCAAAACCTTGATGAGCCGCACCACATCGTCCATGTGCAGGCCGACCGTCGGCTCGTCCAGAATATACAGGGTCGGGTGGGGAGCCTGCCTGCGCAGCTCGTCGGCTATCCTCAAACGCTGCACCTCCCCGCCTGACAAGGTGTAGGCCGGCTGACTCCATACCAGGTAACCCAGGCCCACGTCCCTGGCGATGCTCAGAGGTTTCGCTATGCCGGTCTCGCTTCGAAATAGCTCCAGAACCTGCTCCAGGGTCAGGGCATTGACTTCCGGCAGGGCCACACCGTTTACGCGGACGTCCCACGCTTCCGGCCGATAGCCCGTGCCGCCGCAGGTCTCGCACTCGACGAATTCGTCGGGCAGAAAACCCATGTCTATGCGGATCCGGCCGCGTCCCTTGCAAGCCGAGCACCGTTGTCCGAGCCCGCGCTCGTCAAGGCCCAAAGCGTGCGCGTCGTCGCTGTCGGCATAGATACGCAGGAGGGGCTTGATCAGGCCCAGAAAACTCGCCGGGCTGCGGATTCCCCTGCGGGACTGATCGACCAGGTACGCACGTTGCGGGGCGTTCTCGACCGTGTCATGGGGCTCCGGTTCCAGTGGTTCCCGAGCGAGTGACGAGGTGTGCATGCGCCTCACCAGTACGCGGCCCAGCGTTTCGATTATAAGCGTGCTTTTCCCCGAGCCCGACACGCCGCACACCCCGGCCAACGTACCCAGTGGAATAGCCACGTCCTGCCCGCGCAGATTGTGCCCTCGAGCCCCCCTGAGGGTCATCCACCCGGCAGGTCTGCGCCGCCCGTTCCCCACCCTTTTTTGCAAGAAGTCGCGCATCTCTGGAGACCGAAAATCATGCCGCAGCCACCTGCCCGTCCTGGTACCCGCATCAACGATGTCCCGTGGGGCCCCCTGGGCTACGATACGGCCTCCGGCGGCGCCGGCACCGGGCCCCATGTCGATCACGAAATCTGCGGCCCGAATGAGAAGCAGGTCGTGCTCGACGACGATCACCGTGTTGCCGTCGCCCCGCAGCTCCAAGAGCGCGTCCCGCAGGGCCAGCAACTCCGAGGGGTGCATGCCCCGCGACGGTTCGTCTATCAGGATCGTGAGAGAGGTCAGCCCGCTGCCGAGCAGACCGGCCAGTTGGACTCTCTGGGCTTCGCCCGCTGACAGTGTCCCGGTGGGGCGGTTCATGTGCAGATAGCCCACGCCAACCCGCCGCAGAAACTGCAGGCGCCTTCGGGCAACTTCGAGGCTGGTTTGCGCAAGCGGTGCGCCGGCAGGCGGCACCGGGATACGTAGCAGTGTCTCGGACAGCGCCTGCAGCGGCAATTCGCCGAGTGCGTGCATGTTGCGGCCCCGCAGCGTCACGGCTAAAAATTCCGGCCGCAGCCCCTGCCCCTGGCATTCCGGGCAGGCAACCGTCTCCGTATACGTTCCGTGAACGTCGCCGTCCCACAGCCAACTGCCCGTTCCGTAGAAACCGTGCCATTTCCACCTGTGGGTGCGTTGCTTGCCCTTCATTTTTCCCGTGGATTTGCTGGTGTATCTGACCGTGTAGGTCACTCCATCGCCGTACAGAAAGGCGTTCCGGGCCTGCTCCGACATGTCTTTCCAGCGCGTACCCTGGGGGTCGAAGCCATATCGCTCACCAAGCGCGCCGATAATGGGCTGGTCCTTGCAGAGGTAGGTTTTGGGCCAATAGCCAGGCGACCACATGGCCCCTGCGCACAGAGGTTCGTCGGGGTGAATGATGAGCTTGTCCGGTCTGGGCGCCTGCAGGGTGCCCAGACCATTGCACTTGCCGCACGAGCCGGAGAAATGCGCGTCCGAGAAATTACGGGCTTTAGCCAACGGCGCTGTGGCGTGGCACTTCGGGCAAACCCATTGATCCTTTCGTTCCATCATAGCCCCGCAGTCGAGGCAGACGCGGTCACCCAGGGAGGCAAGCAGATTAGCCAGATGGAAGCTCAGTTCCGTAATACTGCCCACCGTGTTGCGCCGGGTAAACTGGGGCACGTGGCTCCACAGGTGGGCCCGAAATGGGGCCACGGTCAGGGTTACCCCCAAACCCGTGATGGCGTCGACAGGCGCGTGGGCTCCTTCTCTCGTGCCCTGCCGTTCGTACACGGACAGGGACTCGAGGTAGCGCCTGCGAGCCTCGGTTTCCAGTACGTTGTGCACCAGGCTGGATTTGCCTGACCCCGAAAGGCCCGTGACAACGGTCAGAGCTCCCTTGGGGATATGCACATCGATATTTCTTAGATTGTTGGCCCGCGCACCGCGGATGGATATAACCGGCACTGATTCCGGGCTTCCGCCGGAGCCCGACGCCCCGGGCCGGACATCTTGCTCCTTCCGCAGCGCCCTTCCCGTGACTGATTCTTGCACGCCGCAGATTCCGGCCGGCGGACCGGCGTATACGACTCTGCCGCCTTTGGGCCCCGCCCCGGGCCCCAGGTCGATTATCCAGTCTGCAGCCCGGATGATGTCGGTGTTGTGCTCGACGACCACGACGGTCGCCCCGCTTCGGACCAGCCGATCCAGCACTTTCAACAGCCCGTCCAGGTCCCGGGGGTGAAGTCCCGTGGTCGGCTCGTCGAGTACGATGAGCTGGTTGCCGAGCTTGCTGCGACCGAGGTATCTGGTCAGTTTGACGCGCTGGGCTTCGCCGCCGGAAAGGGTTGTCGAAGCCTGACCGAGCTCGAGGTAAGCGAGCCCCACGTCGCAGAGCGCCCGCAGTATGCGCTGTGCTCCCTCACGTTTTGAGGGCGACAGATGCGCCGAACCCGGCATAAGCTCCGCAATCTCTCCTATCGAGAGCGTGTAGAAATCAGCGATGGACAATTCACGATCCCCGAACCGTACGGTACGGGACAGAACCTCTTCGTTGAATCGCCCGCCGTCACAGTCGCCGCAAGGAATCCAAACCGACGGCAGATACCGCATACGGGTTTCCGTAGCCCCGCTTCCCTTGCAGGTGGGGCAGGCGCCCTCCGGTCTGTTGAAAGAGAAGTGGGACTTCGAAAGATCGGTGGCCCCGGAGTAGAGATCCCTGACGATATCCGCGAGCTTGGTGTAGGTAGCAGGATTGGAACGGGGATTCCTCCCGATAGGGCTCTGGTCGACCAGCACCGGTTTGAAGGCCGGCCCGTCGACGGCATCGCAGCCGCAGGGAGCTCGCTTCGTCAGAGTGGGTACGAGCACGTGCTCGACCAGCGTGCTCTTTCCGGAACCGGAAACCCCGGTTACCACCGTGAGGCGGCCCAGGGGAAAGCCGACATCGATGCGTCTCAGGTTGTGCCGGTGAGCCCCTCGGACGGTAAGGAAGTGATCGGGGGCCGGCGCCTTATCACGGGCCGCCGCTCGACTGCGCAGGCTGAAGTACCTTCCCGTCGGCGTATCGGCATCCCACAGAGCCGCCGGCGGGCCGGCAAAGACCACCCGGCCGCCTTGCCTGCCCGCCCCCGGCCCCAGATCCACGGCCCGGTCGGCGATGGCCGCGGCCACCCGGTCGTGCTCGACGTAAACCACCGGCCCCGCCAGATCGCGGAAAGCCGGCAGAAACCGGGCTACATCGTCCGGATGCTGGCCGACGGTGGGCTCGTCCAAGACGTGAAGCATGTCCTCCAAACGGCTGGAAAGAGAGATGGCCAGCCGCACTCGCTGGGATTCGCCGCGGGACAGGGTCGGCGCCGGGCGATCGAGGGTGATATAGCCCAGCCCGACCCGCTCCAGAGCATCGAGCCGGCGCTGGATCTCGGAACGTAATCGACCGGCGGTGGCGGCAAGGTCGGCAGCAGCGAACAACCCGTGCACCTGCTCGACGGAGCGTGCAAGAAGCTCGTGCAGCCGCATTCCGTGCCACCTCACCGTGGCGGCTTGCGGGTGCAGGCCGGTCCGATCGCACCGTTCGCAGCCCGCCCCCGCGCAGAAGGGGCACTGCCGGTTGAAATGCGTGGGCTGCACGTCCAGAAACCCGGCCCCGCAGGCTACGCAGACGGGATTCGTGGCCAGCGTTATATCGATATCGCCGCCGCAAGCCCTGATAGCGCCCGCACCGAGAGCCGCGCACGCGGCCGCCAATTCCCGCACTTTATTGACCGACATCGAGCCGCCCAGCACGCCCAACTCGATCTCGATGCTGTGGGCCTGCTTCGGGTCCAGTGACCCGGCATCCCAGGGGCGCCCGTCGACGATCAGTCTGTCAGGACTAAACTCGGTCGACAACGCGCTCAGCAGAGTAGCGTGACTGCCTCGAACCCCGGCCATTATCGGGGCGTACAGCGTCAAGGTCTGCCGCTTCGCCAGATCGGCGAGCCGGTCTATGATCTCGTCCTCGGTAAGGACCGCCAGCGCATGGCCGCATTTCAGGCATTGCCGCATTCCGAAACGGGCGTACAGCAAACGCAGAAAGGGGTGCAGGCCCGACGCGGAGGCCAGGGTCGACGCCGGGTTGCGGTTCAGCAGGTTTTGCCCGACGGCAATCGCTGGTCCCAAGCCGGTGATCGCATCCACACGCGCCGGCGCCGGCCGCTGCCCCGCGCGCCCGTAGAGAAAGCCATCCAAAAAGCGCCGGTGGGCCTCATGATACAGAGTGTCGAACACCAGCGACGTCTTGCCCGAACCCGACACACCGGTAACCACCGTGAGCCCGTCGCCGAACTGCACGTCGATGTTATCAAGGTTGTGTTCTCTCGCGCCTCGTATGCGGATATCCATCGCACCCTTCCGGCGGTTTTCCTGGCGCATGGCGATGCGCCGCTGCGGTCGCGGGCTTATTATAATTGCAGAGCGTTATTCCGTACAAGACAAGAAAACGTGGGCATGCGGCGGTCTCTCTCAGGAACGAGCTGCCTCGAGAGCTTGCAGACCGGCGATGCATCAAAGCTTACGGGGTATCGGCGCTCCGGTTGAGCTTCTCCTGGTTGCCCCGGTGCAGTTTTGTCCGGAAATTGGTGGTCTCGTCGTTGATGATCGTGTCCAGATAGGCCATCTGCCTGTCGATGGCAACCGTGTACAGATTGGCGTCGATGGAGTGGCGTTCGCGAAAATGAAGCTGAGCCAGCTCGGCCATGTTGAAATAGCTGTCCTCCAGGCGGTGCCTGATTGCCTCGTAAAAATCGCGGGTCTTGCGCAGAATGTCGAATTCCGTGTTGTAGCCCGCAATGCCGGCTTCTCTGAATTCGTAGTAAAGAAAGAGCAGCTTTTCCAGATAGGCCCTGTCGGCCATTTGGCCCAACAGGTCGGCCGTACCCAGAAAGGCGCCGGCATGGCGCTCGTGCTCGACGGAAAAGGGGATCGTCTCGAAACTCAGTTTCAAATCTGTGCTGCGGATGAGGTTGGCGATGGGAGCGAATTCCTGCTGCTCTATCCTGAGGGCCGCGGCGTTTTTGGTCATGAACTCTATGCTGCGCTCTTCGTGGTTGCGGCTGTATTTCGCGCCGGTGCCCTCGGTGTCCCACTCTTCCTGAATGTAGCCAATGTCATGTAGGAGAGTGGCCAGCAGCAGCAGCGCCGCCAGGTCTTCGGGCAGCAAGAGCCCCTTCAGGTTGTAACCGTCGAAGAGACGGGCGGCGGCGAGCAGAGTGTCCATAATGTGGGTGATGTCGTGGTATTCGACCAGACAAGCCCTGTACCCGGGATACTCGCCGGCGTAAACAGACCTCACCAGCTCGAAATCCGTCTCTATCCGATGAAACAGCTCCTCCGGATAATGGAGGGAGAATATTTTGTGTACTTCTTCCAGGACCCGCCCTGTGTCTTTGGTGTCGACCACATCGGCAAGCTGGGCTTCGCGCTCGTATGACATTGGTTTGACACTCCAATGATACCCCATTTCTCTCAAGTTTCAATGAATCGGCCCAAATCAGCAAAAAATTCACAGCTTGCGCAGGCGATGCCCGGGCCGCGTATATTAAATTTGACTTTTCTCACAGCTGAGAACCGCTGTCCCCTCCCGGCCTGTTATTGAGCATACCCTGATTTTTCGTATACAATAGCCCATGGAAAAGACCCGAATCGGCATTATCGGCGTAGGGCAGATAGGAAAATACCATCTGCGCAATTACCGGGACATCGAGGGGGCAGAGATCGTAGCGGCCTGCGACGTGGACACGGCCGAGCTGCGGCGGGTGAGCGAGGAGTTCGGCATAGCAAACACCTACACGGACTACAACGAGCTGCTTGCGCGAGACGACCTGGTTGCCGTCGATGTCTGCATGCACAACAACCTCCACAGACCGGCGACCGAAGCGGCCCTGGCGGCCGGCAAACACGTCTACTGTGAAAAGCCCATCGCCGGCTCCTTCGTAGACGGCAAGGCCATGGTGCACATGGCCTTAGAGTGCGGCCGCATGCTGCACATACAACTCGCGACGCTCCACAAGAAGCAGACCAATGCGGCCAAGATCCTCATCCAGGGCGGCCGGCTCGGCAGGATCTACCACGCCGTTCCACCGGCTACCGCCGGCAGGGACGGCCGTTCGTTGATGGGTACGGAACGGCGCGCTTCGTGCAGAAAGAGATATCCGGCGGCGGCGCCCTGTTCGACATGGGACTCTATCACATCGCCCGTCTCCTCTACCTGCTCGACACCCCCGCCGTCGAGAGGATCGGCGGCAAGATCTACCAGGAAACCGACATGGACCCCGGAAGGCGCAGCGAGAGCGGGTACGACGTCGAAGAGCTGGCCCTGGGCTTCGTACGCTTCGATGCCGGCGTTACGCTGGACATCATCGAGAGTTGGGCCATTCACCTGGATGAATTCGAAGTCAGCAGCCTGGCGGGCTCCAAGGGGGGCATCCGCCTCGACCCGTTCAGCTATCACAGCAACCTGTGCGGGCATCCTTCAGAGGCCACTTCACACATTGGAGGAAAAGAATCCCAGTAGAATAACAGTGAAAAACAACATATCCACTGGGAGGGGGCTATATTTAGCAAGGATACTCTATCATCGACAGAATGTGAAGGGAAAAAATTCTTCTGCAGGCGGGATTTGACCTCAGAGAAGCGATTACACATAGCCTTCATGGCTATGCAAGGAGTGTGGGGAGCTGTTGCCGAGTTAGCTCGGGACTTTATGATTTCTCGACGCCTCGTCTATATGTTGAGGAATGATTTACGGGAAATCACAGAAAAGGTTTTTGGCGAGAGCAGGAGTTTTGAGAGAGGGAAAGAATGGATAAGGAAAAAAGCCATTGCTCTTGCACTGTGCCTGCGGTTGGAAGGACGATGCAGCATCCTGTCCACATCACAGATACTGAAACGATTCGGGAGTGTGAAGTACAACTCTGTTGGATGGGTTAGCGAAATACACCAGTTCGCCGACGCATGCCTGCTTAATACGCCGGCGAATGAAGAAAACGGTACCAAGCTGGTCATCATGGCCTGCGATGATATATTCTCGTGTCTTGCCTCAGTCGGAATTGGAATTTTCAGCCATATTTGTTAGCACTAACTTATGCAGGTTATGCCGATCTCGGCATAATGAATAGCGTTTTATCCATCGTGCACAGCAGAGAATGAAAGACATACAAAAGCAGCAAAGATTAACATGGGAAAGATAAAGTGCATGATGGATAAAACGTGGTTGAATTTGGAACTCGGCATTATGGAGGAAAACGTGCGAACAACAACAAGGAGAAATTTCAGTCCGCCGCAAAAGGTCGCCATTCTAAAGAAGCACCTGATTGATAAAGGTAGTTCTTTCCGATCTCTGCGAGCAATACAGTATCCACCCAACAGTGTTCTACCGGTGGCAGAAAGCGTTCTTCGAGAAAGGCCACCTGGGTGCCGCATGATGTGCGGGATAAGATCGTGGATTTCATCAATTACTGGTTTTCGAGAGTCGAAATGCCGGCTAAAAGGCTGATCGGATGGTCGAGTATATCATCCAGCAAGTTTTAGCACTGGAAGCGGCGCTACGGCAGGATCAATGAGCACAATAGCTGGATCCCGCGGGACTTCTGGCTAGTGCACTGGGAGAAGGAGGCCATTATCGCCTACCACGATGATCATGCCCTCGAGGGCTACCGCAGGCTGTGCTTCATGATGCTGGATGCCGACGTGGTGACCGTAAGCCCGAGCAGCGTATATCGAGTGCTCAAGAAAGCCGGACTGTTAAGGAGGTGGAATCGCAAGGTTTCGGGCAAAGGTAAGGGGTTCAAACAGTCTGATACGCCCCATAGGCACTGACACGTAGATATCTGCTACATAAACATTTGCGCCACGTTCTACTACCTGTGCACGGTTTGAGACGGTTCTATAGCCGCTTTGTGGTCCACTGAGAGATCCGCGAGAGCATGAAAGAGGCGGATGTGGAGCTCGTCAGAGAACCG
>SDBV01006941.1_pt1 | contig 15562 bp, 20 predicted proteins | sample 2277081 | NCBI WGS metagenome assembly SDBV01 (sample SAMN10402039, study PRJNA504765) | marine sediment metagenome | isolation source: marine sediment core GS10_PC15, 223 cmbsf | place: Arctic Ocean: Southern Knipovich Ridge | collected 2010
CGCTGCGCTCGATGCTGGGGGCACGCTTCACCGAAGGCAGGTGGGAGCGGTAGCGCGCCGAATTTGCGAAGGGGATTTTATAGGCTAATTTACCCCCTTTGCATGCCTGAATAATATCCGCTTTTACGCCACCCTCGTTTTGGTTATACTATCATTTGATGCCGAAGATATCCGAAATTGAGTTGGGCAGTATTTTCGACTCACTGAGAAAATATTGCCAGAAACACAATGTCCTCAAGGCGATCGTATTTGGGTCGTACGCCCGCAATACGGCCAGCAGAAAAAGTGACCTTGATCTCATTCTCATCATGGAGACGAAAGAACGATTCTTTCGCCGATACGATGGGATTGCCGATATTTACGATCATTTGAAAGGGCTGTCTGCAGACATACTGATTTATACTTCAGAGGAATTCAGCCGTATGGCAGATAGACCGTTTATAAAAAAAGCAGTGCAAGAGGGAATTGTCGTCTATGAGCGTAGAGAAAAATAGAGAAGAGGCTGCACGCTGGCTAAAGACTGGGCAGAGCGATTTGGTCACGGCAAGAGTTCTACTTACGAACCGGCGATTCGCCCATGCCTGTTTTCACGCCCAACAAGCCGGGGAAAAGGCTCTGAAGGCATTGTGGTATTTTCGGGATATGGACCCCTGGGGCCATTCCATCCGCAAGCTCATAGATGATATGGCCAAAGCCACCACGAATCGGCATGACGAGTTGAGCCTTCTTATCAACGGCGGCACGAAACTCGATCGATTCTATATTCTCACTCGTTATCCAAACGGGCTACCAGAAATCACGCCGGATATGGCGTATTTTGAAGAAGATGCCGGCGAGGCGATTAAGATAGCCGATAGTATACTGGAACGTGTCGGGAAACTGATCGACGAAGAATTCGAAGAACAGCCTGATAATTACCGGCCAGAGCAGCCTTAGTAGGCATAGGGCTTGGATTGTAGGCTGACAATATCGTATCGCGTCTTTTTGCCTGTTGTCCAATAACGCCCGGGCTTCCTTTAGCTTTTGTGCAATTGACAAATGTTGGGGGCAGGCTCGCGTACGACGGAAGGAGCCGAAAATGCCAGGAAAGTCGCGAGAGAGGCGATTATCGAAGGAGGGTAGATATCGCGATAAAGATTGCCCCAGTCGGGTGCGGAGATATCGCGCAGCAACGCCATTTCCCCGAAATAGGAGAGTTCGGGGGGCAAGTCGAGCTGGTTGCGGTGGCCGGTCGAAGCCGGTAAGCACGTTCTCATGGAAAAAACGCTGTTAAAAAAATGGTAGAGGCAGAAGACCTGCTTTGCGGGGTCGAGTTGCAGGAAAAGTCTTACCAGGCTATTTTCATTCCAACGTTCTCTTCGAGCAGAGTAATTATCTTTTCTATCTGGCGGATGTCCTTTGCGATAGGTCGCCAATCATGAACGCTTGGTTCACGAATTTTTAGTGCGCCAAATTTTTTGCATAGATCGAAAAACTTTTGCACCAGGGGAGTGTATTTTTCCAGTTCTTCCCGCGCCAGTTTTTCTTTTTCCTGCAATTTAATAAAAACAGGCTCAATCGCAGCGCGATAGACGCACATAGATGCCTTTTCCACACGTTCCCGAACACTATCGCTTTTGCATGAACATGGCCTTGATGTTGTTGTCTATGAGATAATTGACTGTTTTTTCAATTGTCCGCAGATTCGGAAACGGCTGCATATAACTTTGAAAATTCGTAAAATAACTCCAAACCCCGATTTTGCCGCCGGAAGTAACTGATAAAATGAATGGCCGACCAATTCAATGCTGCTAATTCCACCGAATTTTGCATCAGCATGATTAAAAGGTCTTCCATCCTGACATATGGGAGGGTGCCGCATGAAGGGGCGATTAATAACATCCCGCGTTGTCTGGATTGTATTGGTTCGCTGGCGCGTTGCCATCACCACATCATTGTTGGTTTCATAATAATAAGGCCAGCGAAAGGCAAGCGACGGATGAAAGAATCGGTCTACGGGTCCGACCAAACACACTTTTTTCATCGAGGGAATATATGTATGGTCACCCGTCAAGAATCGAACCCCCAAATAATCTTCAAGAAATGTATAGACTCCGTAAAGCGTTCCTCTATACCTCCCACCAGCTATGGCAATGTGATCATCTCGAATTATTATCCGAAAATCTTCTTCCCCAAAACTCTCGGCGCTAAAAGCAACGGGGCTTTGCAGCATCGTCGGGCTAACGCCAATGTAACAGTGGTTATCCGAATGGGTAAGAGCTTCCTTTGCCTTGACTACGGGAAGTTTTACGCTGCATACCTGTTCAATAAAACGGTAGAATTCTTCTGCAGCATATATCTCGCTGGGCATGGCAGTATCCGCAAGGACAATATCCCAGCCGTTCATGTTTGCCAGGTCGACACTGTTATTGTGGTTATTGTTTTCTTCCATTTCTTTTGTTTCTACCATCTATCCTGGTGCAAAGGATTCTGGGACAAGTACGATGTCGCTATAAATAAACATCAAGTCTGCGGCATCGCAATGATCTCCGTAACATTGTTTTTTAAAACATCATTGTAGCCATAACTTTTGAGCGCAATAGCGGTGTCGGCGCCTCTGCCGGTTCCTCCCAGGGAAATAACATGTGCTCCGGGTTTTATTAGTCCCGTGTCAACGCACATTGTAGCCACCTGCTGGGCGACTTTGAATCCCTGGCTCACAGTCCTCCAGGCCTTGACAATATCCGGCCTGTCATCGTCAAGTATTTTGCAAACAGGTTCTTCAGGCAAAAATTCAGCCCCAAGTTTTTTACATTCTTCTGCCGCGTGAGCATTCAATTTCCAATCATTTTTTTCAGCCAGTTGCTTTTGAAAAGGTACCACAATAATCCGGAAGCCGGTCCCTCTGAAAATACGGGCTGCTGCAGCACCTGTTTTGCCGGATGTTGAAGTAACGATTACTGCTTCCGGCTTTATTTCCAGAGCCCTTTCTTTTGCCGCTTGCAGGGCAGCCTCTGAATGCTCGCTGCTTCCTTTTTTAAAGTAGACGATCTTTTTCTCCATTATTTTCACTCCATTTTGCATCACGCCATTACTCTGTTTTGCTCTTGAGAATTGAATCAATTTCCTGCATCTGTTGCGCGGAGAGTGGGTCGAAGCCGAGGGCGCCGCAGTTCTCCGTCACTTGCTTGACAGTCTTGAAACCTGGTATCGGGATCGTTATGTCACTGTGGCCCCATATCCAGCAGAGGCCTCCCTGCACCAGGGTACGACCATCACTGGTAAGGATTTCCCGAACAGCTTGCAAGTTATCAAGCAAATCTCGCCTTGGCTTGCCGTCCTCGAAATAGACCTTCAACCAGTCGAATTCGGCTCCGCGTACGTCTCCTTCAGGGAATGTCGTCTCGGCAGTGAATTTTCCGCTGAGCATGCCCATCGCCAACGGGCTTCGATTGAGGCTCGCTAAACCCAATTCCTCGCACGCCGCCACCGCGTCGGCATTTCGACGCAGCACGTTCAACGCAGTCTGTGCTGCCGTACATTTCGCTCCTTCGGCAAACAAACGAATTTCTTGCGGCTTGTCCGTGCTCCAGCCATACCAACGAATTTTGCCCTCTTCGACGAGGGTCTCGAGGATTTCTCGAACTTTCTCGCCGTTTTCCAACGGCCCGTTGTGGAATTGATACAGGTCGATATAGTCTGTTTGCAGACGTTTAAGGCTTCCCTCACAGGCCTGGAGTATATCATCCGCTTCCACCCGACCACCATTGAACTTCGTGGCGACAATGACCTTGTCGCGCTTACCTTTCAGTGCCTTACCAATCACGGTCTCACTGTGCCCGTTTTCGCCATAGCCTTCCGCGGTATCCAGCAGGTTTATGCCAATGTCCAATGCGCAGTGAATCGCGCGGATGGATTCATCGTCATGCACCTCGCCGTACCACTTTCCGCCAATGGCCCAACAGCCTAATCCCATTGCGCTGATGTCGATGTTGCTTCTTCCTAGCTTTCTTCTCTCCATAACAAACTCCTTCTTAGTTCATTGTTTGTACAACTCTATTTTTTTAAAAACAATTTAATCATAATCTCTTTCTCTTAATTTGAACTTATTGAAAAATCGATAGTCCTCCTTAAAACTAACCCCCTTTAATAGATAACAGGATATTTCCCGAATTTTTTAACAGCGTCATAAAAAGCTAAAATATTTTCAAATGGCACATCCGGCTGGATATTGTGTGATGGGCCCAAGATAAGTCCACCCCCTTGACCGACTGTCTGTATTCGCAGTTTTACTTCGTTTTCAACATCTCCGGGTGAGCCGTGAGGAAGAGTTTCCTGAATATCAATGGTTCCCCAAAAACTGAGCTCATTCCCAAATTTCTTCTTGAGATGCGCGAGGTCCATCGATTTAGGCTGGACAGCATTCAATATATCGACACCGGCTTCAATATACTCAGGTAAAAGAGACTCAATGTTACCGTCACTGTGATAGGCAACCTTTACAGCCGGATTTACTTCTTTAAAAGCGCCTATGAGTTTTGCATACCTTTGTTTAAAAAACTCTCTCCATATGTCCCGTGAGACTATTATTGAGTCCTGTGTTCCAAAATCATCCCCTATCCAAATAATATCAACACCCTGCTCCGCGAGTGTTTTCCCTGTCGCAAGCTGAAAATCAAATAGTTTATCTAGCAGTGCATGAGCAAAATCTTTGTTCAGGGCTAGATCCATAAGAAACCTGTCCATTCCCCTTAAATACCAGGCAGCTTCAAACAGTGTGCATGGCATCGCGCCAACAATTGCATGACTGTTCCCATAATCCCTTTTCAGGAATTTGACGGCATCGTAGCGCCAGGCTTCATGAGGGTTCGGGCAGCTATACGAGGTTAACTTTGATTCATCGCTTAAAGGAGGTTGCACCATCTCAGTGTATTTGCCGCCGGGGTTCTCAACCCACCGCCACTTAATACCCCACTCACAGACATATTCATCTTTATCGTCATGCTGATAATAGCTCGTCGCTATCCCATGCCATGCAACAAGAAGGTCATGCCCCAATACGATCGGTAATTCGGATGCTCTGCCGGTATAAGCTTCCGCCGTCCCGGATGTAGGCCTTGATTACGGCCGCGGCCTTGGCGCAGATATTCGGGTGGAACGGCACGAGCACGACCGGGTACGTGCCGATTTTCTCCGCAAGACCTTCGTCGGCACTGATAAAGTCAACCGGTATGCGAAGGTCCCACAGGAGCTTGTATGCGCCCATCCAGGACCGCTGCCAGTAGCTCTTCTGCAACTTTCCTTCGCCTTCGTAGCCTTCCGCTGACCCGAGCCGAAGGCTGCTCTGAGACACGAGGATCGCGGCTTTTGACGCTACTTTTAAATTTTTGAAGAGCTCGGCCTGTTTCTGCATGAATTTCGACAGCTCCCCTGTCTCCAACGATCGTTTGGTCGGCGAACCGTCCCACCCGGTAAGCCCGAACTCCCCGGCCTGTGAGTCGGTAAATCTCGTCCGGTACAGCCAGTAAAAGATCGCGCTAACGTTGTGTCCGATCGACTGCCAGTATCTGAGCAGACGCTCCTTAACTTGTGTATGCCCGGGCAGGTTGCCGTGAACCCAGTAAACCGGGCCGGACCCGGTTTCTATTATCCATACATCATCTGACCTTCCCGCCGAGCGGGCCCTGTCGAGTTTGGCTGCCATCGTACAGGGGTCACTCTCTGTGTAGGTGTAGTGGGAAAAGCCGGTTACATCGACGGAACGGGCCACCTTTTCGAGGTTTATGTGTCGTTCTATCGCGCCACCGGTGACATCCATAGGCGTCAGGTTGAGCGTGGCAGGACGGTTTTGAGGATCGTTGGCATGCACGATTTCCACTACGCCGGCGACGAGGCCGGCCAGATTGTCCTCGCAGAACCGTTGCCAGTCGATCCAGCACGGGTAGCCGCCTGCTCTGAAGCCGACGCCACTCGGTGGCTCCACCTCGTCCCAGCTTACGTAATCCACCGGAAACTCGGTTCCCCAGGAGGCGTTGAGCGCGTCGAGGTCGCCGTACATTTGCTTCAGCCAGAGTGCGGAATCCAGTCTGCGTGAGGCGGCAGTAACAGCCACTCCACTGGGGCTCGTTCCAGACTCCCCAGGCAAAGAGCGCAGGCGACGAGGCGCAGTGGCGGACGACTTCGGCGGTGAACTCCCCCGACTTTTCGCGATAGACAGGGTCGTCCGGGCAGAGGATCTGCCTGGGCCCGATCGGCCGTTCGGTTTGACACGGGTTTTCCACAAGATGCTGGCAGCCGTAGTCCCTAATCAACCAACGGGGAGGATACAAGCCGGCAAGGCTGTCGAACACCCCGCCGACATTCAGCATGACACGTAACCCGTGTTTGTCACTTAGCTCGAGCAAGCGGTCCAGGGTCGTAAAGTCCCTTTGGCCCTCCTTCCGTTCGATCCGGTCCCAGGCAACCCAGCCACGGACGGCCGAGAATCCCTGCTCCTTCATCCTGCCAAGATCGCCGTCATATTTATCTATCGAGACTTCGGTCGCCTTCACCACCGGCGCGTACGTTCCGCCGAACGGAAAGAAACCTAATTCAGCCGTGCGATCCATGATAACATCCTCCACTGTGTAACGTTGTCGGTTCCATCGCCGGAACACCGCTTGTTCCGAACCAATATCTATCTATCACGATAAAGTCAATTCGAAGAGAAGCACCGTAAGCCGGTTGACACTGAGAGGCTCGCCGGCTCCTCTTTCGAAAAGCGGCGCATCGACAAATAATCGTGATTATGACACACCGCGAACGGATACTCAGGCATTGGCTCGAGCCCTTCGATGTGCCTGTGTCAGATATTGCCCGTGGCCCGGGACATCGAGCGCGGCACGGTAGGCCCTCAGATTCCGCGGACGGTTCCTCCGCTAGAGGTCACCTTATCCAACGGAGGGTGTCTGGCGATTTCATCCTCGTTCAGGGTCAGCCCCAGGCCGGGAGCGTCCGGAAGGTCGACATAGCCGTCCTTCTGCCGCGGCAGGCCTTTCGTGACGGTGAAGTAGTGCCCCGTGTAGAACTCGGCGTGGTATTCCAGGATCAGGAAATTGATGGCCGAAGCCCCGATATGCATCTCCGCCATCGTGCCCACGGGACTGCAAACGTTGTGGGGCGCCACCAACACGTGCCTGCTCTCGGCGATGGCGGCGATCTTTTTAAGCTCGGTGATCCCGCCGGCGTTGGCGATATCGGGCTGCAGGATGTCGGCCGCACGCTGTTCCACGATCTGCATGAAAGGAAACTTCGTGTAGAGCCGCTCTCCCGCGGCGATGGGAATGTTCACGCGCGCGCGGACCTCGGCCAGTTCGCTGATGTTCTCCGAAGAAACCGGCTCTTCGTACCAGAAAGGGCGGTACTTCTCGAGCCGCTTGCCGATCTGGATTGCCGTCGACGGGCAGAACTTGGCGTGGGCTTCGATGAGGATATCGACCTCCGGGCCGACGGCCGCCCTAACGGCGGCCACCCTGTCTTCCGCCAGCTGAGCTTCCGCGGCCGGTATTGTGTAGTAATTCTCCTGCCCGAAAGGATCGAACTTGAGGGCCGTGTAGCCCATGCCGACCACCTTCTCGGCTTCCTGCGCGTTCAGTTCGGGGGAGCCGGGGTTTGTGTACCATCCGTTGGCGTAGACCCGGAGTCTCCGGCGGTGAGCGCCCCCCAGGAGCCTGTAGACCGGCTGACCCAGGATCTTGCCTTTGAGGTCCCAGAGAGCAATGTCCACGCCCGAGAGAGCCGTCGAGGCAAGGCGGCCTCCCCGGGCGTTGACGTCGTGATAGAGCGTTGTCCAGATAACCTCCGAGTCGAGGGGATCCCTGCCCTTCAGGTAGCGGGACATCCAGTGCTCGATTATCGAGATCACCTCCGAATCGTAGCGCATCGGGCTGGCGTCTCCCAGGCCGTAGAGCGCCGGATCGTCCGTGAGCAATTTCACGATGAGCCAGTTCCTCGAGGCGTTGTGGTGTTCCGCGGAAAAACGGAAAAATTCGACCCTTGCAATCTTCATATGGCGCGTTCCTTTCGTCTTGAATTGTAGGTTTTTCTCCCTTTACTATATACATCAACCCCGGTTTCAGAAACAGTCGGGCGCAACGGGATCGCTTGCCTCTGTTCCCCAGAGGCGCTGCGATGCCGTGGAAGAGAGTGCGGCCGGCTGGCGCTCTGATGTGTCGGAACGCGGTGCAGGTTGTTGACCGGATCGGCCGAATGTATTATGAAACTGTATGGCTCAGAACAACGAAGCAAGCAGCAGGCCCGGTTACACCGATACGCCCTTTATTCCGGGATCCCGGTACCGCGTTCATGACCCGGAACGTCTCCACCCCAGAGTCGTCACTCCAGGCACAGGAAGCTCCGGGGGTCAGGGCGACAGTCCTCCATCCGACGCGGTCGTCCTCTTTGACGGCACGTCCCTTTCGGGCTGGGAATCTCTCGACGGGAGCGCAGCCGGCTGGAAGCTATCCGGTGGCTACATGGAAACCGCCAATAGTGCCGGCAACATCCGCACAAAGAGTGGATTCGGGGATTGTCAGCTGCACCTGGAGTGGGCCGCACCTCTGCAGGTCGAAGGGGATAGTCAGGGAAGGGGCAACAGCGGCGTTTTCATGATGGGAATCTACGAAATTCAGGTTCTCGATTGCTATGACAACCCGACCTATGCCGACGGCAGCACCGCCGCGATCTACGGCCAGAGCCCGCCGCTGGTAAACGCCTGCCGAAAGCCCGGCGAGTGGCAGACCTACGACATCATCTGGCTGGGCCCGCGTTTCGAGGGCAGTGAGCTCAGCCGGCTGGCACACGCCACCGTGCTTTTTAACGGTATCGTCGTTCATCATAACCGGGAGGTGCTTGGCAAGACCGGGCACAAAATTCTGCCGGTGTATGCGCCCCATCCCGAAACGGGCCCGCTCATGTTGCAGGATCACCATAACCCGGTACGGTTCCGCAATATCTGGTACCGGCCGCTGGCTGACGACGCCGGCGCCTAAACTCAATCGACGGCTGCCCGAGCGCCCGATCGGCTTCGGCTTCTCCGAGTCTGAGTATCAAGCTGTCTCCTGTTACCCCGCAAACCATGTTGCCGTTCATCAAGTAGCAAACCCCGCCGAACATCTTGTTGGAATCGGCATTCGGCCAACCCGACGCGTGTGCCATTATACGGGCGTGCAATTCCTCGCTGTATACCATGCGCAACCTCCTGAGCCCTGCGTCCCATCCTGCCAATGTTTCACAGCCAACTGCAGCCGTTTCTTCCGTGCTGTTTCTCTTTATGCTGCCTATTGTTGAATCGAGTGCTCAAACGCCTAGGATTGTAGCTTTCAAGTCCTTTGAACCCGTAATAGGCTAAATCACATGAGTGCGAAGACGAAACCTGTCAGAGCGTCGGCGCGTATTACGAAGCGTTCCACTGCCGGTGCCGGGCTGAGAGAACGGTACTGGGAGCTCTACCTGATTATGGCCATGGCTTTGGGGTTTCTTCTTGTCTTCAAGTACATCCCCTACACGAGCATCATCATCGCGTTTCAAGACTACAATATTTTCAAGGGCTTATTCGAAAGCAAGTTCGTGGGACTTGCCAACTTCCACCGAGCGTTCACAAACCCCGATTTCTACCGGATCCTTCGAAACACCGGCGTCATCAACTTTGTGAAAACGGCCTTCTACATTCCCTTGCCGGTAGTCCTGGCGCTGTTGATAAACGAAGTTACAAAAAACCGCATCAAGCGGATCGTCCAGACTACCCTTTACCTGCCTCACTTCCTCTCGTGGGTGATCGTATTCTCCGCTATGTGGAAGGAAGTGGGGTGGGGGACCATCATCCACCTCGCGGCGATTGCTACGGTTGATCCGCAGATGTTCGAAGCTGCGGTCATGGATGGGGCAAGCAAGCTGCGACGGATCTGGAGCATCACGCTTCCGACCATCGCTGGAACGATCGTCATGGTGGCATTGCTTTCACTCGGCAACATCCTCAAGAACAGCTTTGAGCAGGTTTTTGTAATGTACAACCCGGCGGTATATGAGACCGCGGGCATCATCAATACCTACGTGTACCGCTACGGCGTTGGCCAACTCGAGTATAGCTACACAACGGCAATCGGTTTGTTTAACGGCGTTGGTCCTGGACAGGATACTGGGTTTGTATTTCCCCGGGTGCTGATCGTCTGAATGCCCGCTTTTTCTTCGTCCTGGGTTATGAGAAGGTTTTTTCGAGAATTCAGATATCGAGATGCCTTTTCTATTGGCCTTATTTCCCGGTTCTGAACTTCCTCGTTATCTATCCGGTAACATACCTGAATATAGAGTCGGCCGGCCTTCGGCGCTATCTCTTTCCACTACGACGAAATCAATCTCAAAGCCTTCCTTGGTTCGTAAATAAGAAATACGATAACCTCTACGCAACAATTCCAGGAATATCATGTTCTCAAATTTCCTGGTGACATCGATACCCGTGGCAGGGGCGATAGCCTCGGCTAAGGCCCAATCAATGCTGTAGACCTTCCGGTAATTTGCCGCACGAATCCTTTCCGAAGGGGAATAAAACTCCACGGTGTAGAGTATAAACGCCTCTTTTAAGTAGCTCAGATATCTGTAGAGAGTTTCATTTGAAAATCTCAATCCCCTTGCTTTCATTGTGCCGGCAATTTTATTCACCGTCATAGGACAGGCTATACGTGAGATAAGCGCCTGATAAAAATCGGTAAATGTCGTGATGTTGATATTATCTTTGGGGTGTGCTTCGATAATGTTTCTGAGTAACATGGTCTCGGTGTAGTTTTGGAGAAGGGGAACGTGCATCTGTTGCGGAAGCGCCAGCAATCCCGGAAATCCTCCTTGTTGAAAATAACGATCGAACATGGCGCGCAGATGGGCTTTTCCACCACTGGAAACGATATCCATCTCGATGTCATGAAAATCAAGAAATTCATCGAAACCAAAGGGATACTGAACTACAGAGAAATTCTTCCCTCGCAGGGCTGATGCGGTTTCAGGTTCGATACGTTTTTCCGGCTCTTTGAACACCCGTAATGGCGAGGGACATATTTTCTACTTCGTGAAGAACCAGTCTGCGTTTCGTATAAACCGGAAGCAGCTCCTTTTGAAAATTGAGGATTATTTCCTTGAAAATGTGGACCTTCATGCCCTGATCTTACCACCCTCATCTTGTGAAAAGAAAGATAATGCTTAACAGCTTTCTTTTCACAAGAAAACTCGGCGTCGCCTGGGCGTAGAAGGACTCCAAATGAATGGAAGAGTGATAACCCGGCTTCAAGTTTAGCATAAAGCTTTCGTGTAATGGTCTAGAATGTTTCGATCTTTAGTCACTAAAGCGTCATTATTAAGTGCTGCGTTTGCAACGATAATGCGATCAAATGGATCACGTGTCCATACGAGATCCATAGAATGGTTGACAATTGCATTGAAGTTTTTATCACAAATTTTGAGACCGATTCGATTTGATAAATCTAATACTATATCGTTTGCTCCATCTGTAATACGTTGGATTTCATTCAAATATTGCAGCTCTAAACGAACAATAGCGGATATATAAATCTCATCTCCATTAATCAAATCTACAGCACGGTCACTAAGTTTCACGATTTGGCCTGCATATAACCAGACTACAATATGTGTATCAATGTAAATCAAGATTTATCTCCTTTTCCCAGCTTATGTTCACAAGATCATCTGGATTCCCCTTAATAACATTGGGTCTTGATACCAAATTTTGAAGCTTGTTGGTTTTGATAACAGGAACAATCCTTAATAATCTACCTCCTTTGTTGATTTCAATCGGCACGCCGCTATTCAATATTTCATCAAGCAAGTTGTATATGTTGCTTCTTAATTCTGTTGGAGTGACTGTTTTCATAACCACTTCTTTTCTTGCGTACGTACTACACATACGCGACATACGTACATAGTAAGTTTTTCTTCCACAAGAGTCAAGAGCCGCGTGTCATTAATAGCCGCCGTATTCTTTCATTAAGGTGGCATGCAAAATTCGTGACCGGCGAAAAAGACATCAGCTGCGACGCAGATTGGAACGAATACGTACAAGCCGTTCTGAAGGCCGGCGCGCAAAAGATGATAGATTATGTGAATAATGAACTAAAGCCCGAATAATATTGTATAATCTCTCTTCACTGAATGCTACTATTCATTACTGGTGCACTTCGTACGCGGTGCACCAGTTTGTTGAGAAGGCGCTGCACCCTTTCCCGGATGGGACGAACCAGGAGAGTGAAATGAAAACACAACAGCAGATAAAAGTAGGTATTGCCGGGGCATGTGCTAGAGGTGGAAGTTTTCGCGCCGGGTGTGAAGCCGTTGGCCTTGATATCAGGGCCGTTTGCGATATCAACAGGCAAGGTCTGGCAGACGCTGCCAAAGCCTTGGGGGCCGGCGAAACCTACACCGACTACCAGACCATGCTGGAGCAGTCAGATATCGATGCAGTCATCATCGGAACACCGATGCAACTGCATGTGCCTCAATCCATCGCGGCTTTACAGCGTGGTATCCATGTTCTGTGCGAAGTCACGGCCGGGGTCTCTGTTGAAGAGTGTAAAGAATTAGTGCTGGCCTGTGAAAAGAGCGAAGCCGTCTATATGATGGCTGAAAACTATACCTACATGCGGCAGAACGTCCTGGTGCGTGAACTGGTTCGTCAGGAGTTGTTCGGTGAGATCTACTACGCTGAAGGAGAATATATACACGAATTAAAGAAAATGAATGAAGATACGAAATGGCGTCGGAAATGGCAGACCGGAATCCCCGGGGTTACCTACTGCACACACAGTCTTGGACCGATCCTGCAGTGGATGCCCGGCGATAGGGTGGTAAAGGTGAGCTGTGCGGATACCGCATATCGCTATAAAGATCCTCGAGAGGACGAATACGCCAACACGACTCCGGTAATGCTCTGCAAAACGGCGAAAGGAGCGCTTATTAAAATACGCGTCGATATGATCTCCGATCGCCCCCATTCCATGACCAATTACAGCCTGCAGGGCAGCGATGGCTGCTACGAATCGTCCCGAGGCGGCCCAACGGAGCGTGACAAGATATGGCTGCGCGGCCTCAGTGAAGATGTTCGCTGGCACGATGCTGCTGCTCTGGCCGAGATAGATGACCTGGCGAAGAAATATCTTCCCGAGATCTGGCGTAACCCGCCCGAAGCGGCAAAAAAAGCCGGACACGGCGGTGGTGACTACTTCGAGATTCTGGATTTCGTGAAAGCAATCAGAGGCGAAGCACCAACGCCCATAGGCATCCATGAAGCGATGGACATGACCCTGCCCGGGCTTATCAGTCAGCAATCTGTGGAACAAAATGGGCGCTGGATCGACGTTCCCGATTCGCGCACATGGAAAGACGATAGGAAAGAAACTCAACTGTTGCTTGTCCTGCCGAAGGACAAACTCGATACACCGCCTATACCCGATCTTCCTGATGGATACATGCTTCGTCAATACGCCCCTGAAGACGAGAAAAAGTATCTTGAACTGACACGTAAGGCAGGTTTTGATTGGGGTGCGGAGCGATTTTATCGTCTATTTCCGCAAATAATTCCCGGCGGTATTTTCGTCATTGAACACAAAGCGACCGGAGATCTTGTCGCCACAAGTTTCTGCAAACACCGCCCGATCGAGGGGCGTGCCTTTGGCGGAGAGCTAGGCTGGCTCGCGGGGGACCCCGATCATTCAGGCAAGGGTCTTGGAATGGCGGTGTGTTCTGCTGTTATCGCCCGTTTTATACAGGCAGGGTATAAGAATATCTATGTTCGCACCCAGGACTGGCGGCTTGCTGCGCTCAAGATATATCTAAAGCTCGGGTACCAGCCGTACATTGATTCCGATGAGATGGCCGAGGTGTGGAGGAACATCTTCAAAGAATTGAACTGGAAATCGGGGATGGAAGCAGCGCCGGCACTTGACGGCAGTGAAGGCACATCTCATGTACATACGCCATAGGTCTGCGGAAGTCAATATACGAGTCGAACCGCCGATATGGTGGCATGACAATTGGCCCTGTACGGAGATCGTATTATCGGTTCACAAGGGCTCCGTCGATCGTGGTGAGAAGATCATGCTGCACTACGGCGCCGGTCTCCAAAAAGCCGTTGTTTCGAAGATGGCAGGTGAAACTTTTGTCTTCGATGCCTTGGTGGACAGCGACGGGTTACGCTCAAGGACCTCACAACGGGTTCACTTTGTGGAATCTGGAGCTCCGGTTGTGACAATACCGGATGAACCTTGCCGTATGGAAATCTTCATCCCATCGGTGATCTCCGACAACACAACGGAGGCACTGGTTGTGAAGAAGGATGCCCACCACAACTGTGTCTCTGCTGAAAGGAAGGCAATTACACTATCGGACGCGCGTGTGACTGTCTCGGAAAACGGGCCGGGCATGCGCGTTGAGCTGCGCGACAATGAGGTGCGCCTCATCGGAGTAATCCTGCAATCCGAGTCAAGCAAGATCACGCACACATCTTCTGGGGTGACCTCCATGTGCATACGGCCGTACATGAGGCTGCTGCCTAACTATTTGAACCCGAGGCTGTATTGCGGTTTGCGCGTGACACCATTGGGTTGGATTTCACGGCGATCACGGATTCAGTGAATTCTACTCGCGCGGACGAATGGAGGACACTGCTTCACCTCGTAAAAGGTTTTACGGAGCCCGGCAAGTTTGCCGCGCTTGCCGGTTTCGAGTTTTACAGCACGGAAAAACCGGGGCGGCCCTGGCCCCGTCTCGATAGAAATGTAATCTTCCGGAATGCTGATGTGGCTCGATTGCCTTTGGGCATGGGATGCGATGATTATCGTCCTCAGGATAGCACGGCGCTGTTTGACGCCGTTGACCTTAATGATGCTCTCATCGTACCCCATCAGCACCCCGGAGGAGACTGGCAGGCGCTTCACAATCGCTCCTGCTATGCTACTACACGAGCCAGGATCATTGTCAAATTCTCTGTGAACGGCGCCCCCATGGGTTCGGAAATCCATGTTGCCGGCGTCGGGGAATCCCGGAAGATCGAAGCCGAGATTTACGGAACGACAAAGATCGAAGAAATTAACGTTATTCGCAATGGACAGGTCTTTGCGGCAGTTTCTCCCGATTCAGAAGAAGCTTACATTGATCTCGTCGACGAAGACCCACTGATTGCTCGCGGCTGTTATTACTATCTCAAGGTGAAACAGACGGACGGAAACATAGTCTGGGCGAGCCCGGTGTGGGTTGATCTATGTTCACGAGAGTAGGAGCAATAGCATGCGCAAAGACGTTGAAGGAAATGGTTTAGGGTCCGTTTCAATCGATACCCCGAACACTCGCATTACAGTCGGAACCAGGTATAGGATGGCGGTGAAGTATACCGCCGGAGAACGGGGTTTGCACGCCGGTGGCGTGCTGCGCTTTAAGTTGCCCGGCCTGTACTTGGGGTATTCCAGGCCTTTACCCGTCGATTGTTCCCGGGCGGGAGTGGGGCTGGAAGTTTCAAGATTGATACCGGTGGTAAAAGGGAAAAAAGGTT
>SDBV01006942.1_pt1 | contig 15561 bp, 20 predicted proteins | sample 2277081 | NCBI WGS metagenome assembly SDBV01 (sample SAMN10402039, study PRJNA504765) | marine sediment metagenome | isolation source: marine sediment core GS10_PC15, 223 cmbsf | place: Arctic Ocean: Southern Knipovich Ridge | collected 2010
AGAGGCTAAAAAAGGAGGTGACAAACATGGGCTGGTTAGACAAGCTTTTGGGGAAAGGGACCAAAAAAGAAGAGACTATGAAGATGGAGCCAGCGGCGATGAAAGAACACGGGAAGGAGGTGATAAAAATGGCAAAAGACCCGGTTTGTGGCATGGAGGTAGACGAGAGGTTGGCACCGGCCAAGTCCGAGTACATGGGGAAGACCTACTACTTTTGTGCCCCTGCGTGTAAGAAAGCCTTCGACGAGAACCCCGCCAAGTATACCGAAGGCGGAGGGCACGAGATGGCTGGACACGGCGGTCACCAGATGTAGCTTGCGTCTGGTACTTCCCAAACTTTACGGGCAAATCTAAGGAAGTGAATCAAAATGAAAGTTCAGACAGCCTACCGGATCCTGGCCCCCGGATACGACTGGCTGCGACCTCTCTGGGCTGGTGGTATACTGGGGGATGCTGAGAGCTTTCTCCAAAGAGAAATTATTCCTCGATGCTGTCCCCAGGGTGCAGTCGTACTTGACCTGGGCTGCGGTACCGGGGCTAACCTTGAAAGGATATTGATGACGGATATTCCTATTGAGCGATACACCGGAGTGGACATCTCACCGGCAATGCTGCGCCGTGCTAGGCAGAAGTTCTCCTGGTTTAGAGGCACCGAATTCTACCTGAGCGACCTTGAGAGACTGCCCTTTAGCGACAATACTTTTGATTTTGCCATATCTACCTGGGCACTGGAGCACGTTCCCAACATGGAACTTGCTGTGGATGAGGCACTCCGAGTACTGAAGAGAGGAGCGTCTCTAGTTTTGCTTTTTCACTCGCTGCCCGGTCTTCCATGGCGCTTACCTTTCTACCTGATGGGGCCGGCCTTTAGACTTGTATTCCAGATGCGCTTCCCCAGCTCTCAGGACCACTCGTTCTCGGATAGCAGGAAGGATGCCTGGCATTTCGCTAAGGGTTTGCATACACTCTGGCTCTTTACAAAAGGGGCAGGAACATGAAATATGATGTTATCATTGTAGGAGGTAGCTTCGCCGGGCTGGCGGTAGCTTCACGCGTTAAAGGGAATATCCTTCTCATTGACAAAAAGGAAATCGGAGCGGGGCAAACCTCTGCCTGCGGTACACACCTGAGCGTGCCCGAGGGGCTGGACTGCATGGATAGCGTACTTCAAGTATATAACACTGGTTTCATCCATACCTCGTCTAAAACCATCGAATATGACCTGCCTTACCCCTTCTGTGCCTTCGATTATCAGAAGTTTTGCCAGACCCTCCTCAAGCGTGTAGAGGCAAAAATCATTAAAGCTAACGTTCGAGGACTAAGGGACGGTTGTGTAATGACTGATGAAGGACCGTTTTGGGGGACATGTATTATCGATGCATCAGGGTGGAAAGCGGTTTTGGCCAGCTCTCTGGAAAGGGACTTTGTCGACAGGTCTAAGCTGAGCTTTGGTATTGAAGCCACTGTCAACTATGAGGGAGATGGGCTGCAGTTCTGGTTGGACCCGCGGTTAATAAAGTGGGGAGTCGGCTGGCTCTTCCCCTGCGGGTCGCAGGCTAGGTTCGGCGTCGGCAGTTACGCCGGCGATACCAACCTTGGGCCAAAGTTAGACTCTTTTTTGAGTGGCTTCCATCTCCAGGTGGCTGAAGTACACGGTGGCTTTCTCCCGTGGAGGATGAGAAGACCTACTGTGGGCGGAATCTTCCTCGTGGGAGATGCGGCTGGTCAGTGTGAAGCGTTTACCGGGTTTGGCATCAGGCCAGCAATATACTTTGGCCTGAAGTGTGCCGACATAGTGCAAAGGGTGATAAATAAAGAAATAAGCCTCGAGGAGGGACTACAGCACTATAGGAAACTGGTTAAAACCTATCACCGCCATTATGCCTTCCTGGGGGGGCTTCAGAAGCTTTTGCTGGTTTTGCCTAATTCATGGCTGACACGGCTCTTAGGCCTCATAAGCTACCAGCCCGTCTTCAATTTCATACTAGAATGGCACCAAAGGCATGCTCCTCTTGAGAAGGTTCTGAGACCTGACGGTGTCTCGGTAAAGGTTATGGCGGTTTTGCACAAGCGAGATACTCTCACGGGAGATAAATGAAAAATGAATTAACCACATACAGACGGGGTGCTCAATTGCTCTCAATGATTATCTTGATACTCGTTTGCGCTGGTGAAGAGAAAGCCCAGTGGAGGTAGTTAAAATCAGTACTTCCAGCGTCACACTAAGAACAAAGAAGCGACGCGGCTTGCTTCTATTCCAACTATTCATTGTTGTCGGGTTCCTGGCGGCCGTGTGGTTCAGCTTTGGGCAGAACGTCCTTGCCCCTCAAAAGCAACTAGGTGTGCCGGAACGGTTAGGAACGCTGGAACTCATCGGCAGTGTTGAAGGCTCCGAGGCTCTAGCTCAAGTCAACCTACTCCACGATACCGATATCGAGCTGGTGAGCGCCTACATTGCTGAGTATGCCCGGGGTAACGAACGGGGCACCGTCTGGGTTGGCAAGGCCGAAAGTAAAGAGGATGCCGCGGAACTTAATGACATGATGATCCGGGCGATAGGAAAAGGAAGCTCCGGCTTTAGCAATCTGCAGCGGATATCCATCGCAAACCACGAAGTCTTCCAGATTGATGGTCCTGGCGGGCAGCACTTCTTTTTCATCTCTAGGAATACCGGGAAAGACGTTGTCTGGCTGATAGTAACCGCAAGTGATATCTTACCCATCTTAGAACAGGTAGTCAAGAATTTCTGAAAGGACGGAAAATGAGTAAATTTGTTAAAAGTTCGGTGTTCGCTATCTCCATTATTATGGTAGCAGTTTTAGTTGCTGGATGCTCCTCACCCATCACCCCCGATAAACAACTGAATATGACCGAAGGTATTGCTTTTGATGAAATCAAGGTTATGGTCTTTCAACCACCAAACTGACCGTGCTGTGAAGCCTGGTCAGGCTATCTGAAGGAACAAGGTTTTCAAGTTGAAACAACCTACACAGAAGATATGTCTTCCATAAAAAAGAAGTATCAAATCCCACACAATATGGAAGGCTGTCATACCGGGGTTATCGGAGATTACTTTGTTGAGGGCCACGTACCAGTTGAAGCAATAGAAGAACTGTTAGCGGAAAAACCAGCTATTGGTGGCATTGCCCTGCCGGGGATGCCATCAGGATCACCAGGAATGCCAGGTCAAAAGACAGAAGCGTTCAAAATCTATGCTTTATCGGATGGCACAGCCTCAGAGTTTATGATTATAGGTGAATAATAGAATAATTTGAGACTTTCTGAAAGGACGGGAAATGAGCAAATTTGTTAAAAGTTCGGTGTTGGGTATCGCTATTCTCATGGTGGCAGTTTTAGTTGCTGGATGCTCCTCACGTTTTGTACCCCAACAGGAAGAGGGAGCCTATCCAGCTTCCCCCTCGTCCGATTCTTCTTCTAATAGACCCACTAATGGACTGGTCCAATCTAACGCTGGGGGAAGCGTAACCATTGATATTGAATGGATTAAGGCAAAGGATGGCTTACTCATGTTCGATGTCTCCATGAACACTCACTCGGTAGACCTGGACCAGTATGACCTGGGGGAGTTGGCTGTGCTACGCGATGATACAGGCAATGAATATCACCCTGTCTCCTGGGACTCTGCTTCTGGGGGTCATCATCGCCAGGGTACTCTAACTTTTCCGGTTCCTGATTCCCTGAGCCTGGGGAAGGCTAAGTATGTAGAGATAATGATTCGAGATGTAGCCGGTATTGAGGAAAGGACTCTCAAGTGGGAGCTATGAAAAGACATATTCTGGTTGGGGTAGGCGCTGCTGTCTTACTAATTATAGCTTATCTGGGCATTATTACCCTGGCGCAGGACTGGACCCATGCCCTGAAGCAAACCGCCGAGCTATGGTACTGGGTGCTGGCTCTAGCTGGCGGGTTTGGGATTCAGGCCGGACTCTTCTCTTTTATCAGGCAGAGTATCCGTGAGCGCCGAACAGCCACCACCGGCTCCGTAGCCGCCTCTGGAGGCGTCTCCGCCGGTTCAATGGCGGCATGCTGTGCCCATCACCTGAGCGATGTCCTGCCTCTCCTGGGCTTGTCCGGGGTGGCTATCTTTCTGGTTCGCTATCAGCTCTTTTTCATCATCGTTGGGGTTCTCTCCAACATTGTAGGCATAACCATTATGTTGGAGACCATCCAGCGCCATAGCCTGTCCGACAGGTTGAGACGCTGGAAGTGGAACATGAACTGGGTCAAAAAGGGGGCGATGGTTTCGGCGGCGCTCATCGTTGCCGCAACCTTTTTCCTTACTTCCGGATAGCTTAAAAGGCATAACAATCAAACTGGGGGTAAACAGCAAGTTGAGAAGAAGATGGCTTCTAGTCATAGTGGTGGCATTGGCTGTGGGGCTAAGTTATGTAGCCTACTCACTGTTTTTCCACAGCGGAGTCGATTATCTTACTGTGAGTGAATTGAAGTCCCAGGTGGGGTCCCTTCCTGGCCAGCAAGTGAGAGTTGGGGGCAAGGTAGTCCCGGGCTCTATTGATTGGGATGATAAGGTGCAGGTTATGAAGTTTGCTCTCACCGATGATAGAGAAAGTTTGACTGTAGTCTATGAAGGAATTGTGCCTGACAATTTCAAACCCGGGGCTGATTTGGTAGTGGAGGGTACGTACCGCCCGGATGACGTTTTTGAGGCACTGAGCTTCGGCGGTCGCCGTTCTCTTTGCAGTTTTTGTCACTAGTGTAATAAAGGGAGGAGGAACTAAGACAATGGCTGAATTTTTTCAAAGCAATGCCCTCTGGGTCAGCTGGATAATCTTCGGGCTGATCTTCTTGATCTTCCTGGTCACGGCTCCATGCCATGCGGTTTTACTCTTGCCTTTCGCGGGGCTTCCGCTGTTCTGGCTGCTGCCGCTAGGATATGCCCTGCCTATCAATGGGGGTATATGGCTGGCAACACCTTTTCTGTACCGGGCGATAAGGAGGGCAATGAGAAAGCCCCTACAGGATGGATTCCAGAGCCTAATCGGCACTGAGGCTGAGGTAGTATCCAAGTTGCCTGGCCATTCTGCCCGATACCTGGTTCGCGTTCAAGGTGAGGGTGAACTATGGAGCGCCTACGCCACGGATGTTCTTGACATTGGAGAGTGGGTGAACATAGTGGCGGTAAAGGGAATTGGTATTGTCGTTGAGCGGACGAAAAAAGGGTCTCACCCTGAGGAAATAGGCAATGGGAAAGCAATAGCATCTGGCGCAAAGGATAATCGACGGTATTGTCACTAACGATGTAGAGGCAGTGAAGAGGATAGAACAGGCAGCTTCTATCTTATGGAGGTTAAATAATGGAAACCAAAGGGCCAGAGCAAAAAGGGATGAGTAAACACACCTTAATCATGGTGTTGTGCTGCCTCATACCGCTGGCACTTTTAGGTGTTTTGTGGGCTATTGGTATCTCAGGAAGTTATCTAATTTTGGGGGTGATACTATTATGCCCTCTATTGCATATACTCATGATGCGGGGCAGACACAAAGGGAGTGGAGAAAGTGGCGGTCATGCCCATTGAGTCTGTAGATACAATCTGATAATGGAGACCTAAAGGAGGACTTGTGACAGAATCATATGCTTACGGAATGTGGCCGGCTGTAGTGATTAACGCGGGCATATTCATTTTCTTTGTTTCTAGCTATCTCAAACCCAAAAAGCGGCGAGAGTGGCGTTCCATGGGTGCCTTTAGCGCTTTTGCAGTGGCCCTGTTCACTGAGATGTATGGTTTTCCACTCACTATCTACATTCTCACCTCGACACTGGGGAGCAAGTATCCCGTCATTGACCCCTTCAATCATATCAACGGTCATTTATGGGCAGCTCTCTCAGGGGGTTCTATGTATGTCTGGGGATTGGTTATGCTACTCAGCTGGGCAGCTATCATTAGTGGGCTAGTAGTCATGGGTAAAGCTTGGAAACAGATACACAGAGCCAAGGGCGAACTGGTAACTTCAGGACTTTATGGTCGGGTAAGACACCCTCAGTACTTTGGTCTGTTCCTGATTACAGTAGGTATGCTTATTCAGTGGCCGACGATTATCACTGCCGCTATGTGGCCTATATTAATGTTTATGTACTACCGGCTGGCACGTAGAGAGGAGAAGGAAATAGAAGACCGCTTTGGCGACCAATATGTTACCTACAGACAGCAGGTGCCCATGTTCTGGCCGCGGATGGTAACGTCATCTCGGACAGCAAAAGCAGAAGCTGGTTGGAGAAAAGAATGATGAACGGTATTGTTATTAACCTACCTGATTATATTCCTTCTACCATTGTTCTATCCACACTTTAGCTTCGTCAAGTGTGGTAAAGATCTCCCGGTTAAGCAGCTCATCTCTGAGCTTAGCGATGAAACTCTCAATATATCCGTTTTCCCAGGGACTGCCGAGGTTGATGAATAAGGTTTGGCGGCCAGATTCTTCTAGCCACCGGCTGACTGCCCGGATACCCAGCCAGGTAGGGGCTCAGGTTAAACAAGAGCGAAGCCAGCGAATGCTGGCACTGGCCAGTGAGAGTACCCAAAACTTCAGCCAGCACTTTTTATGTAAAGTCCTACCCGTACTATGGGAGAAGCAGTCTGACGATGGCATCTGGTCTGGCCACACCGACAATTATATAAAGGTATATACTAGAAGCAATAAGGATTTAACCAATAAGCTGCTGCCGGTAAAGATAGTAGAGCTTAGGAGTGATGGGGTATGGGGGAAGGTAGTAGATGAATAGCTAAAATAATACTACCTATTTATCCAACACTAAATCGTTATATAATACTCCTCAAGCAATAGCAAAAAGGGGAAATTAGAATCTATCTATATGGAAAAGAATAATAAACCATATGGTATAGAGTGTTCTTGGGATTCCGAATATTTATGTAAAAAATGTGGCGGATTACTTTACTATGACATGGAAACAAAAGAAGACCACTGTTTTAACTCTCAATGCCAAGATTACCCGAAAGGTATTGAGATATACGGCACAGAAGAGGTGGATTTAACGTTACTTAATAGCCAATTGGCAAATATAGAAAGAGGACTTGGTCAAGTTATAAGTACTTGTGATTACAACATTCTAGCGTTGTTTCTATTAGAAAGACGAAGGCGTATTGTCCAAAAATTTTTCACCTCTCGGGTTATGCATATCGATAATTTCTTGCTCTCAAATGAAATCCTATTATTTATTCAAAAGTATAAATCACTTGGTATAAGAAATGATCCTTGGACTTTTAAAGTAATTATACAATTGCACAAAAGTTACGCAGATAAATTAGACTTTTTAGAAGATCTAAGGGAAGGCAGATACCTATTAGCTAGAAACCCAATAAATAACAAAATATTCCAATTAAAATATTACGATGTAATTATTGATGAAATATGGGCTAGTTACGGTTTAGTAAGTTTAGAATCAACACTAGATGTGAATGAGTTTCGCTACCATGAAGTCATACAGAAAATCCTCAGCAAGAAGGGTACAGAAATTAGTTCAGATTATGCCCCTTATTTTGACCGTCTGTGGCCTTTCGCTATTGGTGCGCAATACCTATCCAAAAGAAATTATGCAACATCGTTAAAATATCAATATTCTGTAACCACAACCGATTTGGCGAACATATTGAGCATTATAGCAAGTCTTAAAGATACTAATCTGATTACAATGCCTGTTTTTGACTTACTAAGGCACTTTATCAAACAACCAATAAGGGATAGAGGATTCACAGATTTTATTAATATGCTTTCAGGTAATAACGATAAAATTCCTATAGTATTTAAGACGGATGGAAGTATTATTTTAGATAGACTCACTTTATTGCTGTTTTTTGTTTTGATGCATAGTCAGCATCTAGAATCAGATTTTGACGTTAACGGACAACAAAGAATAGCCCAACATAAGCAAGAAGCCGGAAGCGAATACGAAATATATTTCAAGGACAAGCTTGAAAAGATTGGTTATTGTTGTTTACCGACATCTACAAGAATCGGTGGACGCGATTACGACGTAGTAGCGTTTTCTGAGTCAAATCAAGAGATATTATTAATCGAGGCTAAATTCAAGGACCCATCTCCATCGTCATTATCTGGGAATACTTTGATTGAACAAGAGTTTATTTATGAAAAACGCGGTCTGCTTCCACAGGTAATTAAACATCAAAAGAGATACGATTTACTCATTGCGGAAGGAGATTTATTTCAGAGGAAACTTGGATTAAAAAACAATATCCAGAATTATTTCATCAAAGCATACTTTATTACCAAATATACTCCATTAATTAGCTACTATGGAGACGTGCGGGTGATATCTGAGAAAGAATTCTTTGAAAAAGAGTTGCCCAAAATAGTTTAAAGATAAAATAGACTTACTAATTTTATCATCTGCTTTTGGCAGTTTAGGCTATTTACCCTCTTCTTTTCAAGCAGGTTTATTTTACCTCCACCCCCACCCCGCAACTACCAATGTTTCAATCCGTCTCTTGGGGGTTTTGAAGAAGACCTTTCATAGCCTCTTTCATAGCCGGAGTCGGCGTCAGGAAGCTTTCTTCGGAAACGTCTTCCTCAATAACCCTCAGGTTCTCCAGCAGAGCGTAGAAGTTGACTGCCCAGCCAATGCCGAATAGCGGGGAATTAAAAACTCGGCTCTCATAGGGATTCCAGTAAGACTCCTTGAGCCTCGCAATGGTAGGTATCCGAAAATCATAGGGGAAAATACTAGCTACCTTTCCGTGCCACTTTCTTGCTTCCTTGGGCTTTTCCAGTTCCTGAAATACCGCCGCCACGGTGAGGGCAACTACCGTAACTTGAAGTATCCTGATAAGCCATTCCCTATTCATGTCTACTCCTTTTTGCCTTTCTTGATTCTACCCTAAAACCACCGGGGTTTCAACCTGTCAACAGTGGCTGCCACAGCCAAGTGGTTCATTCTTGTTAGCAGAATATTAGCTTGTTAAACAATCCTGATGTAGCAGTCTAGAGACTGCTGGTCTGCAAATATGGTAGTAATTGTGCTATCAAGTATATAATATAAACGGCTGGGAAAACTTTCTAGTGAGCTTACAATGATTGAGCGAGTTCTGGAATCAAAGTTCGTGGGTGCATTAGTCGGCACTGGCGTAGGAGATGCGCTGGGAGCACCGTTTGAGGGACGGCGCCGGGTTAAGCCAGAAGAAATTGAGGCGGTAGCTGAAAGAGAGACGCTCCTAACCTATACCGATGACACCCATATGATGATGGGTGTGGCCGAGTCCTTGATTAGGGCTGGAGGCTTCGATGGCAAGGACATGGCACAGACATTTATCAAGAATTATGAGCTTGAGCCCTGGCGTGGTTATGGACCAGGACTACCCCGTATTTCCCGGTTGGTTAGAGCTGGTGCTGCCTGGAATCAAGCTGCTCAAAGATTATACCATGGCGGCTCTTACGGAAATGGTTCCGCCATGAGGATTGCTCCAATAGGTGTTTTCTATCATGATAACCCGTCAGGATTAAAAGAGGTTGCCCATCAATCGAGCCAGATTACCCACGCTCATCAGCTAGGCAAGGAAGGTGCTGCCTTGCAGGCTTATGCGGTTGCCCTGGCGACTAACCTTGAGCCAATAGGAGCCTTTGACCGGGGTGATTTCTTGGCAAAATTAGTGAACTATGTGACGGACAGGGTTTACCAAGAAAAACTAAACAAGATAGAGCCACTTCTCACTCAACCGGAGCAGGGTAAGGTTATTACTGAACTGGGAAATGGCATTGAAGCCTTTAGCTCAGTTCCCACCGCTATATATTCTTTCTTATCCTGGCCTCATTCTTTTGTCCAGGCTGTCTTTTCGGCTGTTAGCCTAGGTGGAGACACTGATACTATCGGAGCTATGACTGGGGCTATCTCTGGGGCATATCTGGGCGTTGCCTCAATACCTGGTAGTTGGAGAAACAAGCTTGAGAACATACTTTATATAGAAGAGTTAGCCAGGAAGTTATATTTCAGATTTGCCGGTAAGTGCCAGTAGAATCTGCAACCGGAGAAAGAGGGACGAGATACGGACACGTTTCTAGATTTGGCTCAGGCTTTCCTCTCTTCGGTTTCTGGCTCTAATCCATGACAAAATCGAAGGCTTGTTGGAGCTTATTTCTTCCTCAAGGCTTGGATGGATGCTGCCACCCCTGCCCCCACCTCTGCGGAGTAGCCCTCCTCAACCAGCAGCTTTTCCAGGACAGATAGTAAGAGTAGCACATTCTCCTCAGTTGAGGAATGACCCATCAGCCCGATACGCCAGATTTGCCCTTTTAGCGGCCCCAAGCCGCCTCCGATTTCGATACCGAACTCATTGAGGAGCCTCTGCCTCACCCGCAGGTCATCAATCCCTTGGGGGATACGCACCGAGGTAAGTGTGCTCAGACGGTAACCCTCTTGAGCGTGTAGCGTCAGCCCCATAGCCTCAAGCCCGGCGTGGAGAGCCGAGCCATGTCTCAAGTGGCGTTGTACACGAGCTTCCAGGCCTTCCTCAGCGACTAAAGCCAAGGCTTCATGCATAGCATAGATCATACTTATAGGTGCAGTATGATGGTAAAACCTGCCAGCAGACCAATAATCAGAGAGCATGGACAGGTCCAGATACCAACTCAGTACCTTCTGACCACGAGCTTTTAGCGCCGCTAGAGCTGTTTCGTTAGCGGTAAAGGGGGCCAGCCCTGGTGGGCAGCCTAAGCACTTCTGTGAGCCACTGTAGCAGATGTCGATGCCCCAATCGTCCACAGCAACCTCATGTCCTCCCAAGGAGGTAACAGTGTCTACCAAAAACAGAGCCCCATATTGTTTGGCAAGCTGGGAAGCCTCAATCAAGGGCTGAAGGACGCCAGTGGAAGTCTCAGCATGAACCAGAGCCAGAAGCTTCACCCCTCTCTGAGCTTTTAGAGCGGCTTCGATAGCCTCCGGTTCGATAATTCGCCCCCACTCTCCGGGTACCTGAATCACTTCGGCACCGCATCTTAAGGCGTTGTCCACCATCCTTTCGGCGAAAAAACCGTTGACACCGATGACGGCGACGTCCCCGGGCTCCAGGAAATTGCAGAAGCCAGCCTCCATCCCGGCCGACCCTGTACCGGAGATGGGGAAGGTAAGCTTATTCTTCGTCCGAAAGACAGCACGGAGGAGATTCATTGTGTCTTCCATAATGGTGAGAAAATACGGGTCCAAATGCCCCACCATCGGTGCTAGCATTGCCATCTGGACTCGAGGGTGGATGTTGCTAGGGCCAGGACCCAGGAGAACCCGGTACGGGGGATTCAGGTTTTGGTGGGAAAGACCAGACATAAAAGTCTACCTCCTTTTTCCTTTGACGCCTTTGAGGCGAAAACGATTATAGTATTCTAAGTGTTACCTGGGACTGGTGTCAACCAGTCCAATCTACATAAGCTGCATTGATATGGATTATTTAGATTCTTAGAACGGTGCTTTTATGTTGACGTCGTCTCCAATCTTTCTCAGTTCCTCAACTACCTTGCAGTAAAGACGCACGTCTTCTTTCTGTTGCTCATGAAGCTCAAATTCCTTCTCTCCATGGATGAATATCCTATCCTTGCCAGCTGCCTTTTCTGAGTTCTTAAGTAGATTTATATACTCATCCATCATACGCTTGAACAAGGCTGGCTCAATAAAGGCATCTATCTTTATAGCACCAAAGGAATGAGATATCTTGGCAGGCATATTTTCCTGATAATACGACTTTGGCCCAAAGGCACTACCGGCGAGCACTCCCGAGAATATATCTACCGCCAGACATAATCCGTATCCCTTGTGACCACCACTTTCTTCTTCAGCACCACCAAGTGGCAGTAGTCCACCACCCCTCCTGGCAAGGAAGTTCGCCAGTACCCTTGGTATATCCTGTGTTGGATTTCCAAACTCATCGGTTGCCCAGGTAATTGGCATTGTTTTACCTTCACGCCCATAGACCTCAAGTTTGCCTCGTGGAACAGTTGAGGTTGCCATGTCCAAGACAAACGGTCGCTCTTTACCCGCCGGAACAGCGATGGAAACAGGGTTTGTCCCCAGCATGGCATTTTTGCCATGGGTTGGTACCACCATTGGTGACGCATTTGTTAGTGAAAGCCCGATAAGGTCGTGCTCGAGTGCCATCATTGTATAATACCCGGCAATTCCGTAATGGTTGGAATCACGGACTACGGCAAAGGCAACATTATTCTTCAGCGCTTTATCGATAACAAGCCTCATCGCCTTATAGCCAACAACCTGGCCAAGCCCGTCTCCACCTGAGATAAGGAGTGTATTTGGCGTTTCTTTTAAGACTTTCACATCAGAGATTGCCTTCATTACCCCGGTTTTCAAGCCGGTGGTATATCTTTTAAGCCTCTGGAGACCGTGGGAGCCAACACCCCTTTGGTCCGCAGCTATCAGCACATCAGCAGCTATCTTTGCATCCTCAACCGGGACACCAAGTTTACTAAATACATTGGTAGTGAATTCCTGCAGAGCCTCAACCTTTATCCTAATGTATTCTTCCATTTAACCTCCCCAATAGGATGTTCCCATTATCAGTTCCATGGATCTTGCTGAGGATAATGAAGCTGAGATATAAAATACTATGTTAAAACTTCTACCCATTGGTTGTCAACACCTTTAGCAACCTAAAAACAGCCCCCCGGGCGATTTGGAGGTATTGCACTAGCCATGGCTCAATGCTATAATCCCGGTGTACTGGGGAATCGTCTAGCGGTAGGACAGCGGACTCTGGATCCGTAAAGGAAGGTTCGAATCCTTCTTCCCCAGCCACTTTGGAAACATTTCGAAAGGCTCCACCTTGATAACATCAGCGCCCATATCTGCCAAGACCTTGCTGGGGAAAGGCGTGGGCAGGATACGCCCCAAATCAATAATCCTGATGTCTTCTAATGGTAAAACCATCGTTCACCTCCAAGGTAAAATGACCTCATCTAATAATCTATCCAGTTATATAGCTTGAGGCCGGCGGTGATAGCAAAGCACAAATTACTCAGTGTCGTAGTGAGTTGGCACCTGGCATCTTGGGGAATAATAAAGTACCCCACAGCAAGCTGTGGGGTACTACGGGAAAGGGAGCCACCTTGCCCCAAGTCACGGACGGGGCCGCTTTCCTCCCCCCAGCAAGCTGAGGGGTATCCAGCGGGGATTTTTATGAAAAGGGCAGAATTAAACTCAAATTTTTTCCCATCACGCCTTATACTACCGTTAAAACAGATTGACAAATCCTCTGTCTATATTATAAGCTTAATATCTGGTAGAACGTAATGACACAAGAACGGGTGAAAGAGTCCATCCAGAAGCAGGCAGCTATTGGTGTTTTTGACTCCGGGGTGGGGGGATTAACCGTCCTAAAGGAAATTATCTCCCTTCTGCCGAATGAAACTGTAGTCTACCTGGGAGATACAGCTAGAGTCCCCTATGGTTCAAAACCCAGGGCTACCATTGTCCAGTACGCTCTGGAAGAAGCGAGATTTCTCTTAGAACAAAAAGTCAAGGCTTTGGTCGTAGCCTGTAACACGATATGCGCCCAGGCGATGACCGAATTGAGAGAGGCGTTCAACCTACCTATTATCAGTGTAATTGGCCCAGCGGCGAGAGCCGCCGTACAAATGACCAAGAAGAAAGCAATTGGTGTCATCGGCACCGAAGCAACGATAAAAAGTGACGTTTACCACCAGGCTATCAAGCAACTGGATAACGTGATAGAGATATATTCCAAGGCATGTCCCTTGTTCGTTCCTCTTGTGGAAGAAGGTCTGCTAAAAGGAGAGATACCCGAGAAGATTGCCGATATGTATCTTTCTGAGCTGGCAGAAAAGCCGATAGACGTCCTCATTCTGGGCTGTACTCACTATCCGCTATTGATAGAACCAATATCCAAATGCATGGGGCCAGAGACGACTGTGCTCAATCCCGCTATGGCAGTAGCTAGTGAATTAAAACAGCTACTCTCAGAAAATAACCTGTTAAGCGATGAAGCCGGGGGATACCGAAAATTCTTTTTCACCAGTCAACCTGAGAAGGCAGAGAGAATTATCCAGCACCTGGAGATAAGGGTCGATACTATTGAAGTGGCTAACCTTCAAGGCCAAAAGCCTTGTTGATATCGCCGGCTAAAGTGGATGGAAATTACGGTCAAAGGAGGCACATATGGTAGGCAGTAAGATGTTGACGAACCTTAGTCAGCCATTACTCCATTGACAAAAACCAGAGATTTTTGTAGACTGCGCTTTGATATGCAAGTAAGGTGTTTCTCCAAGCACAAATAAAAAACAGAAAGGATGGTAAGACTAATGACATCAGAAAGACCACAGGCAGCGGTTCCAGTATGCGAGGTAACGAATCCTTTTGAGGAGATACAAAAGCACATTGACACTATTTGTCGCAGGATGAACGTTGACGAAGGCATTAACGCACGACTTCAGCATTGCAAACGTGAGTTGATAGTTCATTTTCCGGTGAAAATGGACGATGGGACATTGACGATTTTCACTGGTTACCGTGTTGAGCATAATACCAGCCGCGGGCCGGCCAAGGGTGGCATTCGTTACCATCCCGATGTTAACCTGGATGAGACCAGAGCTTTAGCCGCTTGGATGACATTGAAGTGCGCCGTCGTCGGTCTACCCTATGGTGGTGCCAAGGGAGCGGTTGCCTGTAATCCCAAAGTCATGTCCCAAAATGAATTAGAGAAGTTGACCCGACGTTATGCTACAGAAATCTCAGTCTTCATAAGCCCTGAAGGTGATATCCCGGCCCCTGATGTCGGCACAAACCCTCAAACTATGGCCTGGATTATGGATACCTACAGCATGAATAAGGGGTATTCTGTTCTCGGCATAGTCACCGGTAAACCTCTCGAAGTTGGTGGTAGTAAGGGCAGGTTTGAGGCTACGGGCCGAGGCTGTATGATTTGCGCCCAACTAGCCAGCCAGCATCTAGGCAGGAGCCTCGATGGAGCAACCGTGGCTGTTCAGGGCTTTGGTAATGTTGGCGCCACCGCCGCTAGACTGCTAGCCAAAGAGGGCTGCCGAATCATAGCCGTAAGCGATTCCAAGGGCGGCATTTACAACTCGAAGGGCATAGACGTCGACAGTGTACTCCGGCACAAGCAAGAAACACGCACCGTAGTTGGCTTCAAGGGTAGCGAAACTATAACCCATCCTGAGCTCTTGGGACTAGACTGTGACATACTGGTACCAGCAGCTCTTGAAGGCGACATATGCGCTGCCAACGCCGATTCTATAAAAGCAAGGATGATTGTAGAAGGCGCCAATGGGCCAACTACCCCGGATGCCGATAAGACCCTCTGCGACAACGGGAAGTTCGTTATCCCCGACATATTAGCCAACGCCGGTGGGGTGATAGTATCCTACTTTGAGTGGGTACAGGGCCTGCAATCTTTCTTCTGGAGTGAGGCGGAGGTAAACAACCGACTGCAAGAAATCATGAATAACGCCTTCCACGAAGTACTGGAAGTTAGCCAGCGGGAAAAAGTGAATATGAGAGATGCCGCCTATATG
>SDBV01006943.1_pt1 | contig 15560 bp, 13 predicted proteins | sample 2277081 | NCBI WGS metagenome assembly SDBV01 (sample SAMN10402039, study PRJNA504765) | marine sediment metagenome | isolation source: marine sediment core GS10_PC15, 223 cmbsf | place: Arctic Ocean: Southern Knipovich Ridge | collected 2010
ATTCTCCGGATTGGTCCAGGTCTTTGAGAATTCTTTCATTTCATTCATAGAGGGGTGAATTAATTTTGACCATGCGTCTTTACGCTCAGCTTTAAAGACGTCCTTTCCAAGCAGCATGTACCCGCGTAATCCGGCGAGAGACTGGTTGATGCCGTTCAACACGGTCATGCTGGCCTGTACTGTCGGTGATCTAAGCGTTTGAATTCGGGTACCCAGCTCATCGATCTTAGTAACCTGCACATTCGTTATGATAACGATTACAGCCATAATGACCAGTATCGCGCCAAAACCAAGTGACAGTTTAAAACCTAATGAACCATTCATAAGCCTGTTTCCAGATTTGTTTTTTTCTAAAAATGACATAATGTGTTACCTCCTTTTTTTCACTTAATACTTTTTTTTGTTTGAAATCGTTAACTGCCTGCCTCCTTTCAATTTTTTATAAATCTTGCATTTGATATAACTGTTTAAACAATACTTAACGGTTAAAGTTACATTCACGCTGTTAGCCTTGTTGTAGTAACATTCCTGAAAAGTCTGTTCCAGAAGCGGACATCTTTTTTCACTGATTGTCATGTCTTCTGATTTAACCCGTTTGCCTTTAATTTTTTTCGTTATCACCGGACTTTGTATTACAAGATGCGTGCCAGCAGAAAGAGAAAAGAGGGGCGAGACTATTTGTTGATTAATTTCAAGGGTTTAAAGTTTTTTCAGGAGGATGTGAGATTGAAATAATGGAATGTTTGTATGGCAGAAGTGTTCAAGTGTTAACTTACACTTCTTTACACTCTGGACACTTTTTAAAAAAATATAGCGTTTTATAAAGCTAAATTTCAAGAAATCCCTGCCAAGAAATACCCGGATATATCTATTTAGAATATTTTTAATATTCCGATTTTAATATTACACATAGCACAAAAAAACAGAGGTATGAGGAATATATTACTAATCCTTTAACTATATGCTAACTCCTGAGACAGTTTTATTCCTTTTGTTTAATTAATGTCTTTACAAAAGGAAAGAACTGGATCTTCCTTTAACGGTGCTGTTCTCTATCTGGAAGGAAAGGGAACAGCACTTCTTTTTTAGACAACAAATTGAACAACTACTCAGACAATAATCAATAACTTGAATATTCTACCACGCATTTAAACGGCACTATTACGCTTATTGCACCTCTCAGGTCCCCTTCTTTATATCCTTCTTTTATCCTGCCTGATATGTCCTTTTCTCCTGCCGGCTCCCCGTGGCATGGAAGACACGACTTTTCGATGTAAAGAGGATACATATAGCGGAGCACCTTTGAGTCGCCGAATTTTGTCTCCTCGAAATATGTACTGCCCTTCCCCGATGTCTCGAACCTCTTAAGGACTGAAGCCTCAAAATCATCCGGCTTGTTATATTCTCCCCTGTATTTAAGACTGGTCTGCTTGATTACTATTCCTGTTTTTTTATAAAGCCTGTCACCCACCCTCTTGCCAAAAACAGCAGGGATAAATCCCTTGAACACCTTGCCGGGCTCATTAATCTGGGACTGTGCATCGTCAATCACATCCTGAGCGGATTCATGGATAGCAATCAGCGTCTTACTGAAGTCATCTGAAGGGATTAAAGATTTTATCTCAATGCCTGACCTCATCAGGAATTCCAGGCTGACCTGTTTTTCATATTCTTCAGGAGTAAATCCCTTGTCGCCCTGCGAGGGGTCATTGATAAGTGGCTGGTTTTCAGCAACCACAGCCCTGCCCGCTGAAAGGTAGTCGGCAATTGTCATGGCAATGGATTCCAGCCTTTCTTCCGCTCCCGCCTGAGCAAATAACATCATAACTGCAACAGGAATTAAGACAAACCATCTCTTCATCATAACCTCCAAATGTTTATATAGAGAATACAATTCAATGTGTCAAATCAAGATCTGCCGAAGAAAGCACATCCATGTTTCTCCTTAAATAAAGTCCGGCAATCTTCGAAACTATATATAATCTTATAATACGCATATATATATAAATGGCATATGATTTACATCATATTATCAGTTACATGGCAATGTTGGCAGGCTAAAGAGAAGAATAATAAATGTTATAATTTAAAGACTTACAGACTATGGGATTTTGGCAGGTTAGAACGCTGGCTCTTTTGCGCCCCTGTACTACGGCACTCTGTTTTAATTCATGCCTTTAAGGGTCGCGTTGTTTTTTATGGATTCCAGATATGTCCTGACAAATTCAAGAACTGCCTGATACTGTTCAAAATTCATAGAGAGTTCCAGAAACAGCTCTTTATGGGTAAATTCAGCGGCAATTCTGTAGGACCTCTGCCCCTGCAGCATATAATGGTCGGAAAGGCTTGCTCCGGGTACAACTATACTGCTCATAACAAACTCTTTGCCTTTTCTTCTATCCAGGGCGGAAGGAAACATCCCCAGCATAAAAAGAGTATAATCTCCAATATGTTTATGGACCTGGAATTCCCTGTCAAAACTCTGGGCGTTAAGCAGCACATTTCCTTCAGCAAGCATGTCCCCTATATCTTCAAGGCTCTTCCCTGATGCGTCCTTTATCTTATGGAAGTTATCAATTTGAACAAATTCACAGAGTATATGCTCCTCGATGTAATCCACCATCCCGACCTTGTCAGTGGGATTCAGCTCAAACCCGTATTCAAGGGCATTTCTGAAAAGTTCTCTTAGCGGGTGATTTCTTTCTAAACTTTCTACGGTATCCATAAACAATGTCCTCCTCTTATCCTGAAGGCTTTCTGCTTATCTTTTCGGACTATATGGCAGTAAACTTAAGATGGTATATAAGTTCATGTCATTGCTGAACTCGCAGCAAGAGGCATCACTGCATCGGGGACCGCCTGATTGGGGTTGAAAAACATTAAAATAAAAGGAAAAGCAGGGGCATGGCACGCCGCGCCCCTACCATGTCAGTACCCAGGATAATTCATTTTTATGAATTTCTGCTCTGCCACAATCTTTACAAAAGGTATGCTTTCAGGCATATACATAACTACCACTTTTTTATCAACTCGCAGAATCCTCCCGTGTACCTTAAGGGAGCTGCCGTCGCTAAAGTTTATTGTTGCCGGCAATTCCATTTCTGCCTGCAACTGATTTATTTTATTACCGGAAAATCTGATTCCATGCTCGGAAACATCAATTACCTCAAACACATAATTCAGCAAGCTTAAACCGGGCCTGCCGGCAATAGGATATCTTATCCTGAAATGTTCTCTTCGATCTTCTGTGGTATATCTCTTGTTTTGCATTCTCTAAACTACATTACTGGTTCGGAACGAAGCATGAAAATCTCTGTTCATCGAGATGATCAACATATATACTTATACGGCACATTACAGCTTTATCTTAAGAAAATGGCACTAAAAGTTTTTCTTGAGATCAGCATCCAAATGTCCCTGATTATGAAAAAGATCTTAAAACTTATAAAACAAGCAGGAGGTTATCTACAAAGTCCAGATATACCTGCGGAGGGCTTAAAAGTTCCACTCCAATACCGTTATGGCCATTATTGTAATCCACAGACCTGACAAGCCTGGCAGGGATATACATCATTTCTTCGTTCAACGGGATACTTAACTCAAACTGAGCATCATCCGGGAAACAGATCTCATCAGTATTTATGAACATCCCTTTTTCAGACAGATTGGCAATAATGCCGGAACAGCCTTGATCACAACAGTAAAATCTTGCATCTATAGTGATAGGAATTCTCCAGGAAGCTCTTCTTGCCATAATGCACCCCCCCGATAAAGGCCAGCATCGAAGATTAAATCAATCTATATAATTTAAATACCACTAATTTTTGTGATTGTCAATTTGATTTCGTTCCTTTCAGGAACGAAATAGCGCGGAAGCGTGGAAGTGCGAAAGCGTGGAAGTGCGAAAACACAAAAAAACAAGGGGTAAGGGTTACTGTTTCGTTACGGAAATATTTTCTCTGCAGTTTCTCTTCTTAACTCCGCTGACTGTAATTCCATGGCATCTACAACGCCGTTTATGCCGCTATGCTCTTCTTTCAGGTGGGGCTTAATTGCCTTGTTGAATTTTTTTTCAGCCTTGCCAAGACGATTGAGAAACAGCAGGTAACTTGTCCTGTCATTGTAGACTGAACGCACAAGTGAATCAAAATCTTCACCGTCCGACAGCAAAAGATTTTTAAAATGTTCAACAAGGACTGAAAGCACTTCTGTCCGTTCCTTCCTGGTCTTTTCAGGGGCGTCCGATAAATCAGCCAGTTTTTTAATATCAGCATCTCTCCCGGTACTGACAATTTCGACTGCCTCACCAAGCGCTCGCTTTTTATCTAAAATGTAATGCTCCACAAAGTTCCTTCGTCCGTTAACGCACTTCTGTAACTGAAAAATATAGAAAACAATAAAAATCGGAATAAGGATTATCCAGAGGGTAAGTTTGGGCTTTGCAATCACATATGAGGCCAGCTGATTAGCAAATTGCTCTTCGTACTTTAAAATAAGTTCGTGCTTCTTATCTATTTCATCCACGGAATTCTTAAGCCCCTAAAAAAAAGTTTCTTTATCTCTTTGTTTCTAACAACATAATACTACAAAAAATGCATGGTGGCAATTCCATGAAATATTCAGGATAAACGCGGTAGGGGCATGGCGCGCCATGCCCCTGCATCAATGTCCGGAATTTGTGTAAGGAATAAATCAATCAGATCGACGTCAGTATTGACTTTGGTGATTTAATAAAGCAGACTCCTTTCGGCATTTTGCAGTTGCCGGCCTTTTTCTGGCCTTCCGCGTTTTCATGCGTTTTAAATGACGCGATAAGGATGAATTGACAATTGATTGTAGCATTCTTATATTTGAATTGTAATACTCTCAATCCCTCAGATCCTGCCTCAATCTAAATATTTACAATAATTTAGCCGTAAGTAAATTATAATTAATAAACTCTTAACAGGAGGGAGTTATGTTATTTCAAATCCAAAACAAAACTCTGGCAAGTGCCTGCATTATTCTCATTACAATATTCTGTTTTACCGCGAACGAACTCTATGCAGAGGTTCCCGAAAGTAATGATATTGTTAATGACCAGGTCGACTCCAGTGAGCTTACAGAAGAGGTCGCTAATGAGTTTTGGGCGCGGCCGCAGGAAAAATCCTGTAGATGCCAAAAAACGGGGCATGATACCAACCGGGTTAAAACCTGAATTTGACAAAGGAGTAAAATGCCGCGGTATCAACGAAACCTGGGCAATGAGCTATACCGAAAAGCGCGGCCGGGAAGCTTACCATGGGGGTATAGATATTCCCGCTCCCCAGGGAACTCCCATCCTTGCTGCAGCAGACGGAATAGTTGTCGGTAAATTCATGAATAAAGATAACGCAAAGGGGATTGAAATCATGCTGCGCCACAGTCCGCAGGATACCGGACACCCCATGTGGGTCTATACACAATACACCCATTTACGGAAAATGCCGGAGCTGGATATAGGGCAGCGGGTGAAAATGGGTGAAGTCATCGGCAAAACCAGTAACAGCGGTATCTCGGGACAAGAGGCAAGAGAAAGGCATGGGAAGAATAAGCGGACGAGAAAGCGGAGGAGGGGCTCAAAAATCCGCCGTCATGCACTTCATTTTGGAATGCTTTACAGCACCAGCCGGAAATATATGATAAATGAAAAACGGCTCGTCCCGGTAGATGCTTACTGGATGGACCCGAATGCGTTGTATCGTAAATCACCGCCGTTTGATTCTGCCTCATTGAAAGCACTGCCGGAAGACCAGAAACAGGTTCACGTTCCATATATGCTGTCCAGCGGTGAGGCTGTACCGGCTGATACTAAAATTATCTGGCCTTATAGTTGTTCTATAAAAAAATGAGGGTCTAAAGGAGGACCTGCTCAATGATAAACATAGAAGATATCAAAAAAGCACACGATAAAATTAAATCCCATATTCATAAAACTTCTTTAATGCATTCAACTTCCTTCTCTAACCTGACAGGAGCAGACGTTTACATCAAGGCGGAGAACCTTCAGAAGACAGGATCATTTAAAGTAAGGGGCGCTTTCAATAAGATAATGAATATAAGCGGAGATAAAGTAATTGCCGCTTCCATGGGGAACCACGCACAGGGGGTCGCATTTGCTGCCCGCATTCTTGAGAAATCTGCAAAGATCGTTATGCCGGTAAACGCCCCTATAGTAAAACAGGAGGCAACAAAGGGATATGGTGCAGAAGTCCTGATTCACGGGCAGAGTTTCGAGGAAGCACTGGACTTTGCCGTGTCTCAAAAAGATTATACCTTTATTCATGCGTATGATGATGAAGACATTATTGCAGGCCAGGGGACAGCCGGCCTGGAGATAATGGAGGATGCCGGGCAGATAGACTGCGTTCTGGTCCCGGTCGGCGGGGGCGGTCTTATTGCCGGCATTTCAGCAGCAGTTAAATCAATCTCACCTGAAACAGAAGTTATCGGTGTTCAGACTGAATCCGCGGCATCCGCTTATTTCTCTTTCAGGGGAAAAAAGATAACCCGGAAGCCCCCGATATCTACTCTTGCAGACGGCATAGCAATTGGCCAGGTAGGCGACAGGCCGCTTGAAGTCATTAATAAAAATGTGGACGATATCATCCTGGTAAACGAAGATTCCATTGCCAGGGCAATACTCCTCTTTCTTGAGCGGAACAAGCTTGTTGTCGAAGGCGCAGGTGCCGTGCCGCTTGCAGCCTTAATGGAGAACATGGAGAGATTTAAGGGAAAACGCGTTGTGCTGATTGTAAGCGGCGGCAATATAGATTTCACACTTATTGATAAGATAATCAATAAAGGCCTTGTATCAAGCGGAAGAATAGGGACCTTTGAAGTAATTGCCGGGGACATACCCGGCAGCCTGCATGCCCTAACGGGATTAATCGCATCAAACAGGGGCAATATCCTGAACGTTGTCCATGACAGGTTTGCGGAAAACCTGTCCATAGGAAAGGCAAAACTTGTTTTCACAGTTGAGACAAGAAGCAAGAAACACCTGGATGAAATTATTTCTAGTCTGGGGGAAGAAGGGTATGAATTGAGATTGAAATAGGCTCTTGAAATAGTTTATAACTATTTCAAGATAAAGATAGCCAGGATGGCGGCGGAGCAGTTATTTATTATTTCCCTCATATTAGTTTTTTACGTGTATGAAATCTGTATATATTTCCGTAACACCAGAGTGGGTTATAAATTTATTCATTTCGTCTATTGAATTTACCGTATGTACGTAAGTTGGTATATTTTTCTTTGCTAATTCCCTCGGCAAAGTTGACATGGCTCGAATTTTAGGCATTGTAACAGCTATCGGTCCCTTAAATTTACTGACTGAATCAAGCACGTCATCATTCGTGCCATTGTAACGATAAAGCGTCCATATGATCTGCTCATACCCCATCTTTTTTACTTTATCAAAATTATCCGGATTATATATCTGGGGAATGATTCTTTTCTTAAAGTCCGGCAATGCTTCTGAAAATATTTTTAGTGCCTCAATATTTTTCGTCTTTACATCTGTAATAATATATGCTGATTTGTTTTTATTCATCCAGTCAACCAAACTATCCAAAGTGCATTTATTGAAATCTGAATTATTTTTAACCAGCAACTTGAAACCTGACAAAGTAGGTATCTGCCTTATTTCAAATCCAAATGATCTTTTGAAACTATGAGTCCAATCATGTATGCACACTAATTGATTATCTTTGGTAAAAGAGAAATCGAGTTCAAAATATAGAAAGTTATTTTTCATATTTTGATCCAATGATTCATGGCTATTTGTATAAGTCTTCCCATTAATTCCTCCTCCGGCATGTGCAATTCGAAGCGCTTTAAAGGCAGGGGTAATCCCGGTCATCCTCTGTATATCCCTGGATGTGAATTTAACATTCTCATCAAGGTTTGCTTCTGTAAAATATTTACCGCCTTTGCCCGTGACCATGCAAAATTCGGCTTGTTCTGATTCTTTGTCCAGTCCACTGACATCTTCACACTCATCAATCAAAATAAAGGGTGTGCTTTCATCAAGCATCAGAGGTTGACTGAATAGCATTTTTTTCTCGTTAAAATCATAATGTTGAAAATTAAGGATAGTCTCTAATCCAGAATTTAATTCAATAAGAACAGGAATGGAAAATATTCTGTTATCTATTATTATTGTTTTGTCAGTGATATTTACTTCTAAAACATCATGAATTTTCGGGAAATTCCAAAATTGAGAAATTGATGGTTCCCAGGCAGGCAGATTCTTCTGTATATATTCAATATCCTCTGACGATTCATTTATATCGGTTAGATTTCGCCCTAATCCTATTGAACCTTCGTAGCCTATAAATGGCAATATTGTAGTCGCTATATCAAGAGTTGAACCTTTTTTTTCTATTTTTGTAGATTTATTTATGTTGCGCTCGATAATCATAAAAAGATTACTTCTTGTTCTGCTATTTAACAGATCATAGGCTGAATTCCTCAAGGCAAGATGATCTGAAAGTACCACAACCACTGTCTTCTCACCATAAGGAGATTGCATTATTTTGTTAACAAAATCAGTGATCAAATAATCGGAACAGGCTACTGCATTAAGAATTGGATTTTCATATAATTCTTTCGAACAACTTACTGAGACATGTCCATTAGGAGCATGTGTATCCAATGTCAACATAAAAAGGCCGAATTTATTGCCCAGCGCTGACAGCTCCATGAAATGCTCATAAGCTAAATCAAATAACGTGTCATCATATAGTCCCCATCCTGACCTGTAGGATTTATATTTTAGTTTTGCCGATAGTCTGGTATCACCATAAATGTCATCAAATTTATGTGTCGATAAGAATTTACCCTTTCCTGCAAAATCAAGAGGAGCACCTCCATAATATGTGAGGTGATAGCCTTGATTATGCAACAGATCGCCAAGGCAGACCGATTGTAGAAACTTATCCATACCTGCCATTGAGTTGCCGTCAGAAGGAGTAAATAACGGAATGCCGCATTGACTGGCTACCATACCTGCAATTGTCCATCCGCTTCCATCAACCTGGTTTATATTAGTAAAGTAAGTGCTCCTTGACTGAAGCCTGCGAAGCCCTTTAATTACACCAGGGAAAATAGTTTCGTCGAAATATGTCTGCTCCAAACCCTCAGCATATATGACGACTAAGTTTCTACTATTATCTACCTGTTTTATATTTGGTTGTCTATAGAAGCTATAGAAATCATTATTGCCTGACTTATAGGATTGAAGACTATACAAATCAGAGATTGCAGGGTTAAAAAGCAACGACAATAGTATAAGTGCATACGATGCATAAACATAACCTGTTCTGTTAGCAGTATTTTTGACTCTTCCCGGGGGTATCCAGTATGAAAAAAAGCCGCCAAGGATAATAAATACAATTGATGCGGTAATAAGTTCCCAATATTCTGAAAAACCGGCCCCACCCAAACCATACCTGACATGATAGATAACAGATTTATCTATACCATCCCCTGTGAAGTAATTTGATATAGCATAAATTAAGTAAAAAACAATTGAAGCAAAAACTGTAGAACTAAAAAAAAACCTGTTTTTTGCTGAAGAACCTGTTCTTCTATATATGTAAATGCTGACACAGAATAAAAATATGGATAGGTACATATAATAATTATTACTCATCACTACTGTTCCAATGTTGATTTAGGTTAACGCTTAACACTATGAAAATATTAGGATTAGAGATGATTATAGCATTTATCGATTTGAAAACTAATTTATTCCTGAACCATATTTCCGAACAAAATTGGAATCAGTTTCAATAATTGCGGAGCCAGGGGCATTGGGCTTTGCAGGGGCATATGCCATTTAGTTTTTTTCTCAACTTACCAAATCAGGCTAAGAGCATCCTGAACTACCTCAATTTTAACAGGTAGAGTACCGAAATAGTCTCCATCTATCTGAACATGAACAATATCATCAGATTTCACCTCAAACTCAGAATATTTACCATATGATACGCAAGGCAATTCCAAATGCTTTCTTCTAACAATACCAAAAACAAATTGCAAAAAATCTTTTCTTGTTTTTCCCTTGAAGATACAAATGTCAAGAACGGGTTCAGTAATGGATGCTTCAGGGGTAACATAATAATACCCCCCATAACACCGCACATTACTGATAATTGCAGTATATCCTTCTAATTCGCCTTGAGGAGTTTTAATTTTAATTAATGGAAGATTGAAATTCATCAAAGTTTTTATTCCTGATATGATATATGCAGCTTTCCCCGAGATTTTTTTTAGCCCTCCCTTAACATTAAAGACCGTATCACCGTCAAAACCCATTCCTGCCATCAATGTAAAGTATCTGCCATTTATTCTTCCAACTGATATTTTTCGAGGATTGCCGCTTAAAGCAATATTAACAGCCTTATCAATTCTTTCAGGAATACCGAGCTCCCTGGCTAACACATTTGCTGTTCCAAGGGGTATCAAGGCTAACGGAATCCTGTTTTGATCAGGTCTTTCTGAAGAAAGTATCCCATTTATTACCTCATTAATTGTACCATCACCACCCGCCGCTAATATAATATCAGCCCCGGAAAGTTCTTTTGAATAAGAGAATGCATCTCCTCTCTTACTAGTAACAAAAGTCGTAAGATGAACCCTTTCCCTCAGAAGATTCTCTATTTTGCAAATTGATTTAAAAGCTTTGTGCCCCGCAATGGGATTAATGATAAGGGTTACATTCAATGTTTTATTCTAATATTACTTAATATCGAGACATAGTATTTTTATTATTGATATTGCATATTGGACAATAAGACTTTTTTGAACTGGATGGACTCACGTGTAAATTTTGTAATCCAGAAAACGGGGTTAACCTTCAATGATGATCTTATTCTTTATTGCATACTTTACAAGCCCGGCAGTGTTGTGAATTGAAAGCTTGTCCATTATCTTTTTACGGTGTGTATCAACCGTGCTGACACTTACACTGAGGATATCCGAGGCCTCACGGCTTGTTTTCCCTTCGGCAATCAGCTGCAGGACCTCTCTCTCCCTGTCTGTTAGAGGGTCGGTATGTTTTTCCATATCCCCGTTTCGGATCTGCCTGACAAGGTCTTCCATCATGACTTCTTCTATGGATTTTGATAAAAATACCTTTCCGCTCAAAACAATATTTATGGCTTCAAGCAGCTGATCAAAACTCTCCTCCTTAAGGAGATAACCGCTGGCCCCTGCCTTAAGGGCCTCCACAACATACATCTGGTCAGCAAGCATCGAGAGCATAACGATCTTCAGGTCAGGAACAACTTTCAGGACATTGCGCGTTGCCTCGATCCCGTTTAACATGGGCATGGCAACATCAAGCACAGCAACATCCGGCTTCAGCTCCTCCAGCAGTTTTATGGCCTCACGCCCGTCGCTGGCCTCACCCACAACGACCATCTCCTCAACATTATCAAGCTGTGCCTTAAGACCGTCCCTGAACATCTTATGATCATCCGCAAGAAAAATTTTTACACTCATAGTTCGTTACCCGTTATTTGTTTTATTTGATTCATAATCCATTCTCCGCAGCTCCGTTCTCCGCAGCGCTGCGAAGGATGAAACTGCGAAGGATGAATTCGTAATTGATTATTAGTTTTTACAATTCATTTGTCAATATTACGATTAATAAATAAGCTAATTATCTTTTTCAATCGGTATCTTTATAGTTACGCTGGTTCCAGTGCCCAGCTTTGATTCAATGGTTAATTTACCACCAATTCCTGACACCCATTCACGTACAGAAAATAATCCGATCCCACCGGACGCTCCTGGTAATTTCATAGTATCCTCCAGGTCAAATCCCTTGCCGTCATCACCTACAATTACTTTAAAGACCGTATCAGAGCCCAGGACTGTTACAATAACATGATCTGCATCTGCATGTTTAAGCGCGTTATTGAGAAGTTCCTTGATCACCCTCAGAAGATAAATGGAAACAGCGGGGGGCGGCTCTGCCGGAGTCCCTGCCTGAATAAATTTTGCTGCAAGCCCTGTCTTGGATTTATAATCTTTGACATGCCATTCAATGGTCGGTACAATTCCGAAATCATCAAGCATAACAGGATAAAGATCAAATATGAGTGTCCTTGTCTGCTGGATCATTTCTTTTATCATGACAATGCTGTCCTCAAGAGATTCCTTCATGTTGTCCAGCCTGTCACCTGCCCTGGATTTGACATCATCTATTTTCATTCTCAGTAATGCAAGACTGTGTCCCAGGTGATCATGTATATCCTGAGCCATGACACGGCGTTCCTTTGCCTGGGCAAGGACCGTCTCTTCCTGGAGTTTTCGCTGAAAGGTCTTTTCCAGTTCCTGCCTCATTTTCAGAGACTCCGCCATTTCGTTAAAGACGCTGCTCAACTTGCCTATTTCATCCTGTGAAGTAATTTTTATCCTGGCGGACAGGTCGCCCTCTTTTAAAGATTCAGCCGCTTCCACAGTTTCCCGTAATTTGCTGATCACATTCTTTCCAATGTAATAAAAAACTCCCGCAGCTATAAAAAGAGAAAAGATAAATGCCAGTACAGCATAAGTCCTCAGCCTGTCGATAGACTTTGATGAATCCTCTTCCATCATCCTGACCGCCCTGTCCATCGCCTGGAGTATCCCGAGCGAGGAAGAATATAATGTTTTACCCGCAATGCTCAGATCTCCATCTGCCGCCCTGATGATGTCCGGCTTAAATTTACTCCAGAGCCCCTTTACCTTCATAAGCTGGCCCCTGATCTCATCAGTTTTTGCAGGAGGCAGTCCCAGGTCATTGTCCCCGTCAATAAGGCCGTTCAGGGTACTCTCAAAAAGCTGCTGTGTCTCTTCTATATCTTCTCTGGCATCAAAACCATTTGCAATAAACATCACTTCCTTTGTCATCTTCTGGGTAAGCATCCTCTGTCTTCCCGCAAGATTGATGATCGTCCCATAGGATTCTGAGTCATTGATCCATATCTGGATTCCGACAAAATTACTGAAGACACAAAATACCAGGGCCAGAAGTGCAATAGTGATTTTCCATTTAATGCTTAATTTCATGATTTATTTCCCAGACAAGGGCGAGGCACCGCCTCGCCCCTACATTATCATATTCAGCAGCCAGGTATCATCCGCATGCTTTGATTATAAATTTTACTCTATTTCATAAAACATATCATATGATATATGTCATGTAAGGGCGACCCGGTGGGTCGCCCTTTTGTGATATGTGAAATAATTCAAGAAACAAGACCATATCCCTCACACAAACCAGGATCACTTTTGACTTTGACGGTAAAGATAAATCGGTGTTTTGTAAATGTCCTCTATCCGGACAACCCTGGTCGGCTCAGTTGACGGCAGGGCAAATGTGCTGCTCACAATGAGGACTTCACTTATTTTGTCCTGTTCCAGTTTCTCCTTAAGAGATACCATTCCCCTCGGGTGCAGGTAGCAGGTGAGGACAGATGCGTCAGACAGGTCGGCATCCCGGAAGTCTTTGCGATAGAGTGTCAGGTTATCCAGTCCCGAGACAGATTTGCGGACCGATGAGAAGAACCATGGGACCAGTGATAATTCATAGCCGACTACCTGCCGGTGCGGGTACTTTCGGGCAAGTGCGATAACAAGAGTTCCCCACCCGGACCCCAGATCAATTACAGGCCCTGTCCCTGAATTTTCTGTGGCTGCCATAATTGCCCGGGACATCTTCCTGGAACTCGGCGAAGGGGACATGCCGGTCTGCATGGTTGTCAGCATAATAGAAATGCCCGCGAAGAGGATTAATCCTATAAGAACTATTTCAATTATCAGCATAATGTCCGGTAATTATAATTGAAATGTTTAATAAATAAAATCCTCGGGGCAGGCCCCGGTCCATTCCAAAAACATTTACTGTATCTAACGTCCCTGCATCATTCCATTTCCCATCATTCCACCGCCCATCATGCCGCCATGCATGCTGATCATCATGCCTGCACGCTCATCCGGGGTCATGGACATCATGCCCATCATTCCACCTTCCCGGCGCGGACTCAGCCCGGCAAGAAAATTCACATAGGCTGACACTGCAGCGATATTTTCAGACGGCATTACGTCGCCGTATGAAGCCATAGGTGTACCATCAAGGCCTGTAGCGACTGTAAGAAAAATATCATTAGTCTCTGAACCACGTTTAAAGGATTCATGAGTAAAACTTCGCGGGCGGATCATATTGCCCCATTCATCCTTCAGTTCAGCAGCCTTTTGGCCGTCACCTTTTCCCTGCCTTCCATGGCATTCCCAGCATTTGGCCTGCTCATAGATCTCCCGGCCCCTGCTGATCATCTCCGGGCCGGTAACATTTATTTCAGTCAGCACGATCGAAGGGTCGACATCCTCTTCCTCAAACCTTTCCGAGAAAGTCTTAATGTAGTAGGTGACCGCCCATCTCTCATCTCTGCTCAACCTGTTCCATGGCAGCATGCCCGTGCCCTTGATCCCGCGGCTAATGGTTGTATAAATATCCTCATCAGCCGGTAACGAACCGGTGGGTGTAGAACGAAACTTGTATGTACCTCTGGTAAAATCTCTCGGTTTAGAGAAAAGCTCATTTGCCCTCTTGCCTTTCCCATCACCTCTTGACCCGTGGCATACAGCGCAGCGCTGCTCAAAGACCCGGCGTCCGGCTGATATTGTCCGGTCATTCTCGGGGGGACGCGGCCCCGACAGGTCCACTGTAATATCGCCGTTTCCCCTACCCTGCATCATACCCATCATGCCGCCGCCCATCATTGTAAAGCCGTAAGCTGCTGCCAGTATCAAAATTATCATGCTTATAAAAATTATCTTTTTCATAAATGTATCCCTTTCCATAAATAGAACTCCCATAATCATTCGAATCCTTAGAGATAAAATATCAGCAAATATTGAAGATAATATGAAGACAGAAATGTAGGGGCGAGGCGGGGAGTTACATTCTCCCCCCGAATCGGGCCATGGGCTTTACAAGTCTACGACTCGATCCGAGGGGAGACACAGAGGGGTAATGGTAATATTTTTCATCATCCCTATTTCATAAAAGCCGGTGTTCTTGTCTTTGAAAACGATGCGTTCAGATCAGATGTACCGCCTGCTTTTACCTCAACATCCTGCACAACGTCCTCAAAACCTTCATGCCAGACCCTTACCTTATACTTGCCGGGCGGCAGGTCCCTGATCTCGAAATTGCCGTCTGCATCTGTAAGTGCTACATACGGATGCCTTGAGGAATAAACATATGCCCTCATCCAGGGATGAGCATCACACTTGATATTAATTAACCCATCAACCCGAATTGGTTTTTTTATGACCTGGTCCTTAAAAGGCAGGGCAAGGTTATAAACTGTCCTCCTTACTCCCGCTCTAACCTCCTTGCCAAGGTTTGTATTATGCAGGAGCGGATCGCTGTTCTTGATCACAAAGTTTGATTTTACAAAAGCAATGCTTACGAGCGGCTCGAACTTGCATTTGTTGTTATCTATAGTAATATCTTTTTTGGGTACTGCCTTGCCTTCTTT
>SDBV01006944.1_pt1 | contig 15556 bp, 6 predicted proteins | sample 2277081 | NCBI WGS metagenome assembly SDBV01 (sample SAMN10402039, study PRJNA504765) | marine sediment metagenome | isolation source: marine sediment core GS10_PC15, 223 cmbsf | place: Arctic Ocean: Southern Knipovich Ridge | collected 2010
CGGACTTCCTCGCGAAGGAGATCGATATTGTTTGCTTCGTCAGTTTTTTTCGTCACTTGCATCACCTGTCTTTTTAGAAAGGGCGTTCGCGCCACCTTTCTCACTCGACCTGGCCACACGACCACCGCTGGCCTTTTGCCTGATTGTATCGTCTTCCCAGGGCCAAACAAGCTTGTTTTCGGCGACGTACCCCGCCGCCCATCGCGCAACCGCAAAGTGCTGCAAGAATAGTCGGACGCTTAAGCAACTCGACATAGCTGATTGCTGCATGCCTTTCCCATCCGGGACGTGTTTTCTGCTACGAATCATCCGCCATGACCCGCACCCATTGCCCAACACATCTCGGCAGCAGGCGATTCGGTAACCGACTCATCTCTGAGCCCGAGGAGCCACTGACCAGCGACGGCCCAGTACTATGCTGCAAGCGCCTTTGAGGCCTAATACGATCATACTACCGGGAGGCTGCATGACGGCTCGGATGAAACATGTAGGTCCTGAAGAAAGCCTTATGAAATCGAGTGAAGCGGTCCGCGGGCGGAGGTGGTCCAAAATGTCGCTCCCCCCGATCTTGTGAGGATTCAAACGGTTGTCTAGGACTGTCACCGCACAGTTAACCTCCTATGGGAATTCTGACAAGGTTTTTGACAAGGGATTGAGTTTGCTCAAGCCCAAGCAAATGTTTCGCTTGTGGAGTTCCGCGTAGCCGTGGGCAAAGCCACTACTACTCGATTTGACAAGGAACTAGACAAGGATTCCACCCCGGGATTAGACAAGAACGTGCTTAAGCATATTGTTGTAATTCACTTGTACATATTTAATTATCCGAGGCAATCTACGATAGGAAGTCAGGAGGTAGTCTCCTCGCCACAATCTGATTCGGCGTAACCCGCTTCATATGAGTCTCCTTACGACTATAAAGTCGTCAAAGACTCTATCAGTGTTACCGGCATAAACAAACGGCGGACCTTCTCAGCGCGGGCGTCGTGATCCCACGTGTGGGGGGTCGGGCCGATCGTAGGCGTCAAGAACAATCGTGATCTTCACCGGCGTGGTGGCCTGGCGTATGTGCTTGCCGCCGGGATCTTCGATCCACAGGCGGAAGCCGTTGTACTGAAGAGTCTTCTTGCCCTTCAGCTTTTTCTCTAATATCTCGCGGTGGTTCCCCCTTAGCCCGCGGGATGCCACCGTTCGGATGCGGTCGCCGACCTCGGCCAGCAGCAGCTCGGGACCGGAGGGCATGTACCGGCCGACCATCGTCGGGGTCATGCCCGGCTTGTCATTTGCCAGGGCCTGATACTTGCCGAACGCATCCAGCAGGCCAGGCAGGTCCGCCAGTGTTGCCGGAGGCAGATTTCGCAGTTTATCCAGCAAGCCCGGCCGATAGAGCAGTGGTCCGACTTGCCAACTTCCGGTTTCGCAGCAGTCGAGTTGGCCCTCGAAGATCAGCCGTCTCAGCCGATCACGCGCTTTCTCGAATGCGGCTTCCCCGGCGCTGTGGGCCGGGCCCGTGTGACCGGGATAGGCGAAGATCACCGTCTTCAACTCCGGCAGGGATTGCGTAAGGATCGCCTTGCGGGCCTTGTTGTCAGACGGGTCTTGTAGTTTCACAACGGCGGTAGCGGTTTGTCCGAAAACCTTCTGTAGTCCGCGGTCCATCTTTGCCGATGCGGCTGCCAGATCGGTACCAGGCGCCAGCCGCTGCTCGTCCGGCATGGGCGGGCGCCGACGCGTGCGAATGATCTTGGCCGGCGGGTAGAGGTCGTATCGAACAACGACCTCCGGCGCCTTCGGATCGGCTTTACTACGCGTCAGCAAGAGCATGCGATTGGCGGCGAGATGGTCCCAGGGCGTCTCGTCGGCGCTGAAGGGTTTGCCTGGCTTGACGGCCGGGTAGTCGAACCAGACGTAGTAGCGCCTGAAGCGGAAGACCGGCTTAGGCTTGATGGCCGCGGGGCCTGCGGCGAGCGGCGATGCCCACGGCGAATGGCCTATCTGAGTGCCGCGCCCGCAGGCGGACACCGACAGGATGTCGCGCATCAACTTGTCTGCCTGCTTGGCGACCTTCAGGCCGGCAGGGCTTTGGTCTTGCCCGGCGACGCGCCGAATCACAACCGAGTACCGATTCACCGAGATGACATTTGGAGGTTCCACCCCGGTGCCAATCCACCACATCCGCTGCCAGGGCGACAGGACGTAGACAGCCGCCGGCTTGTCAGCGCCTTTCAGACGGAAGGCCACGGTCACGACGTCGAATCCCTCTGGCGCGTTCCATCCGGCTGCCAGGGCAGGGCCGACATGCATAGTGACATTAGTTTTCGGCATAGATACCATGGCGTTGAGCACGATGGTCTGGCCCTGCACCTTGACCCATCCGGCTGCAGGGGCCAGCGCCGCCGGCGCGGCGACAGCCCCGGCGCGAGCCGACGACACATAACCTGAAACCAAGACCAGAACGCTGGCCGTAATGACGCTCAGTGACCTCATGTCATATTCCTTTCCGCTGCCGTCGGGCCCACAACGGCCCGAGCGAGTATCAAGTTTACTCTCGCGCCGCAGAAAGTACACACGTATTCCAGACGCGTAATATCCGTGAGCGCATCCACTGATTGTAACACTTGGCCTGCTTGCCGGCGTCCCGGAAAGAGCTTGTCGAGGTCCGCGAATGTGATAGAATCACCGAAAAGGCCAGGGATGGTCCCGCTACGGCGTATCTTCGCCCCGTCACGGAGGATTTCCGATGTGGGCGGAAATCCATATGAACAATGTCGGTATCAATTCAATTGGGAGCTTGGTGGACAGATTCCCATTGATCCAGAAAGGGCAATGAGATGATCTCAAGAGCACGTGTGGCGTTATGGGCGCTGATTCTGGCTGTGGTGGCGACGTCTGCCCAGGGCTGGACCCCAGCGTTGCAGCCGCAGGGCCGCCCCTCTCCGCTTCCTCTGTTTTACGAAGATGGCCCACGTTTTCATACGAAGCTGGTGGGCTTTCCGTATCGCGACCTGAATATCGCATTCCTCGATGTTTTCATTCCATCAACGGAGCAGCCCCTTCTCATCCAGCGCCGGTATCGAAGTGTCAACAGATCGACGGGCCTCTTTGGCAAGGGATGGTCTTCCAACCTCGATGTTCGCATCACGGTTGAGCGGAAGAGTCGTCGTTTCGTTATCTTCGAGGCAGATGGCGGACGGACGCGCTACAAGGCCGTCAAGAAAAACCTGTTCCAACCGATCAAAGGGGCCTTCCCGCAGCACGACCTGCTCAGGAGGAGAGTCGCGGGGAAAGACGTCTACGTCCGCCGCGTGGCAGGTGGTGGCCCAGGTCAAGAGTTTGACGCCATGGGGCGTCTTGTTGCCGTGTGGCGAACAAGCAGAGCCAAGCGCCTGCAGTTGGCATACGCTGACGGCCGAGCCCTACACCCCAATCGCATCACCGACACATCCGGACGCAGCGTGGAGCTCGAATACGCCAACGGGCTCCTCAGCGCGGTCACGGACCCGATCGGACGCACGATCCGCTATCGCTACAAGAATCGCAGGCTCATCGAAGTGGTCGACGCCGTCGGTCGCAAGACCGGTTTCAAGTACTACACGAGCGGACGACTTGCGCAGGTCGTCTTGCCGCGAGGCTCGAAGATGCGGTTCCGTTACGCCCCTGACGGGGCTCTGCGGGAGGTGGCAGGCCCGGGCACGATGAAGACGGCGTTTCGCTGGTCGCCCAGCCCGGACAAGACGCGCATGATCCGCAGCACGACCTTCGCTAACGGCACGACGGAGACGCTTGAGATCACCCCCGCCAAGCTTGACGCCAAGATGTGGGCGGTGGGCGACCCCCAGACTCTCAGCGCGGAGGGTCCCGGCGGCGTCCAGCTTCATCGAACCGACGGGGAAGGGGTCGCCTCGACAGCACTGGTGCTGAAAAGTCGCATTCTGTTCAAGGGCAACGCGCAGCTTTCTGGTGTCGCCAGCATGGACGCAGCCGGGCGCCTGGATCGCGCGAAGGAACTCCCCGGCATTGGGTCGCCGCTGGACGGGGCGAATTGGCGGTCCCGCGTCACGCCCGCAAAGATTCCCAGCGACGATCCGGCCATTCGATATGACAAGGTGTGCCGGCCGATGGAGTTCACCGAGGGCGGGGGCAGGGAGACCTGGAAGTGGGACAAGGCAGATCGGGTGGCCCAGTGGACTGCGGACGGGCGCACCACGACGTTCCGCTATGATGCGCACAACAACCTGACGGGCGTCGTGGAGAACAAGCAGACGATAGCAACCTTTGTCTATAACAAATCGGATCGCCTGGCCTCCTGCCGCAATGCCGCCGGGGCGCACGTCCAGCTCACCCGCGATGCTTACGGGAACGTGACGAAGATCACGCAGGGCAAGGACGACCAGTCGATACGGATGAAGTATGACCGGGCGAATCGTCTGGTGGCCATACTGGGCGCCGATGGCGGTACGACGAGGATCGAATACAACGGCAGAGGGCAGAGAAGTAGGATCGTCGATCCGAGCGGGAAGGTCGAGGAATTCATCTATGACGCGACTGGCAAGTTGATCGCCAGGAGCAACGAACGGGGCGAGAAAACCACATATACGTGGGACGCGCAAGGAAGGCTCTCGCATGCCGCCCTGCCGGACAAGACAGCCGTTTCCTATGTCTATGGACCAGATTCCACCAGGGTCCGTGTGCAAAGACCGGATGGGCTGGACGTCTCACGCGAATATGACGCGGCTGGTCAACTGACCAAGCTCCTTATGCCAGGCGGTCGCACCATTGACGCCGCATACGACGACAACGGGCTGCTGGTCGGTGTCAAAGATTCCTCCTACGGTGAGCTTGCGTTCAAGCACGACAATGCTGGTCGAGTCCTGTCGGAGTCCATCGTCGGCGGCGCGGCGAGAACGTATGCCTACGACGAGCAGGGACGGTACGCAAGCATCCAGGAAGGCAACGCCAAGACAACCTTCAAGTACCGTGAGGACGGGAGCTATTCCGCCGTCATCGAGAACGGTGATGAAGTCCTCACGCTTACCTACGATCGCCAAAGTCGATTGGTCAGCCAGAAGGACCATCGCGGCAACGAGACCCACAATGTCTACACCCCCGATGGAAGGCTTGCCCGGGTCGAGTCGCCGGGTGGCAGTATCCTCTATCAATATAATGATGCGGCGCAAGTGACGGGCGCCACCCATCGCTCAAAGGGCGTGGCGGACGCGACCATTGCTTACACCTACAACGCTTCCGGGCAACTCACGAGTACTACCCATGAGGACGGTACCAAAGAGAGTTTTCGATATGACGCTTCCGGCCGTGTGATCGGGCGAACCGACCGCCTCGGTAATGAGTCGCGCGTACAATATGACAAGACCGGCCACATTCGGCAGCTTGTGGATCCCTTCGGCACACACCTTTTCAAGTACGATCCAGCGGGCCGACTCGTCGAAGAGACGCACCCGCGACAGGGGACACGGCGCTATGAGTATCCCCGGCCCAATGAAATGATCGTGACTGCGCCAGGAGAACTGCGAACACATATTCAATGTGACGATCTCGGCAATCCCGTCGTGATCACAAACGCGCTGGGCGGCAAGATTCGCAGAAAGTACGACAAAGCGGGGCGAGTGATAACCTTTGTCGACCCACATGGGAACTCCCACGCGTTCGTGCGCGACGGTCAGGGCCGAGTTACGCAGCGTCGCACGCCCACGGGCAAGAAGTATCAGACCGCCTACACCAAGGACGGGCGGCCCCTCACGCGAACACTGCCGACCGGGCAACGGGTCGGATGGGTCTACGGCACCAGCGGACGACTCAAGACCCACAGCGCTGACGGGAAAGTGCGGTGGCGGTACGCGTACGATCGGCGAGGCCGCGTCTCCGCCGTCGAAGGTAGAATGGGCAAAAGCATCTACGGCTACGATGATCTCAACCGATTGACGACCTACACGGCTTCCTTCGGCAAGGCGGTTCGCATCACCTACGACGACATGGGTCGGCTCGATACGGTGACCGCGGCGGGAGAGACCTTCCGTTGTCACTACGCAAAGACGGGGCTCCTGGCTGCGATCGAGACGTCCAAGGGGAAGGTCAAGCTGGGAGTCGACGGGAAAGGACGCTTCGATCGCTATACCAGTCCGAAGGGTCTGGTCGTGGCGCACACCTACGATTCCGGTTCCAGGATCAAGTCAATCCGTGCGATAAATGCCCAGGCCAAGGTCGTGAGCGAGGAGCAGTACGTCTACGACGCGCGTGGCAACCTGGCCAGCCTGGCCGACTCGTCCGGGACCCGTCGTTTCAAGTATGACAAGTTGAACAGACTTGTTGAGGCTCGATGGGCTCACGGCAAGACAGAACAATATCAGTACAATAGCAGCGGGTCGGTGGTCGGCGACCACAACGTGGCCAAGTGGTCCTACAATGCCGACCAGGAGCTCCTGCAATGGGGCCACAAGAAGATCGAGCACGATCGTGCGGGGCGACTGACCGGCATTGAGGGGGAGTTGGGGCTCAAGTTCGATGAGGCCGATCAACTGATCGAGGTCAAACTCGCCGGCGGCAAGACGGTCCAATACGCCTACGACGTGGAAGGCCGCTGCATACAGAAGCGGGGACCGCGCGGGACCACGCATCATCTGTACTTCGGCAACCAGCGTCTGGCTGACTACGACGACAAGGGCGGGTTGAAGGCGCTGTACGTGCTTGGCCCCGACCCTCAGCGGTGGCTGGCGGTGCGAATAGCAGGCAAAGAGTACTACCCGGTCTGGAACTACCTGGGCTCCCTCGTCGCCGTGCTCGATGAGCGCGGGGCCGTTGTCAAGCGATACAGATACGACAGCTATGGAAGCGTCCTGGGCGAGGAAGGCGACCTCCCCGTGCCGCCTCATTTTGCCGGGCAGCAGGTCGATCCTGACACCGGGCTGGTCCGGTTCGGGACGAGATACTACTCGCCGAAGCTGAGGCAGTTCATAAGCCCGGACTCCAAGGGGCCGGACAAAGACGGCGGTCTTTACGGCTACGCTCGGAGCAATCCATTCCGGTACGTCGATTCCGACGGACTGGAGAGCGAAGCCGTTCTGCCGCCGCAGACACCATCCTACTGGGAAGCGCCAGGTCCACCCCGGATAGGGCCCGTGCGGCAACCGAGCCTTGACGGCGTGAGGCCGCGTTCAGGAAGCCGGGCAGCGCATACCAATGATGTCATCATGGAGTTGGAGAGGATCGCGAACGAAACGCCGGCCAACGAGTGGGGGCGAGCCAGGGCCAACGTGGCCCGGGAGACCCTCGACATGCTGGAAGAGGGACAAGCACATCTTGCTCTGTCGGACATTGATCCGGCAAATCCGCTTATGGGCGGCGTCAACAGGCATAGAGAGGAAATGATTGCCGATGTTTTTATGGGCGCGAATCCTTACCGCCCGAATCCAAGCATACCGGGCAGCGGAAACAGGGCAATGGAGTTGCGGCATGCGGCTGCACTGACTGTCCACGAAGTCGGCCACGTTGGGCAACGATGGCTGCCGAATCAAAATCAATTGACCAAGAAGAACTACACTGTTCACCATGAAATGGAATCCTATTTCAAGCAATGGCTGATCGATCCGACGCTCGGCAGCAGTAGCAACCGTAACCTCACTTTTCATGAGCTGGTGAATCACGTCATGACGACCAGAGGACGCGGCGAGTTGGATCCTGACTTTGTCGCCGGCATCATCAAACACCATTTTCCCAGCCAGAGTCACGAGGTAATTCGCGATCGCGTGCAGCGCATGGTCCAGGAGATGGCTCCCCAGGGACGAGAAGCCATGATGAGGAGGCTGGCGCAGGCGGCGTCAGCGGGAGCCCCTTCGACCCCCCCTGGTACCTCCAATGCCCGCCGCCTTGCCCAGCGACTGGCGGACAAAGCCCGAAAGGCTGGTCTCAAAGCCGGACGTGCTGGAGGCCAGCTCATGCGTGCCCTTCGATATGGCGGGCGCGCCGCGCGAGTAATCGGACGGGTCGGGGCGCGCCTGGCTGCGCATGCGACGCCAATCGGCTGGGTGCAGGACGCCGAGGATGCCTACCGTCTCGGTGCCTGGCTGGGCACGACGGCAGCGGAAGTCTATATCGAAGCAAGGAGGAGAAGAGCGAAGTTTTTCAAGACCCTGGATATCTTCGGCGACGATGAAGATGAAGAAGATGAAGAGGAGAAAAAGCGGCGCGAGGAGCGTTTTGAGGAGCTGGAGAATGAGTTTGGAATCGCCCATATCGTGTTGCTGGATACCTTGTTGCCCGAGGAGTTCGGTCCTGAAGTTGCCGACACCCCTGCCACGCCGACCGGTGAGCAACCAACGACGCCGGCCACGCCATCGACTCCACAGCCCTGGCGGAGCGGGCCGGCCCGTCCACGCAGGACTGGTGCCAATACCATGGGCCTGGCTTTTGGTGAGCCGCCGAGTAAGTTCCGCAACTCTTCAGGCCGCCGAGATAAGGGCGGCGACGATGCACCATCATCAAAACATGCTGAAGAGGCACCCAAGCCCAAACCCCGCCCGCGCACGGGCGGCGGCGGAAGTCTTGTTGACAAGGTGAAGAATGTTACGAAGAAGATGTCAGGGAGCACCTCTTCATCCACATCCAAGCAGGCCACATCCAACCAGGACACGGGCGGCCAGGACGACCTGGGCGATCTTGGCTGGGATGATCCGGAAGATCCGTTCGACGAGGATCTCGAGGAGGGACTGCCACTGCCGGCAGGGCTTACCGATCCATCCGAACTCCAGCCCGAAGATCGCCAGCAGCCTGCGGACCTGCCCGTCACGGTTCCTCTGGGCTCAGTGACTGATCCTGGCGATACCCCCACCGACGCCAACTCGACGCCGGCGGACAAGCCAAGTCCAGAGGCACCGAAGCCCTTGACTGGGGGCGGAGACAGACCTTTGTCGACTGCCACCGAAGATGAGGAGCCCGGCATTATCGATAGCACGTTGAACGCCATCGGCAATTGGGTATTAGACACCCTCGGACTGAATCCCGACGACGACGGTGACACGGGAGGCAGCGGCGGCAGCGATGGAGGTGGTGGCGTCGCGCCTAGTTCCGGAACACACATTCCCGCCTGGACCGAGGCCACCGAAGGTGTAGAACGAGTTGGAGACAAGATCGATGAGTAAGCCCAACATGCCAGTGTCGCGCCGCGCCGTCCAATACGCGGCCATAATCTGTCTCTTGCTGTGGTCCACGGGCCTATGCTCAGCCGACGAGGGCCTGAAGAAGGTATTCCAGGCAGTCAAGGCTGGGGACCGGAAATCAGTGGCGCAGTGGCTGCGTCGGGGCGGAGACCCCAGGGCCAGCTTCGGCGGCTCGACGCTGCTTGCCGCGGCCGCCCACAGCGGGCAGACAAACATCGTGCCCCTACTGATAGCCCACGGCGCTGACATCAATGCCGCTTCCACACAGGGGACCGCCCTGTTCTACGCCGTAGCTGCCGGAAAGTCGAAAGCAGCTCAGCTCCTGCTGTACTTCGGGGCCGATGTCCGGGCTCGTGGCCCGTCCCGAGAAACGCCGCTTCATCGGGCCGCGGCGGCTGGCGATCTGAGCACCGCAAACGTACTGATCCTTGCCGGCGCCGTGATAGATGCCGCCGAAGCGCGCGGGCTCACCCCTTTGATGCTCGCCGCGTGGAAGGGGCATTCGAAGGTAGCCCAACTCCTGTTGGCCAACGGGGCAGACCCGAAGCGCAAGAGCAAGACAGGATTGTCATCGGTTCATTTCGCGCGCGCCAGCAAGAACGCCGGCGTGCTCAAGGTCGTCAAGAACTTCCAAGCCGACCCGAGCGTGCCGGTCGGCGCGCTGACCCCCCCACCCGGAACCGACCTGTCGAAGTTGAGTTCACTTGCCAAGGACGGCCAAGTTATCGTCCTGGGCCCGGGGGAGTATCCCGGCACGGTCTTTGTCACCGGAAAGCGTCTCACCCTCCTCGGCGACCCCAATGGCCGCACGGTGCTCGTGGGTCCCAAGGACGGCGACAGGATAGCGCAAGTCGCCAAGGGCGGAAGCCTGCACGTTCGGCGGGTGAACTTCCTGTCACGGAACAACCTGAAATTCGGCCTGTTCGTGAAGTCCGGCAAGGTCCGCCTTGAAGAGTCAACGTTTTCACAAGTCCAGACGGGGGTATACGTGGACACCGGTCAGGCGGTCCTGCGTTCCTGCAGTTTCACGCAGATAAGCAAGATGGCGATATTGGCGTTCAAGTCTAAGGTGTCGATCCGGGACTCGAAGTTCCTCAAGTGCACCCAGGCCGTCCACGCCGAGAATGGCAGCGAACTGACGGTCATTGGCTGCAGCTTCATGGAGACCCCGGAGGGGGTGTACGCAACGGGGCAGCGCATATTCCTTAAGTACAATGCATACGCCGCCAAGAAGATTATCAAGGATCGGGCCGCCTTCAACGTCCGCAGCAAAGGGCCCGTGATCGTCGTCGGTAACCAAATAATCGGACAGCACTATGGAGTCTCGATCAGGACCGAAGAAGGCAAACCACTGGTGGCGGTGACCGGCAACACGATTGTCAACGGCGATATCGGCCTCACTATCGATTCGATGAAGGAGGCCGCCGGGTCGCCCTTCGTCTACGTCACCGGCAATTTCATATGCAATACTCAGTCTGCGGGCCTTCTCCTGGCCCGTACGAAAAGTGCAGTTCTCTTGCGCAACTTTATCGTACCCGCCGCAAAATACGCCGTCTTTTGCGAAGATGGCGTGGGGGCCTTGGTGCGCGACAGCGTCTTCTACGGCCCCACCAAGAGTATAGGCCTGCTGAACAGTCCAGGTGATGGTCTCCGTCTCAAGAATGTTCGGTTGGTTGACATGGACATGGATCGTTTATCGGACGAGACGATCTCGCGAGATGCAAGCACGGCCAGTTTCGAATACCTCGCTAGACAAGGCGGTTCGGCGAGTCGAATCAAGGCGGCTGCCGCTCGGGTCAACGCCGTAGCGACCAAGCTGACTCTTCCACAGACCAAGCCTCTCACCGACGCCATTGTGAGCTTTACGCGGGAGCTCCGCTCAGTGCAAAACAAGGCCAAGGGCCTGGCCAGACTCAGAGTGCGCGTGATCGACCGCACCGGGCAGAAGGTGCGCGTGGACTACCGGCTCTATCATGCAACCGGGGATCGTCCCGGCCATCTCGGGCTGACGGCCGGGGATCTGAAAGCCCCGGCGGATTTGGTCGCCCGACTCGCGTCCGCAAAAGATCCTGTGTCCGGCTACATCTTCTCGAAACTGCCTCCTGCGTTACAGGACCAGGTCAAGAAACACGACGGGAAGAAGCTGCCCCCGCCGATGCGAAGGGCGTTGGTCGAGGCCCTGAACCGATCCCTGCCCGCCAATGATTTCTATGAAGTCAAACGATTCGCGCACGTCAAGCTCTCGGACAGCGTGAAAGGAGCCCTGGCCAAGGAGAACAAGACGCCCGCCGACTGGCGCAGTCTGAATCGGCGTCTGCTCGAGAGCGCGTATCCCGACGAGATTGTCCCCAGCGGCTACTGGGTCCCGAAGACCGACCCGCGTGGGTTCGCCTATCTTGCTCCCGGGCCGTACTGGGTTGTGGTTCAAGACTGCGACGCAGAGCCTCGGGGCGTCATACTCAAAGCGGGCCGTCCGCGAGATGTGGAGATTCCGGCCAGGAGTTGGCAACGGTTCGTCATGGACCGGCAGGGCTGGGAAGTTCGCAAGGGCCTGCCCAAGAAGCCCGAGCAACTGCGATCAGCCAGCGTAAGGACGTGGCAAAAAGCCAATGGAAGGTGGTTCCGGGCGACAGTCAAGTTTGAAAAAGCCCGCCCGATGGTTGTGTTCCTGCCGCTCAAGTCCCCCATGCAGATGCGCCGGGCGATTGCGCGCATACGTCGCGTCGACCGGGGCTCCTTCGCCTTTCGGCGATTCGGTGTTCCGCAACAGCAGCGGGCATCGTTTCTCGCCAACGCCCGCAAGACGCTGTCGGAACTGAAGCCACCCGCCGACGACCAGCTCGCAAAACGACATTGGACGCTGAACCGCAAATGTCTTGCACGGATCATGTCCGCACACGGGAACGTAACTGATATCAAGCGGATATTGGCCCACTGCGAGGCCGCGGACGGAGAATACGGTTGGGGCGAGAAGCGATTCTGGACACCCATCATCGCTTACATGGAGACGCGGCTTGGTGTTTTGGAGACCGGGCGATTGGCCGGGCTGCTCAAGAGTCGAGATCGCCACTGGGCTGCGCTGGCCGCGGTCTATCTGCACGAGTACGGGTCCGCGCTTGGCGACCCGGCCCTGATGGCCTACCTCATCGCGGGGGACCCGAAAAACGTCCTCATCGATGAAGTCGCCTGGTCGCTGCTCGACACGGCCGACCCGAAGGTCCTCAAGGGAATGCGTCGCCAGTTAAAGGTGGAGCTGGCGGATGCGAAAGACGCCCTGTTCGGCCGGGCCCGCATCCGCGGCGGCGTTCTGCTGTACCTGTTGGCATACGGGTCTCCAAAGGATTGGAGCGCCATAGGCGCACTGACGCATGATCCCGACGTGGCGAAGCACCTGGTTTTCATCACCTCGGAGCCTGGCCTACTAGCCGGCCTGCCGCATGACGAATTCACATATCTTCAGATGCAGTCCGCGCTTCGCACTCATCCACAATCGGTGCGAAAACGGACCCGCGCAAAATGGCAAGTGGCGGCGTTCAGTGGGATCCAAGGTTCATACTGGGACGCACATCCGGACGCTCGCAAGACTATGTCAATGCGCATAAATCGCTACCAGGTCTGGGGCCAGCAAGAGAGGTATCGAGCGTGGTCCACCTATTGGCGCCCTTGGTTGGCCGCGCGGTGCCTGGTGGAGGGCGGCCCTCCTTCCGTGGGCCCGTTGGTAGACCGACTCACCTGGTCAGGCCGTCTCTGCGACCCCAGCGATCTTAATGCAAGCACCTCTGAGGGCCTTGACTACCTGGCAGGCGAGAAGCTGCAGGAGAGCCTCAAGAGGCTCAGAGAAGCCTGGCGTCTACCTTCAACGGACCTGTTGTCGGCAAGCCATCGGCTGACTTCGCGAGCGTTCTACAACAGCATAGACGACTGCGACGATGGCGTGGAACGGCGAGCATATGACTTAAAGCACCCGTCAAAGTGGGATGTGATCGCCGCCGGCCTGGTCGAGGTCCGAATGCGACTCGTCGATGACATCCTGCAACTGCGATATCGGCAGAACCTGTCCTTCCTGCCTGGCGTCGGTCGTCGCAATATCGCACCCAAGGCTCATCTCTATCGGGGCGATAGAGAGCTGCCCATTCGCCTCGGGAGCAGACTGCCAGACGGATCGTACCTCTATGAAGCAAAGCTGGGGCGACAAGGCCTGAGCAATCTATACTTCGTAGCGAGGCTGAAAGCCGGGAAAGACGTCACGCCCATCACATTCGACCTTTTCGCCAGCCGCTATGCGCGTAAGCTGCGGCGACTGAGAACGTTGGACAGGAAGATGAAGCGAGAAACCCAGGCCAGGCCGGACGATCCCGCCGCGTGGACAGCCTCGGCTCGAGTTTCCCAAGCCATGGGGCGTGTTGACCAGGCCATGCTGAGATACCAAAAGGCCATCAATCTGGATTTGAGCAACGAAGACGTATGGCAGGAAGCGGCAGATATGTGTGCCAAGCTCGGCCGCCATGAGAAGGCAGCCGAACTTCTCCGGGCCATGGCGAAGCGTTTTCCGGGCAATCCCGCCAACTGGTACGACCTTGCGAGCCAACTATATCTGATCGGCGCCTACAAGGAAGCTGCCGAGGCCTGCGGGAAGACATTGTCCCTCAGACCCGATCATGCCGACGCGCGGGCGATGCAGGGAGCATGCCTTTTCCTTTCGGGTGACCGCTTCGGGGCCGCCCAAGCAGTTGCTCGAATTCCGGCGGGGCCGGAATGGGAGCGGGTGATCCCGCTGTGGTACCTGGGCCATCGGACTTCCAAACGCCCCGCGCCAAATGTGACCGAGACCGTCGATCGCAGGTACAAGCAGCTCAAGGGAAAGGATGCAATCCGTTTTGGTCTCCTCTTGGGCCGATCTTCCCTGAAAGATGCGTTGGACGTAAACACAACTCCAGCCAACCTGTGCCGGGCTCATTGCTTTGCCGGATACGGATACTTGCTGGCGGGCAAGACCGATGCTGCCGCGAAGTCCTTCGCCAAGGCAGTCGCTGTCGGCACGCACCACCAACTGGAGGCCCGGATGGCTAGAGTTGAACTGGAGAAGCTCAGGTAACACCAATTATACTGGACACGATAATTATTGCGATCGCGCATAGGAAGCTCGGAAGATGACTTGCATGGTTGATCCTGCCCCCGGGTTTGATCCAACCTAGGTGCGAGTGTTCCACGCTTCGAACTATTATGTGCCGTCGTGGTGCTTCGATGGCTGGAGCGTAGCGACGGCCGAAGGAATACGCCGATAGTTGTAAGCAAAAATGATTTGCCGACCGATAACCATCTCAAGCCTGTTTGACAAGGATCTCGACAAGGGTGTGAGCCTGGCCTGAAGACCACAAATGGCCCATGCTAATTACTGTAATTCACTTACGAGCATCGATTTAGCTTGTACAATCCACGATCGAAGATCAGGAGGTAGCGGTTTCGAATCCCCGCCCCACGCTATAGCTACTTAGAGATAACTCTAGGTCTATTTTTTATTTACATCAGTTTTTCGAGCCGTTTTCCCGCGACGAACCCCCGACCCCCTTGTTATGAACCATGGGGCGCAACAGGCTCATAACGAGGTAGTCGTACGTACGAAGGCACCCCCAGCTAATCTAGTGTTGGGGGATGGCGCAGATCGTGATATAATCATCAAAACGGCAGACGGCGACCGCATAAATGAAGCCTTCTATGGAATCCGAGGCAAAGATGTTAAAAAAGCTAAACAACAAAATTTCAACTGAGAAGATATATCAGGATTGTGAGCGGTATACAGAGCTTGCGATGGAGCTGGGTGCAACTGACGCAAGAGTAATCCCTGCATCAGATGTCGTCCTCGATGAAAGAGTCCGACTGAAATGTTTCGTCCCGGCCTGTGCCCGGATGGGCGATTCAGCCAATTGCCCGCCATCTATTCACGAAAGACTGAGTATGTCGATGATGAAGAATGCAGTCGACAAATTCAATTATGCCGTATTCTTCAAACTCGACGTGCCCTCTAACGAACTTGCCGGCCCGGATGTCTTGAAAGAACGCAGGAACATCCCCTCTGCGAAACAATGCCACGAAATAGTGTCCAAGATAGAATCAAGAGCCTTTTATGATGGATACTATCTGGCTATGGGATTTGCCAATGGCCCCTGCAAGTCGCCATTTTGCCCTACTGTAGAATGCCAGGCCCTGCAACCCGGCAAGAACTGCCGCCATCCGCTGAAAGCCAGACCTGCCATGGAAGCTGTCGGCATGGATGCTTTCCAGATGTCAATGAAGGTGGGCTGGGATGTGTACCCTGTTGGCAAAATGTCTATGCCCTGTGACGTACCGCATGGAAATGCGATGGGATTGGTCTTGATCCATTAAGCTGA
>SDBV01006945.1_pt1 | contig 15555 bp, 10 predicted proteins | sample 2277081 | NCBI WGS metagenome assembly SDBV01 (sample SAMN10402039, study PRJNA504765) | marine sediment metagenome | isolation source: marine sediment core GS10_PC15, 223 cmbsf | place: Arctic Ocean: Southern Knipovich Ridge | collected 2010
CTCCATGCGGTATCCTTTAGAAGCCTTTTAAAGACGAATTGGAGCTTGGTATCGGGGTCGAAGCTATTTATTAGCTTCTCTCTTTTATGATACGCCAGCCAAAGAGCTGCCACCCCGGCAACGCTTGCAGTGGAATAGGATGTACCACAGCTGGGTTCAACTATATCTGTCTCTTCATCCGGCTTGGATCGAAACGCCCTCCAGACCGCTTCCCCAGGAGCGCTAACTGTGACTTCTTCCCCATATGTTGAGCCATCCCATGGCTTATCATCAATATTATTTGCGGCAACGGCAATACAAAAAGGATATCTTGCAGGATAAACAACCCCGATCCCGGGGATATTTCCTGCAGCAGCAACAATGATTACATTATTGCCGATCGCGTATTCCATAGCTGCGTTTAGTGCGTTGTGGCCTGTTCCACCAAGGCTAAGAGAAATGACTGAGGATCCATCATTCGCGGCTTTGTAAATTGCTTTTTCAATATTTCCATAGGTAAATCTAACAACAGATCTGATCGCTCGGTAGGGCACCAAATCAGCTTTAGGAGCAACACCGGTGATCTTACCCTTGCCTGTTGTTCCACCCTCTGAATTTTTTGGTGGTGAATCGGTCACATCTCCTCGGCTGATGATTACACTGCCGGTAGCTGTACCATGTCCTGGATTTGTTGAAATGCTTGGATCTCGCAAAGGGTCTATAGGAAGTTTATCTTTCTCAATAAAGTTGTTTTTTTTATCTTTCTTGAGAGCATAGTCATCCAAATCAATATGGTCGCTGTAGCCGGTATCCGGATGCCCGATCTTTTCTCCTGATCCTTTAGAGAAATTCCATGCCTCTGGAACCTTCATATTCCTAATATGCCAAGCACGATCAGATGGAGAATTGTTTTTGTCCGGGCAGTTGGAACTTGATAACGCAGATGCAGTTGGATAACCTGACAAAGGCAAATCCGGTTCAATGCTGATCATTTTCAATTCGCGCGACTGGTATAACTTATCCCAGAAACCTGCAGCAAACCCAAAAGGGTCCTCATATCGTTTCAATATTTCCTCATCAGTCGAAAGTATAAAAGTGTAGAAATTGCGTAAGTCATACCTTGGTTTATATCCGTATATATTTATTAAGTCATCTATTGGAGGTGCATTCTGGAACATTGGTGCCAAAGAAGTAGCAGCCTTCAGCTGAAGTCGTCCAATCAGGTCGGATTTATACTTATTCAAATTCCTTACATCCCAGGTTTTTTCTGTCTCTAAAATCATTATTACTTCTTCATCTTTCCTATAGATATCCCATAAATTCTGTGCAGGAACCGGCAATGCCAATAAAATAATCAGCAATGAAGCGATGATGAGAGTTATACGGTAATATCGCATAACAAACCCTCCAAAAAAATCCAAGTTTTATCGAAAGCATCTCAATATTATATATAGTGTCTGTCCACAAATGGTAGATTTTGGTTCAGAGCAAGGCTTGAGCAATTTTGAAACCGCAGGCATAGCGGGCTATGTCGAGGATTTCAAAAGAGCGAAAACGCCGCTCTGGGACAAAAGATGCCGTTTGTGGATGGGCACTATCTATTGTCCAATATGATATATAACCGAGTTATTAGTGTGGAATAAGTTGATTCTCCATTTGTGCTGAATTCCTAAAAATTTCTGTCAGTTTAATCCAAGTTTTTTGCAAGCGATTGCAATGAAAAGAAGGGATCAGAATTTATCAAAGACGGATGGAAGCGTCGATTTTGCGATAGATTTGGTCTTGCAAAAAGGCATGTATAAACTGGTCGGCAATGGCTTAAATATAGAGAACTTTACGGATAGCTTTGCTTCTTTTAACTTTTGCTAAACCATTTTCGAATCCACAAAAATATCCGTGTTTTTTTTGAAACCACGAGAAAACCCGACCGCGGCGCGCCCCGCTGGACAAAATTCCATCTTTCTGTCCAAAGTTGACAAGGTTTTGAAGTCTAAAAATCTCGACAGATCTGGTTTTTGCAAAAGTTGTAAGGGCTATTTAAAATTAAGACATTTTTAAAAAGAACAAAGGTTGTACAGGAACATCTTATACCTATCTTTAATATGGCCACGCTGGTGGTCATGGTCGGAAATCCTGCGCAATGAAAACCATCAAATCGGATAAGAACCACTAAAATTGCTTTTGGGTTCCTCTGAAAAACCCACAAAATGAATAAGAGCCTCAGATGTTTCATATTTCAAGCTTTTTCACACGGGTGTCGGTTTGGGCGGAAGTGTTCAACATTGATACCAAACCCACAACAACTTCTATCGATGATTACTCTTTCGGTCCGATTTAATCTGTGGATTCCTATCTGTTAATAAAACCGGCGAAGTTGAGCCGGCTACCTATGTTCGGATCAGCCAAAACAAAACCCAATTGCTAAGGAAAAATCTTCTCTGTTTTGAAAGTTTAGACGCTCAGGCAGTTGTGTTGCTTCATAATTTGTTTGAGCTGATCATGATCAATCGCCGAGACTGTAAAACCTCCCGGTTTTACAGTGGTCATGGATTCGGCAGCAATCATTGCATTGATAATCGCTTCTTCAATGGCCTGAACCGTCGCGTTATAGATATCATCCAAGTAGTGGTCATTGATAAAATTCAACGCACAATTCGATTTTTGCCCATCATGTGTATTTGATAATCCAATGTCGTTGGCAACCGAAAACGCCAAAAAAATATCCCCGGAATAATTACCGCCGGCTGTACCGGTCCGGCCGATACCGATGGCGCCCCGTTTGGCAATGCGACGAAGCTGGGTCGGCAGCAGGGGAAGATCCGTGCCGATGATTACAATAATGGAACCGGTCTCATGCATGTCAATTTCGCTGAGAATCGCATTTTCCGGCATGTATCTACCAACGGGTACCCCTAGGATTTTGAGGTCTTTGCGAAGGCCGAAGTTAGACTGTACCAAAACCCCAACAACATATTCATTATTGCCGATTTGCACCAATCGAGAGGAAGTTCCGGTACCCCCTTTGAACTCATAGGTTAACATCCCGGTACCGCCCCCGACGTTTCCTTCGCGAATAAAACCGATTGCAGCAGAATCGATAGCAGATAGCACATGCTTCTCCTGGATATGCCGGCCGCAGATGTCATTGGTAAAACCATCGTAAGTCTCGGCAATCACCGGCATGGCCCAGGCGTGGCCTTTTTGAAAAAAATCTTTATATTGGTTGATCATCCAGCCCGCGGTGGCATGGTGGGCAATGCCGACAGAATGGGTATTGGTGATGCAAATCGGACTGATAAAATATCCGGCCTCATTGATCCAATGGGTGCCGGTCATCTCACCGTTTCCGTTGAGATTGAATTGGCCGGCCCAGACGGGGCTCGGTTTGTCCTGTTTTCCCCGAGGCAAAATGGCGGTAACTCCTGTACGAATCGGTCCATTACCGACTTTAACCGGCCCTTCACCTTCAATAATGGTTTTAAACCCAACCATGATACCGCCGACATCAGTAATGGCGTTAAAAGGTCCCGGCTGACCTTCAAACGGCAGCCCGAGATCTCTGGCTCTGGGTTTTACTGGCTTTACAGTCATTAACTTCTCCTATTGATCCTTTAAAAACAGCATAAATCAGAATGTTTTAACTATCGGTTTACATGTATGGGCGGTTTGCGGTCAGCCCAGGGCATGGCTTCTTCAAATGCACCGGCAATCCGTATCAGCATAGCCTCATCACCAAATCCGGCGGCAAACTGAACACCGATGGGCAAACCGGAATTGCTATGACATAACGGGAGAGAAATTGACGGTGTCCCCGTTACATTAAAAAGCCCCATGTGCTGGAAAATTCTGAAATCGTTTTCCCAAAACTCCTCCGGGTTCAAATCATCCCTTTTTGTGCTGAACAAACCATGCGGTTGCGGCAATGAGGATAGGCTGGGAGTCAATAGCAAATCGTGGTCTTTGAAAAATTGTCCCACCGTTAAACGAGTCTCTCTCATAACTTCAAAAGAAGCCATTACTTCCGATAGAGTAAGTTTTTTTGCACGTTTTATCATTTTCAAAGTAGCGGGTTCGAGATAATCAAGACTGATCTCTCGCCCCATGGCTTCAGCTAAGTCAGCAATCCGGGCATCAGCCATTCCGAACATATTCATCACTACCCTGTTTACTTTTTCATAATCGAGTGATGGCGAAGCACGTTCAACAAAGTGCCCCATATCTTTACAAACAGAGGCCACATTTTCGACTCCTTTCACAATTTCCGGATCCACCGGAAAAGGTGCCCATGGCTCTGTGGTGAAGGCGATGCGCAACTTCCCGACCGGGGCCTGCAACTCTTCAGTGAAGGGGCGACCCGGTTGGACGATGATAAAGGGATCTCCTGCCTCCGCACCATGAATCGCATCCAGCATGGCGGCCGAATCTCTGACAGTGCGGCTGACGACAAACTCCCGTGCCAGACCGAACATGGGATCCTGCCGATCCGGACCAGAACTGATACGGCCGCGGGATGGATTTAAACCGACCACTCCGCAGCAGGAGGCTGGAATACGAATGGACCCGCCACCGTCACTGGCATGGGCCACGGGAACCATACCGGCGGCAACACTGGCTGCAGCCCCGCCACTGGACCCGCCGGCCATTCGATCCCGGTCCCAGGGGTTGCGGGTTATCCCTTGCAAAATAGTCTCTGTCTGCCCCGATATTCCCAATTCAGGTACCGTTGAACGACCCAAGGTTATCAAGCCGGCCTTTTTAAATCGCTGCATCAGAAAAGAGTCGTGATCCGGCACATGCCCTTTAAAAAGACGACAGCCCAGTTCCTGCAATCGGCCTGCTTCCGTTGCGCCAAGATCCTTGCGCAGAAAAGGAACACCTGCAAACGGGCCATAATGCCGGGTTGCCGGAGCGGCGATATCCAAAGCGTCCGGGTATATTTCAATCACCGCGTTGATACGAGGGTTTACCACTTCAACGGCTTTGATCAACACCTCAGCCAACTCTTTGGGGGTCACCTGTTTTTGGCGGACCAGTTGTGCCAAACCCAATCCATCATATTGTGAGTATTCAGAAAGATTCAAAAATTTTCCTCCAGCTAGTAAATGTCGCCTTTATTTTTATTGGATTTATTATTTTCGCAGGTGGCAAGCTACAAAATAGTCTTTTGTAACTTCAACCAGCTTCGGTTCATTGATTTTACAATCTCCGTAGGCATATGGGCATCTTGTATGAAAATTGCAACCGCCGGGGATTTGGATGGGGCTGGGAACATCTCCTTTTAGCAGGATCTGTTCCTTTTGCTGATCGATATCCGGATTTGGAATAGCCGAAAGCAAGGCTTCCGAATAAGGGTGCAAGGGATTTAAAAAAAAGCTTTGAGTATCTCCCAATTCAACGATTTTGCCTAAATACATAATGATAACACGACGGGAAATATGCTCAACAACGGCAAGATTATGGGAGATGAAGAAATATGTCAGGTTCAGTTCCTGTTGCAGGTCGGATAGAAGATTAAGAACTTGCGCCTGCACCGAAACATCCAGAGCTGAGGTGGGCTCATCTAGAATTAAAAAAGAGGGATTTAACGCCAGGGCCCGGGCAATAGAAATCCGTTGTCGCTGTCCGCCTGAAAATTCGTGCGGGTATCGATTTAGATGCGCTTCCCCCATTCCCACCTGGACAAGCAACTCCAATACTCGATCGCGCATGGCCCTGTTTTTGAGAGAAGTGTGGGTTCTTAAAGGTTCAGCAACAATATCCAAAAGCTGCATCCGCGGATTAATCGATGAATAGGGGTCCTGAAATATGATGGCCATTTCTTTTCTGATGGCTCTAAGCCCTTCACGGTCAAGCTGAAGAATATCTTCTGAGTTAAAAAACACCTTACCATCCGTGGGTTCGATCAATCGCAAAATTGCCTTGCCCACGGTTGATTTTCCACACCCCGATTCACCAACCAATCCGACGGTTTCACATTTTTTGATGTCAAAAGAAATATCATCCACGGCCCGGACAAATGATTTTTTTTTGCCGAAAAATCCATGCGAAATTGGAAAGTATTTTTTTAAATTTTCGACTCGAACAAGCGCATCCATGATTTTTTTTATTGTTTACAGGTCATTTGGGCTAATATAAATTACAGGAAACGAAATGGTCTTTTTCAATTTCAATATTTGGGGATACTCCATGCAAACAGGCGTTTGTTCTAAACTCACAACGGGGATGAAATAAACAGCCCTCGGGAAGTTCGGAAAGGTCGGGAACGTTACCTTTTATGGTTTCCAGCCGGTTTTTTGTTTGGCCGATTTTAGGCGTCGCCGCCAAAAGACCCAATGTGTAAGGGTGTTTCGGGTTTTTATATATGTGCTGAAGCCGGCCATATTCAACGACCCGGCCGGCATACATCACGGCCACTTTTTGACACATTTTGGCCACAACGCCCAAATCGTGGGTAATTAAAAGAATGGTGGTGTTTACATCCTCTTTCAACCGTTTCATCAAGGACAATATCTGGGCCTGAATCGTAACATCTAAAGCGGTGGTCGGTTCGTCGGCAATTAACAGACTTGGCCGGCAAGCGAGCGCCATGGCAATCATGACCCTTTGTGCCATGCCCCCGCTCAGTTCATGGGGATATTTTTTCAAAAGCATAGTGGGATCCGACAGCCCCACCGTGATGAACATTTCAACTGCCCGGGCAACGGCTTCTGAACGCCTGACATTCTGATGAATTCGAATAACGGTTTCAACCTGGTCTCCCACGGAAAAAACCGGATTCAAAGATGTCATGGGATCCTGAAAAATCATTGAAATGGCCTTGCCCCGGATTCGACGCATTTCATCTTCGCTCTTGGTGAGAAGATCTTCTCCCTCAAACCAAATCTGGCCCGAGCTTATTTTTCCGGGCGGAATGGGAACCAGCCTTAATATGGACATGGCCGTCACCGATTTCCCACAGCCTGATTCCCCCACCAGACCCAATGTCTCACCTTTTTGAATCTGCAAATTCAATCCCCCAATAGCCTGAACAACGCTCTTGTAGGTAAAGAATTTAACCGTGAGATTTTTAATCTCAAGGAGATTATGATTCGTATCCATAATAAACGCTCACCGAACCTTGGGATCCAAGATATCTCGCAGCCCGTCTCCCAGGAGATTAAAGCCGATTACGGCAACAAATATGGCCATACCCGGGAAGGTCGTAGTCCACCAAAAATCAAGAAAATAGGCTCGGGCTTCGTTAATCATTAGTCCCCATTCTGCCGTGGGTGGTTTTGCGCCGATGCCGATAAAGCTTAATCCCGCAGACATAAGGAGCGCATAGCCTAAATCTAAAGAGGCCTGTACTATGACCGGGCTGACGCTGTTGGCGAAGACATGGCGGACAATGATGGTAGAGTCTTTGACACCGATTGATTTTGCTGCGGCTATGTACAACTGCTCTCGGACGATTAATACCTGGGCTCTTATCAGCCGTACATACCAGGGCCACCAGGCAAGTGCGATAGCGACCATGTTTATCTTCATGCTGGTGCCCAAAGCACCGCCAATGGCAATGGGCAGCAACATAGGCGGAAAGGCCAGGAAAGCATCTGAAACCCGCATGATCAATTCATCAATTTTGCCACCAAAATATCCGGCAATCAGGCCTAGCGGGATACCGATAATAAGGGCAATGATAACGATCCCGAAACCAATAAGCAAAGATTTGCGAGCACCAAAAACGACCCGGCTGAATATATCTCGACCAAGGCCATCTGTCCCAAAAAAGTATTTTGAACCAGGTGGCGTGAGTCTGACCAGAATATTAATTTCACCTGTGGCATCATCCGGGAAAGGTGTGACCCAGGGCGCAAATATTGCGGCAAGGGTCAGCATCGAAACGATTGCCATTCCCAACATTAAAAGCCGATTGTTGCGAATCAAGTATAAATAGTATGTGACTAACGCTTTCCATCGCAAAATATATGGTCCTTATGTCATAACGTTAACCGTTGTATGAGTTTATAAATTCTATTCCTTCGTAAATCTTACCCTGGGGTCAATAAGTGCGTAAATGAGGTCCACCATTAAATTAATTAACAGATAGGTAACCGCAAAAGTCATGGTTACACCCATAATCGCCGGAAAATCATTATAAAGAATTGACAGCCACACATACCTGCCGATCCCGGGCCAGTCGAAAATACTCTCAACTAAAACAGACCCGCCCAGCATGGCCCCATAGGCTAGCCCGACAACAGTCACGGTAGGAACCAAAGCATTTTTTAGGGCATACTTGTATCGAATCAAAGATTCATTAACACCGAATGCTTTTGAGGTGCGAATATAGTCTTCTCTCAATACTTCGATCATGGACGAACGGGCCATCCGGGTAACAAAAGCAATACTCGCAAATGAGAGTGTGGTTGCAGGGAGTATAATATGAATCAAAGCGCTTTTAAAAGCCGCCCAATTCCCCTGGATTAAGGTATCAATAAAAAACAGACCGGTTCGGGTAACAAAAGGGTTGGAAAATGATATCTCGCTGGCAATCCGGCCTTGTATGGGAAATGTTTTTAAGGTGGCATAAGCCAATAATTGCAATATCATTCCCAGCCAGAAAATCGGCACCCCAACACCGGATAATGAGAAGAGTCTCCCCAAATGATCCAGGGTCGATTCTCTACGTACGGCAGATAGAATTCCAAGCGGAATGCCGATTATCAGGCTGATCATAATCGATAGGGTAACAAGCTCAAAGGTGGCCGGGAAATATCCCAACAGGTCACGGATCACCGGCTGCCGGGTACGGATAGAAGTCCCGAGCTCACCTTTGGCCATATTTTTAATGTGAAGCAAATATCTGACATAAACCGGCTTATCCAATCCAAGCTCTTCTCTGGCGGTTTCGAGCTGTTCCGGCGTTGGGCGGGTCCCCGCCCATTGGGCCGCCGGATCGGAAGGGGCGATGGTGGTCAATAAAAAGGTGATCGTGATGACGATTAACAACACGACCGTCATCATTGCCAGCCTTCTGATTATGTAATATCCCATCGTGTCAAACCCTGTCTGAAATAACGCTCAAAAGCCAACCGGTTAGACTGATTTACCTTTAATAATGAAGATTGTGGACAAAAACAACACCCGGGTAGGCGGGATAACTTTTGTATCCTTTCACCGTTTTTCTCGTTATCATTTGAAGCTTTTGATCAATGGCGAAGAGAGAAACCGCTTCGTCCACCAGCCATTGTTGCAATTTCTTATAGATTTCAATGGATTTCGGTCTGTTTAAAGCCTCACTTTCAATAGCCTCATCAACCAGTTTATCGAATTTTTCGTTATACCAGTACGAAAAATTCCACAAAGGCTCCTTTTCCGTGTACCACATGCTTTTAAACCAATCACCGGGTGTCACATACGTGGGCCACCAGTTCATCAAAGCGATATTGGGAGATTTATCCTTGTTTTTGTATCGTGCCCATACAGCCGGCCAGGGTGTTTTGTCGATTTCTACCTCAAAACCGATTTTTTTCAAAGATGCCTGTATGTAAAGCGCCATCGTATCTGTAGGCCGATAATAATTGACCATGGAGATCTTCATCGGTCCTTTGCTCAGCTGGTCGGCATATTTCGACTTACTCAGCAATTCTTTGGCTTTCTCTAGGTTATATTCATAGAGTTTAAGGTTGGGATCATGGCTCCATATTCCTGCCGGAAGTGGACCGATTGCTTTGGTTCCCGTGTCTTTGTAAATGGTGGCGGCAATCTCATCAAAATTGATGGCATGGGAGATGGCCCTTCTCACATTGATGTCATCTGTAGGGGGTTTTTGATTATGGAGATGATACATGGTATTATAAAGGCCTGGGCCAAGGAAAACCTCCACGTCCGGATATTTTCTCAGGCCGGGCAGCATATCTGAAGGAATTCCGAAGACGGTATCCACGCCGCCCTGTTTGATCAGCTGGATACGAGTACTAACCTCGGTTACAATTTTGAAAACTGCTTTGTCGTACTGATTTTCCTTCCACCCACCCCAGTAATCGTCAAATTTTTCGGTGATCGTCTGAACGCCCTTTTCCCATGATACCAGTTTATACGCCCCTGTACCGACAGCTTGGCCTGTTTGAAACCATGTCGTGTCTTTATCTTTAAAAAGTTTGGGCGGAACCATATATGACCCGTATTGGGATGCGGCAATCAAATCAATGGGTGAAGGTTTATCACAAATAAGCTGTACCGTATATTCATCGATAATTTTGACCTCTTTGACAGCCCCCCAGATCCAGGCCGGCCCCTTACCTATCTTTTTGATACGATCAATGGAAAATTTAGCCGCTTCGGCATTAAACGGTTCCCCATTATGAAATTTTACGCCCTTGCGAAGTTTGAATGTCCAAATTTTTCCATCTTCGGATCTTTTATAAGACGTCGCCAATTGCGGGATCAGTTTTTGGCCATCGTTTAGATCCAAAAAGAGAAGACGTTCATAAATATTGTCCAGCAACTGGCTTTCGTTGGAGTATGCGATGGCAGGATCCCAGTTATTTATTCCAGCGCCCATCACCACTTTGATCACGGAAAATTTCTGGGCCGCAGCATTGGCGATAAAAAAGAATAAACCTACAAAAATAAAGCATGCTAGTAAAAAACCATTTTTTTGATACCTCATCGTCAACCTCCTTTTTTATTGACTTATTAAAGCATTTTTAGTTCCCAAAAGCCCCGATAATCTGTATTTGCTTGTTTCGTTCCCAAATCACCTCCTTTTTTCTTTAAGATTAAAAATTAATGGCACAATGCACATCTCTTATAAAATCTGCAGCTTCAACTGCATCGCCTTTCTCAATGAGCTCGATGGTTGTCAGATGCTCGGAATAATTCATTTCTTTCATTTTCAAACTCCAGTCTTTCTTTCCAAAATCAAATAACCGCTGCCTCAGAATATTGAGTTGATTCAAAATGGGTTGATTTGAGGACAAATCCAGATACACATGATGAAAGGACGTATTGTGATCCCAGTAATGATAAAATCGCTCTTCAGAAACATTGGCATACATGCTTTGATTGATTTGTCTCATTTGTTCGATTGCTTGTGAATCGATTTTATTAAATACGGAAAGGAGGACGCGGGAATCCAGGGCCCCAAGCATTTCGTACATGTTTTCAATATCCTGCTGGGTCAAATCGTTGACTCGAATGCCGCGCTGGGGCAGGAAGGTCAAAAATCCTTCGGTCTGAAGTTGCAAAAGAGCATCTCTAAGAGGTGTGCGGCTGATTTCTAACGTTTTCACCAGTTGATTTATACTGATAAACATACCGGGTTTAAGATTTTCAGTTTTGAGTTCCCGGCGCAGATAATCATAGACCTGGGTTCGCAAGAGTTGATGGGTTGAAATCGAGGAATTAAATTTCATTTTAGAGGCACCATGTTGAGAAGGAGTATGTAATTTGATCAATTTCAAACTAATATATTAGTATACTAATGTATCTGTCAAGCAAAAAATGGGATCTGTGCTTTTGACTGAAACAGAAAAGAATTTAAGGTTGAATTTTGATTGATATTAGATCGTGTCCATCCATTGATCCCAATACGAGTTATACCTAATCCTTTCCGCGAAAATCAAAAAAAATACTCCTTCAGCTCTAATTTTCCGTTTACGGATCCTGAATTTTTGGACTGTTTTGACATTTGAGAGAAAATTCGGTACAGCCGTCTTCAACCCAAATAATTGATCCGGGGTGATGATTGGTTATCAATTTTACCTTGACAACTATAAAAACAATGGGCAGGTTAACCAGATATAACATACCAATAATAATAGGATAATCAGCTTTTGTTACGTTTTATTTCAATTAACCTTCCCTTCATTTTTGGATTTGAAGCAAAATGATTCACAAAAGCCCAATAAATAAACCTTAACGGTGCTGCGGGGTCTCTTATGAAGGCCCGCAGGAGAACTAAGGATAAAATACTCATAGATATAAAAGTATATGATTCACAAAAATATATTTGCTTGATTGACATTAAATCCAACCCAAGTATCGGTATCTGTTCAGGCATTCAGGGTCAGCGTTGATGGGAAACCCAAACCCTTGCCCCTGAAACTATGAATCTTTGCAGTATTTTTCCATGTAGGATTTCGGAGGAATCGATGGATGTTGCTTCCCGCGTTGTAGAACTTTTGAAAAAAGATGAAACTTTTTGTCTCGCCACAGTAGTGGAATCCGACAAACCGGATGTCTCTACGGGAAACAAGGTAATTGTCCTGCGCGATGGATCACTGGAGGGATCGCTGGGATTACCGTCATTGGATAAAAAACTGAGTGATCTCGCCCCGACATTTTTTAAAGAAAATAAAAACCGCTCGGTTGCGATTGTGGACACGGTGCGCGTGTTTATAAATATCCTCGTATCTGAAGCAAAGCTGCTGGTGTGCGGTGCCGGTCACATTGCCATTCCGCTGGTACAATTTTCCAATGACATGGGATTTCAGGTAACGGTACTCGACGACCGGCCTGATTTTGCCCACCCATCCCGTTTTCCAAACTGTAATGTCGTGACAGCCGAATTTACGGAGGCTTTGCGTGAAATGCCCTTAGGCCCATCTACCTATGTTGTCGTGATCACAAGAGGCCATGAGCATGATGCAGATTGTCTGGCCGAAATATTACTAAAAGAGGCTGCCTATGTCGGCCTCATCGGAAGCCGTCGCCGAGTTCGTTTCGTACTGGAAATGCTCGGCAAAGAAGGCATCTCCCAGGAACGTCTGAAAAAAGTCTTTACCCCGATCGGAATCCCCATCGGGGCGGAATCCCCGGGCGAGATCGCGCTGTCCATTGTATCTGAACTTGTTTGCGTTCGCCGAAAAGGGTCGGAACAGGCACGTGAACTACGTGCTGCAGTCGGAATTGACATATGAGGTATGACCTATGACAGATCAGGATATTTTTGAAAAACTCGTTGAACTGAAAAATCGCGACATTACCGTGTGCCTTGCCACGATCGTTAGCACCATAGGCTCCACCCCAAGGGAAGCCGGAGCTAAAATGATTGTGTGCGCCGATGGCACGCTTTACGGATCAGTGGGGGGAGGCTGTGGAGAAAACCAGATTCACAGCGCTGCGCTGCGCTGTATCCTGACAACTAAAAAACCGGAACTTATCGAAATAGATCTTACCGATGACTTGGGGGTAAAAGGTGGAGATGTATGCGGCGGATGGATGTGGACATTTGTGGAACCGTTTTGAAGTAAATCAAAGACAATCATTTTTCTCAATTTATCCGGCGATTTTTTCAGGACTCCCCACAACCGGGCCTGATTGCGGGGGTCATGTTGAATTAATTTTTTTCAATACTAAAAATCGATAGAAATTTTTAGGGTGAATTGATATAAAATCCATTGGATGTCAGAAAAAGAAATGCCATCAAAAAAGCCACCTCCGGGTTCACTTTATCCTGCAGTTTTCCCAAAAATTCGATAGTATCGTCATAAAACCAATTCTGAAACCGTGTTTTTTGATCATTTAAAGACGTTTCAAGAATATCACGCGGTACCTCGCCCCTGCGGATGGCATGAATCAACCCTTTTTTATCTCGTGGTGCGAATCGCTCCTGCCATTCGCGAATCAACTGGGCGGGTTCCCGGTGCAGCATCCCTAAGTCAAAATAAAATTCATCATAAATACCCAGCAGGCGAGCAACAGAAAGAGATAATTCGTCTTTTGTCTGAGGAGGAATATCGATCAGATATTTCTGAAGCAACATTTTATAATGTTGAGGATTTCCCCAGAGTGAGATTGCTCTCGCACATTCGATTATCGTATAGGGGTTTTCCGATCCTAAAAATTTCTTCTCTATTATTGGAAACACACTTCGTTCATCAAATCTGACAAGAGCATGAATCGCGGCACCACTGGCTAAAAAATCTTCACTATCGATTGCTTTTCGAAGCAGCGGAACAGATTCAATCACTTTCCAACGACCGAGCCAATAAGCTGCCAGATGCGCTGTAGTGAATTGATTTATTTGCAAATCTTTTTCAAGGATTGAAACAAGATTTTGGGTTGGTTTGGCACGATGGAGTGCGTTCATGGCTCTTTGGCGAATAAAGATACTGGGAGAACTCAGATAACGTTCCAGATCTCCCTGATAGATTTGTGAACCCGCTTGCATCAACGCTGATAGCGCTTTGCTTTCTTCGTTTTCACTCTGTACGGCAATCGCCCTTTTTACAGCATGAATGGCTCTCCAGTCCCAAGGAGAAAAAAGAGCACTGAGGGCATCTCTGACCCCTTGAGATTTCAACGGGGGCAGTTTAATGAATATCATCGTTCGAATAACCAGCAGTAAGAGCAAGCCGGCATAGAACCAACGAAAATGGAATAAAGAATCGATATTGTTGACCGAAGTCAGTTTAACCCTTTCCAGCATCCACCCTCCCAAACCGAGCGCCAGACCACCAACGATTCCGCCGAGTGCCCGGGTAACAACCCCGTGTGCAAGTTGATGAGCATGGGTGGTAATGCTGATAAAGTAGTGCTGCATGGCAGCGTTAAATGCGATATGTACATACCCGTTAATAAAAAACAAGGTACCCACTAAAATGGTCATAAAGGTTTTGGGCAGAAAAATCACCAAGATAACCCCACCGATATCCAGAAAGCTGGTAAGCACCAACAAGGGACGGGAACCGAGCTGATCCAGAAACAGGCCATAGGTGTAGGATGCGACAATGCCTCCCACCGTTGCGGCAAGGACCAATAGCACCACGTTTTGATCGCTAAGGCCATATCCTTGTTTAGCAATTAGTATACCGAAGGCGTAAGTGATGCCTTGTGTAATGGGTATCCCCAGCATCATTGCCATAAACCACTTCCGACCCCGGGTAGCCACACTCCACTTGAGCTCTTTCCACAGATTAAAAGAAGGTCTTTTTCGATAAAAACCGGATTCAGGAACTTTCCATAAAGCCCATGCAGCGGCCAGACCGCATACCAGTCCGGTTGATAGCAAGATCTGATAGCGATAGAGGGGTGCCGCCGCCCCGAGGAAGAGAGCCATTCCGATTGTCATCAAAATAGATCCAAATTGGGATATTTTTGATGATTTTGAAATTAGTTCACCCCGGTCGCGTTCGGTGGTCAATTCAGTGACGATGCCTGTAAACGCCATCACTCCCCCTGCCCGGCCCAGCATGAATCCTAGCGAACCAAAAAAAATAAACCACAAGGGGATATCTCCCCCAAACCGTTGTGCCCACGGAGCGATAACTATAAATACTGCGGAACAGCTTCGGATCACCCAGAACAAACCTGCCGTACCGGTCACGCCGAATCTGGGCACTGTGAAATAACCCAATATCATCGCGGGCAATGTCACATATTGCAAAGATGCCACAATACCCACCCAGGTTTCTGAGGCCCCAAGCCGTAACAGCAAAAGAATGACGACTCCTTCGGCCAGCGATGCCCAGGAAAAAGAATTGAAGAACGCAAAGAGGTAATAGAAATGTTTTCCCTTAGCCCGTTGCTTAAGCGTAAGAGAATAATCAAATGATAATTCTTCAGGCACCGTGAAAATTCCTTTTCCAG
>SDBV01006946.1_pt1 | contig 15555 bp, 11 predicted proteins | sample 2277081 | NCBI WGS metagenome assembly SDBV01 (sample SAMN10402039, study PRJNA504765) | marine sediment metagenome | isolation source: marine sediment core GS10_PC15, 223 cmbsf | place: Arctic Ocean: Southern Knipovich Ridge | collected 2010
TTCCTCAATATATTTCTTGATCACTTCATCAGTCACATTCCCTGTACTTGCCGCAAAGTATCCGCGAGCCTAAAGATGTTGTCCCCAAAACGCTTTTTTCAACCCTCTATATTCAGTCAATAACTTATAAGATGTCCGACCCTTTATGCGCTTCATCATATCTGATACCGATATATATGGCGGAACGGATACCATCATATGTATATGGTCCCTGCTCACGTGCCCCTTGATTATCTGTATGTCCATACTTGTACAAACTTGTATGATCAGCTCCCTAAGCCTTTTCCCTATCTCTTGGCTCAACACCGGCTTGCGGTACTTTGTTATCCATACTACATGATACTTGATATCATAAACGCTATGCGACGTTTTTCTGTATTTACCCATATTACCGCAAGCATGCTAAAGTCTTCGCCTAAAGGCGAGGGATTTTCTCCCATTCCCCGGAGGTGACATTAAAATACCTATTTAAGGACGCAGTTCACAGGAAAAAAATCGATGGTATTGAAATCGATATTTTTATTCCTTCTCTGAAAATTGGAATTGAGGTCGATGGCTGGTACTGGCACAAAAACAAATTAAAAATGGACGAGCAAAAGAATGAGCTTTTAAAAATGAAGGGAGTCTCCTTAATTCGTTTTCGAGAAGATAAGTTGAAGAAAATCTCAGATTTAGACATTGAATACAAGAATAAAGGAATCGAAACACAAGACATTAAAAAGCTTTTAGGATCGATACAAAGACTTGTGCCAATAGACGATGATTCATCGGCAAACATAAATGATTATCTAAAAAGCAACAAACTAAAAAATGAAAAGCTCTTTTATAAGTTATGGTCAACACTGCCAGGACCATTGCCGGGAAGAAGCTTAGCAGAAAACCATCCTGAACTCGTAGCAAAATGGCACTTCAAGAAAAATAGAGATCTGAAACCCGAAAACATTTCAGCAAGAAGTGGCAAAAAAGTATGGTGGAAATGCAAAAAGAAACACGAATGGCAAGCTGCTGTATCTTGGAGGACTGGTGGGAACAAATGTCCCTATTGCGCCAATCGAAAAGTAAGCAAGGACAATAATCTAGCAGCTGTCAATACAGATCTAGCATCTGAATGGCATCCTTTTAAGAATGGTGTACGAAAACCAGAACAGTTCCTACCAAATTCAGGAGTGAAAATCTGGTGGCAGTGCACCAAAAATCACCAATGGCAAGCAACTAGCCAGAGCAGAAATAATGGCTGTGGCTGTCCTTTTTGCTCCGGCCGCATTGCAGATAAAGACAACAACTTAAAGGTTATCAATCCAAAACTAGCTAAAGAATGGCATCCTATAAAAAACGGTAAACTGAAGCACGAAGATTTCAGACCGAACTCAAACAAAAAAGTCTGGTGGAAATGTGCTAAGAGTCATGAATGGCAGGCCGAAATCTTAAATCGGAATAAAGGAAATAAATGCCCGTACTGTTCAGGAAAGTTAGCTACTCCCGACAGAAATTTTGTTAAATCCAATCCAGAACTTAGAAAGGAATGGCATCCCACTATGAATGGGAAAATAGAACCGGAAGAATTTACACCCCATTCCAATAAGAAGGCATGGTGGGTTTGTAAGAAAGGTCATGAATGGAGTACCTCTTTTGCAGACAGAACTCGAGGGTTTGGATGTCCTTTTTGTGCCGGGCGAAAGGTCGGTAAAGATAATTGCTTACATACAAAGCGACCCGATATCGTATCAGAGTGGTATCCTAATAAAAATGGAAAACTGACACCCCTAGATGTTACTGCCCATTCAAACAAAAAAATATGGTGGAGATGCAGCAAAGGGCATGTGTGACAGACATCGGTGAACAATAGGAGTAATGGAACTAAGTGCCCCAAATGCCGGAAACGCAAACTATAGTGCGGGGAGGCTAAATTAGGTATTTCTCACAGTTTCCATAGGAGGAATAGGCAATGGTAAAGATGACTAGCGGTCAAAAGGAATTTAATTTCGCAACTGATATTGAACAGCTTTTAAAATCCGGACCAAATCATCTGAATATGATGGAAATTGGTTATGGCGGTTTTTCTTGGTGGCATCACTTGGTTGCTCTTATGATCGTCGCCTGCTTGTCCGATTTAGAGGCGGCTCTAGGCAAGCACTCTTGGCGTAAATTAAATGTACATGTAGAAGAATTCGAGACTCTCAGACATATACGCAATGCTTATGTTCATGCTGCATCTGATCTGGCAAAGATTAATGATCCAAATGGACTTTTGCATGTTCAAGGCTTCTATGGTAAATTATCTTCTGGAAAAGTGTTGGGCATTAAAGGTCAAAAACTTGATCCCTACTTCTCTATTAAGAGCACGATCATTGAGCTCAAAGGAAACACGATTCGTAGAGCAAGGTCTCTTTACCTCCAAGTAATGATGGCAGCAGGGAAAGTCAAACCAAGATTGTGTCGCACTGTGAAATGGCTCAAGTGTTTAGGAACGCTTACCGTATAGGTCTCTTTTTGAAATCGTGGAAGAAAGATACGATTGAAAAATATCACAGAAGCGAGAGTTATTCCAGTAAGGCTACAATCCGCAACTCTGCCTATATGTAAGGAGAAAGCTGTAAGGAACTATTGACTCCTACATTAATCGCAATAACCTATCAATTACTTGATTTTCTTGCTTCAAAAACCTATCATTGCTAACAGGATGCAAATGTTTGTGATGATTATTAAATGAGTTTTAGAGAAATCAGTATCAAACCAGAATATCGTTCTCTTAATGATAATGTTGTAAAAAATTTTTATATACCTTTATTGGCAAAGTCAATACTATACCAAAGGGCTGTTGGCTTTTTTTCTTCTTCCGCCCTTGCAGAGATATCAAAAGGGATCACAGGGCTAATTAAGAATGAGGGTGTAATCCAATTAGTTGCATCTCCTTTTTTGTCTAAAGAGGATATTGATGCTATAAGAGCTGGTTATGAACAAAGATATAAAATAATTGAAAATTCATTATTAAGTGAACTTGTTCTGCCGAGAGATTATTTTGAACAAGAGCGCTTAAATCTATTAGCTTCCTTAATCGCAAATGGAAAACTTGATATTAAAATTGCATTTCTTGAAAGCAACAAACATATAGGACTATATCATGAAAAGATGGGATTGCTTTATGACAGTAATGGAAATAAAATAGCTTTCACAGGCTCTATGAATGAGAGCAAAACAGCTATGAGTGTAAATTATGAATCAATAGACGTCTTTTGTTCTTGGAAAAATGATATTGATAATGAGCGTGTAGCATTAAAAGAACATGCTTTTAATTCAATATGGAATGATACTGAACCAAATGTCAAGATAATTGATTTTCCAAAAGTAAAACAGACAATTTTAGAAAAATATCAACGATCTTCAATTAATCTTAATATTGATATTGAGTCTATAGAAGAAAGTGAGACGTCTACCTTTGTGGATTCTGATAGACAATCCATATATCAAGATATTAGAATACCAGCGGATATTGAATTATATGAATATCAAATCCAGGCTATTGATGAATGGGAAAAACAAGGCTTCAGAGGTATCTTCGATATGGCCACAGGGACAGGCAAGACATTTACCGCACTCAGTGGGATAATAAAAGTCAGCAATCACACAAGAGGAAAACTTGCGGTTATAATTGTCTGCCCATATCAACACTTAGTGGAACAATGGGTAGAGGATGCTCATTTATTTGGTATTAAGCCTATTATTGGTTATAGCCAATCTTCGCAGAAAAACTGGAAAAAAAGACTTGATGATGCTATACTTAATCAAAAGCTAAAAGTTCGAAATCACGATTTTTTTTGTTTTATTTGTACTAACGCTACATTCTCTTCAAACTTTGTTCAGGGAATGATATCAAGCATTCGTAGCAATTCATTACTTGTTATTGATGAAGCACATTATTTTGGTTCTACACGATTACTGACAACTCTAAGGAACTCATTCAGCTATAGATTAGCACTGTCGGCTACCCTTGAACGTCATCATGACGAAGATGGCACAATGAAACTCATAGAATATTTTGGTTCAAAGTGTATTGAATATCCACTTGAAAAAGCTATAAAAGAACACAAACTTACACCTTATAAATATTATCCTATTGTAGTTACTCTTAGAGAACGAGAGCTAGCAGAATACAACATATTATCTAATGAGATAAGTAAATGTATAATTAAAGGTATAGATGGTAATTATGAATTAAGTGAGAAAGGTAAACAACTTGCTATTCAACGTGCTAGATTGGTTGCCGCCGCAGAAGAAAAGGTAGAAAAGTTAAAAGTCATTATTGAGCCATATAAACATTCTAGCCACCTCTTAGTTTACTGCGGTGCGGCCAAGCTATTGAGTGATAATGAGGACACAACTTCAACTGACGATGAAGAACTAAGGCAAATTGATGTTATTACACATATGCTTGGTGATGACTTAGACATGTTGGTTTCTCAATTTACATCTAAAGAGGATATGAAAGAGAGAACAATCTTAAAACAAGCATTTTCAAAAGGAGATAAATTACAAGTTTTAATTGCTATTAAATGCCTAGATGAGGGTATTAATATCCCAGCGATTAAAGTTGCTTTTATTTTAGCAAGCACTACAAATCCAAAAGAATATATTCAACGACGCGGACGAGTTTTACGTCTATCAGAAAATAAAGAATACGCAGAAATATTTGATTTCATTACACTTCCAAGATCTCTTAATACTGTATCCTCACTTACAACAGAAGAGATTCAAAAGGATTTAACTCTAGTGAAGAATGAAATCATTCGGTCAGAAGAGTTTATTAGAATAGCACTAAATTCAATGCAAGCTGATGAAGTAGTTAATGAAATCCGTGAAGTATATGGAATAAACGATTCAAAATATGAGTTTCAATAAAATAGAAATAGGAGGGACACAAAGTGTCAAAATCAACTGAGATAAATATTAACAAGGGAAAGGCTGAGAAACTGCTAAAAAAAATAATAGTAATGGAAAGTACTAATAATAAATCTAAAGTCTATAATTATCCAGAGATGGTAAAAAAAATTAAAAAGGCCATAGAGGAAGAAGTTGAATGTTACTAAAAAAGTTAAGGCTTGAAAATTTTAGACAATTTATAGGCAAACAAGAAGTGGTTTTCTCAACCGATAGTGAGAGGAATGTCACAATCATAATGGGAGAGAATGGTTCGGGTAAAACAGCATTTGCTCAGGCATTTACTTGGTGCCTCTACGGTGAAACAGATTTTCAAGACAGATCAATGCTAAATAAGGCTATTGCAGTCGAAATGCTGCCTGAAAACAACAAAAAAGTTAGAGTTGATCTTTATCTGTCTCATAGAGGTACCGATTATACCATGACACGAGAACAGAATTATAAAAAAAAATTAGATGGACTACTGAATATAAGTCAAACTACCTTCAATATTTCCTACAAAAGGAAGGGGCAACAAGAATTTTTGTCGCCAGGTGATGTTCCTGCTAGAATGAAAAAAATATTACCAAAAGAACTTTCAAGATTTTTTTTCTTTGATGGTGAACGCATTGGTAATATGAGTAAAGACATTCACAAAGGCCGAAGCAATGAATTTGGAAATGCAGTACGTGGATTATTAGGATTGAATGCATTTATTTCAGCATTAGACCATTTAAATCCTAGATCTAAATATGGAGTGATTGGGAGTTATAGTGAAAGTTATGATGCTTCTAGTAATTCTAAAATATCTGAATATACGAAGGAGATTGACGATGCTCAAGATGAACTTAATAAGATTGACAAAAGATTAGAAAATATAGAAAAAGAGATAGCAATTGCACAAGATCGATGTGGTGAACTGTCACTAAAAATCCAACAGAATAGCGAAAGTGAAGCAATACAAAATAGGAAAGATAAATTAAAGTTGAATATAGAAAAAACTAAAACTAAATTCAATTTAACATTAGAATCCATGTTGAAACAATTTAACAATAATGCTTCTTCATATTTTGCAATATCTATGATCAAAGATACTCTTGAGCAACTATCAAATAAGGATAAGATAAGCAAGGGGATTCCAGATATTCATGCTAGAACAATAGAATATTTGATCAATAGGCATGAATGCATATGTGGAGCAGAAATTAAATTAGGCAATGATGTGTACATGAAACTAAACGAGTTACTAAAATATATTCCTCCACAATCAATCGGTACAGCTATAGATCATTTTGTGAAAGAGTCTAGTATACGAACAAAAACCTCCTCAGAGCTATTCAATGATATTTCGATCAATTATGCAACTTTACGTGGTTTTGAGTCAGATATAGAAAATATGAAAGACGAAATAATAACTATTGAAAATAACTTAAAAGGCATGGCTAATGTTTCTGCTCTTCAAACTGAATTAATGAAGTTTGAAAAATTAATACGTGACCGAAATTCGGAAAGAGATGAAAATAATATTGAAAAAGGTTCTCTAACAACTACACGCGAGCGTTTTAATACAAAACGATCAGAGCTTGCTTTGCGTGATAATAAAAATAGAAAAATTGAAATATACAAAGCATATGCAAAGTATATGCATGTTGAACTTACAAGCATTTATAAGAACAATGAAGATCAAGTCCGGAAAAGATTAGAAAAAAGCATTAATGACATATTTAAAAGCATTTACGAAGGTGGACTTTCACTGACAATTGACGAAAAATATAATATCCAGGTACTTGTTGATGATTTCGACGAATTTAATGTTGGTATTGAAACTTCAACATCACAAAGTATATCAATTATTTTTGCTTTTATTTCAGGTATAATTAAGCTTGCAAGAGAAAATAGTAATACTACTGACAATGAAATAAAGATGTTGGATTCAGAACCTTATCCTTTAGTGATGGATGCACCTCTATCAGCATTTGATAAACGTAGAATTAAAAATGTTTGTGATGCATTACCTAAAGTTGCAGAACAGGTAATAATATTCATTAAAGATACCGACGGCGATATAGCCACTGAGAACATGAGTGACAACATAGGCAAACGCTATATTTTTAATAGAGAAAATGAGTTTGTAACTTATTTAGTAGAGAGGTGATACAAGATGTTTAATAAAGAATACTCATTTATAGGAACTCATGCTTATAAAGTTAGAAATTTAACAAATAAATTTAATGATAATTCAGCGAAATTATTCAATAGAAATATTGATGTTTATATAATTGCACCGATAATAGGTTTTTTATATGCAATAAAATCACCTCTTGATAAATCATCTGATACAACAAAAATATTTCCAGAACAACTAATGAAAGAAAATTCAACTCTAAGATACAACTATCAACTAATACTATTATTAGATAAAGTATATGAAGAAGCATTTGAAGAGAGAATAAAAAAAGCATTTATGTATTATGGAAGCGCAGATGCTTTAAAGGATGAGCAGCTATTCGAAGAATATGTACGAGGTGGTGTGGATGTACTATATGAAAAGCTTATAGAGAGTAGTGATGATTATATCCGCAATCTATATAATTTTATAGAAGAATTTAATGAGCGCTATAATAATAATATTCCAAACGACATAATTGCTGAATTATGCAATTTATCTAGAAGATAGATGAATAATATAGAGATAATACAAGAAACTACAGATGAGCTATTACAACTCTCAAAGCAAAAAGGTTTTCTCACTACTGATGAAATCGTTGATGCTGCTAGTATATCTAATTTACCAATTGATGATTTAGATAGGATTTGTGATACTCTATTATCCAAAGGAGTCATACTTCTTGATAATGATCAGGATAAAGCATCATCAAATCTTCAAGCTGATGCTAATATTTACTTATCAGGCAGATCTAAAGTTGACTATGAAAAATTATTCGAACAAGTAATTAAAATTGATGATTCACTCGAATACTATATAAATGCACTTAAACGCATACCTCCTCCTAGAAAAGGAGAAGAGCAAGAACTAATTTACCAAGCAAAAAAGGGTAATAATTATGCACGTGAGAGATTGATTTTGATGTTTCTTAAAGTATCAATTCGCTTCGCATTATATTATCATAACAAATATGGATTTCACTTATCAGATTCAATACAAGATGCCAATCTAGGATTGTTATTGGCTATTGATAAAATGCCATCGATATCTGAATATAGATTCTCTTCATACGCTCCATTTTGGATGCGCCAAATAATGTTTCGTTACAATAATAGTTTCTGCAATCAATTTTATTTACCTTCCCATTTAAAGACCAAACTATATAAACTTGTAGATATTTTAAATGAGAACGATTGTGAAAATATTAATATATCCTGTTTACCAAATTCTGAGGAATATATTAAAGCTATTTCTACTATAATATCAGAATCTACAAAGACAACTGAATATTATATGTCATTATTAGAACCAATATTTTCTTTAGAAAATTATAAGGATAGATTGTTATATTCAGATAATGGTTCATTTATGGATTCAGTAATTGATGCTATTATGCAGACACAACTGAATTCTGCTATTGAAGAGGCTCTACTAATTCTCAAGGAGAAAAATAGTAAAGTTATAAAAGAAAGATATGGCATTGTATCGAGAAAACCTAAGACTTTGGAAGAAGTAGGTAAGATTTTTAAACTTACAAGAGAAGGAATACGGCAGCTTGAATCAAAAGCCATCAAAAAATTAAGTCTATCTAAGTATTCAGAAAAACTAAAAAGCTATTATTAAATAATCATTCAATTATAAATGACATATCGCACATCCCTCTGTCTCATCTATAGCGGCTATTCCATAACGTTCCTTAAGCTGAGCGATCTCCTCTAAGGTCTTTCCTTCGACCCATGTAAAACGCTTTTTCCCCTTATTCAGCCTGTCCTGCTTTTGAGGATTCTCATATGCCATAGCCTTCTTATATAAATCTGGATGATTCTCCAATAAACCCTGCCATTCCCCGATTTGTTGATAAAAACAGAAATAGCAGCCGGATCGGGAGCGCCAATTATAATAATCCGGTAAGCCGATCCCGGCCTCCTCTAGAATCTCCTTAATATCTTCCAATCCAAGACCATCTTCTTTAAAAGGGTAAACTGCAATAATATTTGGCTTATGGGAAATAACAGGAGGTTTTTTTCTTGGAGACTCAGCCGTAACATTGTTGGCGACGGTATTGGTTATAATATACGTTTTCTTAGGTATATACCCCTCGCGGTTTTCATCACCTCTTATCCCTATAAAGCTGTAGGCAAAACTGTCACCTATCTCCATTTCAAAAGGTTTTATTTTTAACGTTCCTGTACACCACCTGGATCGGGGACTGGGAAGAAAGCCACCGTAGTATTCATTTAGGATTAAATCAAAAGAATTGCGTCCGGGCTTATCACCAATATTAAGAAACTTTTTCGCGGATATTCTTTTAATCTCTACTCCCAATAGGGCTTCAAGCTTTTTAAGATAAGCTTCTGTTTCTGGAAGTTCGCTCTCTGTGTCAGAGAACAGATATTCAAATGGTAGTTCCGGATACTTTTGTTTTAAATATATGGCGAGAGCCGCTGAATCCTTGCCACCGGATACACTTACAATAAAACGATATCCATCCTTCTCTCTATAGCTTTTAAGCACATCCTGCATTGTTGCCATCTGCTATTTCTCCATCACTTTCAGTTATATCATCAATAATATCAATTGCCAAATCCGTTCCTACAATATTAACCAGTTTTGAATATAAGACAGAAATCCTGTTTTTTGCCAGTTTTGAAATTGTGGTTTTAATCTCATCATCATCGATATTTTCAGCACAATTCAGGGCAGTTTCTTCAACCATATTGACTACAGTATGGATTTTTCGATAAAACTCGGGGATTGTGCTGTCATCCCACTGATCAATATTCTTACCTATAAGAAGATTTGATATTGAATTAAAAAGCTTTTCATCTGTGTCATAATTCATTTCAATCCGGATCAATAAAACCCTTGCTACCTGATCCTTAATTTCCTTTCGTATCAGTTGCGGAAAGTAGCTTGCCCATTCTCTGGCATTATCTCTGAGTTTTCTTCTTTTATCAATTTTTTTTGTTGATTGAATCGCAGAAAAGAAAGAATCAATTGCCTGCCCAAGATAATACTTTGAAACGTCCTCGAGTTCTCCTTTACACCTGGATATTGTTCGCATAAGTTTATCGAGATCTTCAATTTCATACCCCAGACGTTTTGGCATATTGATAAACAGCATGTTGACAGGGTTCGATAGAGTTTTAAGTTCACACTGAAATATTATCGCTTTCGGCGAGAGTTTTTTAGTAGTTAAAGCAGCTGCCGGAAGTTTGCTCTTCCATATCTCTAAAGAATCAAAACACCTACGGATAAGATCTACTTCATATCCAATATTAACAGTATCATCCATGAAAAGATTATGCAGTGCTTCTATATACTCCTTTCTGCCTCCTCCCATATCGATAACATACAGTTGATATTCCTCCGGGAATCTGCAAATGGCTTCCATATCTGAAGGTAATATATCCCCAAGATATTGATTTCTATGAGTAATAGATATTGCACTAGGAAAGGCTTTTAGAGCAGCAGCAAGAAAAATCGGTAATAATCCGTTTCTGAATCCATAGGGTGCAGACTTTAGATTATTAAAGAATACTTCAAAGCTCTGCGGTCCATCTGAGGGGAGAGTAAGGAAATTCTGAAACTGCTCCCAGATAAGAACAAGTTTAGAACCTTGAAGCTGCTCCGGAAGAGCCCATAACCACCGGCCATCATTAGATTTATAATAAAGGCCCGTATGTAAAAGAACAGTGCGGAATATAGACATGTCAGGCTTGTTGCCTTCAAGGCCTAAATCTTTTAATCCAGTCCTTTCCAGGATACCCATGAGGAGCTTCTTTCTAGCATTTACTATTACCCCTGTTGGATTCTTCCGTACAATCAATTCATTATTAATACTAGGAGTACTGTAAAAAGCCGATTCCATTAATCCCGACAGCCAGTATTTTAATTCTTTTTTCCCTGAAATAATCTTCTGCCCTTCATTCCCGTACCAGCGGACACCTTTCCTGTTAGGGTATAAGATTTTATCCATCATTTTCTGGAGATAGGTTCTTGCATCATCGGAGAACTGTTGAAGCTCAGGAAGGACAAGAGGATCCTCATGAATTAAAGCTGCATCATCCATGAGTATATTCAGACACTTCACTTCAAGGGCAATATCGAACAAATCGAAAAACCTATCCGGTATAGCAAAAATAATGCGATTTTCGAATGAAATTGTATCTATAAGTTTATAAAATTGTGTTAGTTCATCGTCTGAGGAGGGTATACAATAATATATTTTACCGTCTGTTCCAACTGGAAGCTGTTCTTGGAAACCTGCTTTTATCAATTCTTTTAATTTTGAGATAGATAAATATAAACCTTCAAAATACCTTTTTATATTATTTCTACTATTATATATTTCAGGTTTCCATTGAGGTGCAGGAACTTCATCTGTTAGAAAATCGATAAGACTGAAGTTTACCTTCTGCTTAGATTTTTCTAAGTCCAAACGTCCCCTTATATCCACATCAGCACCATGCCAGACAGATATATCATCACTTAATTTCCGGTATAACAGAAGTTTTTTATCGATCAGTTTATGAATCTTCTCATTCACTGTCTTTATGTCTTTGACAGAGACTGCAGCGCTTAATAACAGTTTAGAAGCATGAACTCTCTCTCCCCTTGTTCCAAATCCGAGTAAACAGGCAGTTTTAAGGACCTTCACACACAGAGAATCATCACTTATCTTGGATATGGCACTCATAGTCTCAATATATTGTTTATAGGTTCCGCCAATTCCAGTATCAGATAGCATCCCTTCTGCAAAATAATCGAAGAGATCAGAAATACCAATTTCTTTCTCTGAGTCTATTCCGTTGATAAAAGTAAATAAGGTTCTCTCATTCTGTGCAACTCTGGCAGAGACCCTTGGCAGGAGATAAAGGGCAAATGGGTTTAAAGGATTGGCTTTTTCAAAAAGAGAGAAAAGCTCTGTATCACCAAATTCCTTGAACAAACCAAGTTGTTTAGAAAAATCAATATATGCATTTATATTTAATCTATCACTGCTACTATGTTTTATCAGATTGATGACATCCCCAATAAGGGAATACATCTCCTTACTATCATCGACATACTGTATGGTTTCAAATCTGCCCTCTATTTTCTTCCATTCGTTTCTAACAGTTTGACTGACGTTTTTAGCATAGTTTAATAACCCTTGATGAAGCATTAAGCCTAAAGTAAAATGCAGTTTTGACCGGCTTACATATTCTGCTAATTGCTGAACAGCATCAAGCTCTTTTGAATTACCATTACCTACAATAGATTCTAAGTGTCTGCCAAACTCGTCCCACAAAATAGTAATACTATCAATTCCTATCTTCTCAGCTTTTTTCTCTATACGCCGAAAAAGAGAAAGGATATCTGTCATATTTTGTAATGGTTTTTCCAGATATACCGTTTTACCATTGATTCCTATTCTTCTAAACGATTCTGATATAGCTTTCTGGATAGTTAACGGGAGATTTTCAACAGACCCAATAATTGCTATTACTAATCCCTTACTTCCTTTTGCCAATCTGTTCTGAAGGCTTGATCCACAGACTTTATTTATTTTCTTTACTTTGTCAGCTATTTTACATAGAACATCTCTAGACTGCTTCCGATTTTCTATAATATTGGCGATATATGTGGCTGTAAGGGACTTGCCTGAACCGTAGGGAGCGACGATAAAGAATGCTCTATCATCTTCATAGCCTAATAATGAGTTTATAAAACCAATACTCTTTGCTGTGGGTTGAAAGTGAGAAACACGTTCCGGGTAAGGAATATCAAAACAGATATTTATTGATCGAAGATATTGATCCTTCATACAAGTATTCCCTCTTCGATGGATTGATATAAATGATTCAGCCATTCCTTAGAAGATCTGTTTTTTACAACAATTTGCCGCTCGCCTGCCAATCCTCTAATAAATAAATCTCCATTCGATTCCGCTTCGTAAGAGACTAATAGATCAAAGAGGGCTTCATTGCTCAATTGAAAAATCTTTCCAGGGCTGTTATCTACACGGACAAGATCGTAAAAGGGGATGTCAATAAACTCAGCATTATTACTACTGTGAAAAAGCAAGGAAATTGAATACATAAAAGCAGAGAAGTCAATATCCTTAATATTTTTATTAACCTGGTAATATCCCGTAGTTCGATAATAATTGATTAGCCCTAATTCGGCAAAAGGACATTCAATAGATTCTTCAGGATCCTTAATCTGAGCTGGTATTGATCGTGCATAACTACCAAACATACACAATGCATCACGATCGAGTGTATTTCTACTAGCTCTAATACCCTTAGACAAAGTTACTTTTCGTTCCAGTAATTCCACAAATATAGAACGGTCGAACCGTTCAAAATTGAAATGATTAAAAAACCAGTTCCATGTATAGGCATAATCAACTGAATGAATCAGATTAATATGCAATACCCACCATGTGTTTTCTTCAGCAAAATAAGGATCGTTTTTCCAGATTATTCTACCCAAGCTAGTCGGAAGAAGATTTTTTTGCGATTTACCTTTCGCATTTATTTCATGCTCAGCCAAACCAGTAGCTACAAGCCAATGCCTGATAGCCATAGCCATATTTTTTCCAACACCCAAATAATCTGCAGACAATTCATGTGTCAGAAATTTCTCATCTCTTTCTTCATCTTTAATAAGCAGTTTCAGCCCTTTATGTAACCACCCCTCTCTGATGAAAAATGTTTGATGGCCTCCAAATCTCATAAGAACTCCTAACTGCCTATACTACTAGAAAGCGAAAACTGATTTTAGTTTTCTATAAATTTTAATAATCTTTTTTGCTGCGTCTTTCGCATCATCTATAGTATTAAGGGTTGAGAAGCTGAACCGGAGGCTGCTAAAAGCCTCTTCTGCTTCCAAGCCCATTGCTGTTAATACGAAAGAAGGTTCGGGGATCTGTGATACACAGGCAGACGTCTGAGAACAGATAACATTCTGATTATCCAACTGCCCCATCATAGCCCTACCATCAACTTCAGTGAATTGTACATTGGTAGTATTACAGATTCTTTTGCTCTTGCTTCCGTTTATATTCAGCTCCGGCAGCGCTTTATGAATAAAATTCTCTAAGGTATCTCTGCATTTGCTCATTTTTTTTATGCATTCATTATAATCTCTTTTCCTGATTTCACAAGCCTTTCCAAATCCAACTATGCCTAAGAGATTTTCCGTGCCTCCACGTTTCTCAGATTCTTCTGTACCGCTAACAATAAGAGCTGAAAGCTTCTCAACATCCCTTGCATATATTGCACCCACACCCTGTGGGCCATTAATCTTATGTGCCGTAATCGTAAGGAAGTCAGTATTTAAACTACTGATATCTATAACGGTTTTCCCTAACGCTTGAGCTGCGTCTGTATGGAATAAGCAGTGATATTTCTTACAAATGGCAGCTATATCACCGACAGGTTGGATAACACCAGTTTCATTATTTGCCCACTGAATTGACACGACGGCTTTATCTGTTTTGACGGCTTTTTCTAAATTGTTTAGATTGATTAATCCACTACTATCCACCGGAAGATATTCTACAGAAATATTCCTTTTAACAAGATTTTCACACAACTTCTTCACGGATGAATGTTCTACAGAACTTGTAACTATCCGGCTTAACCCGGAAGCACTAATACCTGATAAAATTGCCTGGTTATTGGCCTCAGAACCGGAGGAGGTAAAGATCAGATGCTCCGGATCAGCATTGATTAAGTCAGAAACCCGTCCTCTTGAAGTCTCAATTAAATCTCTCGTTGCATAACCTACCGAATGAGGACTGGAAGGATTCCCGTAAGGCAATTCCATAATTTCATGCATTGCATTAGCAACTTCGGGCAATACGGGAGTAGTTGCATTATTATCAAGATAAATGAAACTTTTTGACAAAACCCCTCCCAAGATTAGGAATATCTTATCATGAAAGAAAGAAGGATTACAGCATCAAAACAGCAAATACATGATTGTTTTTAAATACTTATTCTTATTTTTTCCTGAACAAGCAAGTAACATATCAACTTAACATTATTTTGTCTATTTTGGAACACAGCTTTCCAGCGATCCTTTATGGTTCCTCTCTAGACTTATATGTGCGGTCGATCTGAGCTGAGCCTGAGAGAAAGTTGTGCTTCCACATAGATATATAACGGGTGAATCTCGCTTGACGATTTTTACGTTTTTCCTTCACAAAAATCAGGCGCCGTTGCCTGGGAGCATGTACATCCGTGGTAACAACTGTTGGGGGTGGAAAAAGCTATCCGTCAGTACAATTACTCTGTATTTTCTTTCTTCTCTTCTTTTTTCTTTGGAACAGGTCTTGAAAACATGATTCTTAATATGAAGGAAAACAACCTATTTTCTTGCTATCTTTTCCAAGATGGCGGGGGATTAGATGAGCATATAACATTATTTGCTTCCAATTATTGCGGCTCCCAGACACTCCAAAAAACGTCCGTGTTTTTTGG
>SDBV01006947.1_pt1 | contig 15555 bp, 8 predicted proteins | sample 2277081 | NCBI WGS metagenome assembly SDBV01 (sample SAMN10402039, study PRJNA504765) | marine sediment metagenome | isolation source: marine sediment core GS10_PC15, 223 cmbsf | place: Arctic Ocean: Southern Knipovich Ridge | collected 2010
GGGCCTGTATCGCCAGTGTCACCAGTTGAGCCAGTATTACCTTGCAATCCAGTAGGGCCGGTGTCACCTGTATCACCAGTTTGACCAGTACTACCTTGCAATCCAGTAGGTCCAGTATCGCCAGTGTTACCTGTATCACCGGTATCGCCAGTGTCGCCGGTTTGACCAGTATCTCCCGTATCGCCAGTATCGCCAATATCTCCGGTAGGCCCGATCGCGCCGGTTGGGCCAGTAGCGCCTGTATTTGCTAGGGGGCCAATTGGACCCGTTTGTCCAGTCGGCCCAGTATCTCCAGTTGGCCCAGTATCTCCAGTTGGCCCAGTATCTCCAATAGGACCAGTATCTCCAGTTGGCCCAGTATCGCCAGTTTGACCAGTGTCACCAGTTGGCCCAGTATCTCCAGTTGATCCAGTTGGACCAGTGTCACCAGTATCGCCAGTTTGACCAGTGTCACCAGTTTGGCCAGTATCACCAGTGTTCCCTTGTTGGCCAGTAAAACCGGTATCTCCAGTCGGGCCGGTATCTCCAGTGTCACCCGTATCACCAGTAGTCCCCATATCACCTGTTGGACCGGTATCACCTGTTTGACCGGTATCTCCAGTGTCACCCGTATCACCAGTTGAGCCAGTACTACCTTGCAATCCAGTTGGGCCCGTATCACCAGTATCACCAGTTTGGCCAGTATCTCCGGTCGGCCCAGTATCCCCAGTGTCACCAGTTGAGCCCGTGTCCCCAGTGTCACCAGTTTGGCCAGTATCTCCGGTCGGCCCAGTATCTCCAGTGTCACCAGTATCTCCAATCTGTCCAGTGTCGCCAGTTTGACCGGTATTTCCAGTTGGGCCGGTATTGCCGATTTGACCAGTTTGGCCGGTATCCCCAGCTGGCCCAGTATCTCCAGTTTGTCCTGCATCTCCAGTTGGCCCAGTTGGTCCTGTTTGCCCAATAAAACCAGTCGCTCCTTGAAGGCCAGTTGGACCTGTTACTCCTTGTTCCCCAGTTAGCCCGATGGAGCCTGTATTGCCTTGCGGGCCGGGCGGACCAGTGTCACCCATATCACCAGTATCGCCAGTTGGACCAGTAGCACCCGTATCGCAAGCTTCACCTGGCGGACCAGTTGGCCCAGTTGCTCCGGTACCAGCAGTATCACTGGCTGGTCCAGTTGGTCCAGTTGGCCCGGTACCAGCAGTATCACTCGCTGGACCAACTGGACCAGTCGGGCCAAGAGCTCCCATCCCACCTTGTGGGCCGGGCGGACCAGGTTGACCAGTCGGACCGGTTGGACATGACTTAGGGCAGGGACAAGAATGAGGAGAGAAAGGGGAATGACAACATTCACTTAAATCACAGGAGTCATCCGAACTATCAGATTGGTATGAGTCATCTGAATCATAGAAACTATCGGCATGATCCGTCATTATAACCTATTCAATGGAATCAGTTGGATATAATCCTCAACCAGGATATGGTATAATTAACAAATATGCCAGATAAGAGCATAATCTACCCTACTATTTATAGTCAAAATATTATTTTCTCTATGAAGGATGGCATGGAACATTATCTTCGATCATCATAAAGTTAGCTAATTTTACTCTATTCTAAGCTATATCGTTTCAAGCGGCTACGTTGATAGATAGAAGAAAAGGATAGAAAAGATAGATGGATACGTAGATAGAAGGATACGTAGATGCGTAGATACAAGGATATAAGGATACGGTGATACCTTGATATTGTGATACAGTTATACGCTGATATCTTGATACAAGGATACGGTGATACACTGATAAAGAGGATAGATAGAAGAAAGGGATAGATCGATACGTAGATACAAGGATACATAGATACAAGGATGTAAGGATACAGAGGATACAAAGATAAGAGGATAAAAGGATACAAGGATGCGTAGATACAAGGATACAAGGATACGTAGATACGGTGATACGATGATACACTAATATACTATTATTCACTACACATTGAGCCAATGGAACTTATTCCCCTTTTCATAAGAAAAATAAGATATGAGCGAGCTAAATCTAAAATATCTCTTTTAGCCCATTGATGTCAAATGAGACCATTTGCCCTAATATCAATTTGGCGTGACAATAGGTGGCGGTGAACCAATTGGAACTCATGCGTAAACAGCTTTTGGTATTGATAGTGTCGTCCCCACGCCGCACGATATTAATTCTATCACCAATCGTTAGTCCCTCAGTCATCTTATTAGAACGGATGTAAATTTTTCGGCGTAAATTGTAGCGATAAAGTGGTAATGATTCAAAAATTTGCTGGGCGGTCGTATCTTCGGCACAATATTTATCATAATTGGCCAGGGTCGTGGTAACTCTAACATAAACTTCATTCATATTGCAAGTTTGAACCCTACTAATGGGATATGGTCCTTTCCCCTCCCAACCACGCATCTTCATAGTTAAATCAAAAAATAGCGCGAGAATTCGATCAATCTGAGCAGAATTGGTGCGATAATACCGAATGAAAACCTGTTCGCTGGCTGAAAGTTGCGAATTACTGCTCCGAATCTTGCTAATAACTTGGACCAGATTCCGTCTAATTTGGGCGCTTCGTTTTGTTTCATCGCTATAATATTTACGCATAGCTATTATAGTCAAATGATTGATCTCCTCTTCTCGGTAGACATCATATTTTTTGTCATCGGTGGTAACCTGTCGAAAATAGCCCTCTATATCGAAGGTCCGGTATAATTCCTCGTAATCTATCACCGTATAACCAGTAACAACGTTACCGTAGCTAACTGCTGTTGAGGGATGCATTTCGTCAATGTCAGCCTGATAAAAAATGGTCTCCCTTTGTCTATGTAGTCGCTTGTCAATATCGACTATTCCGGGATTAAAGTTATTCAGTAAAGATGATTCCTGTAAATCACTATATATAGTACTGGGTGGATCATTCTCATTCAATCCATAGTAATTAGCCAAGGAGATTAAAGTACGGGGATGATAAAGGGCTATGTTCAGACAAGGATTGAATACTGAACTCAACAAGGGACCGTCTATGAAACACCGATTTGGTTTCATATGTCGTCTTAAGGTCGGTGAAAGGGCAACATATTCGCCGACCGTGCCACTATGATTCATAATATTGTTATATTCGGCCAATGGGTTTTCGCTAGCTGATATGTCGATAAGGTAATTACAAACAACATAAATGACGGCCGAGGAATGATTGATAACTTTTATGTTCTTTAGAGTATTGTGTAAGATGGCGTGTTGATCGAAGCTATCTTCTAGTACTAGACCTGATATGCGGCGGAGATAACTGGCCAGCGTATCATATGTGCTAGTATTGGCTGAAATACTTTGACGACAGGCATCGATGATATCGTTTATTTCATCCATCAAATGTTGAATATCGGTTACCGAGGGACTGCTAATTGTCTCTCCTATCTTTCTAGTTTTAACACCCTGACTAACCGTCATCGTTCGGGATATTCCGTTATCAATAATCACCACTTCCTCATCCTTATATTCTGCTCTCTTCGCTCCCTTTTCCCTGTAACTATCAGTTTTACTTCTAGTTCCTCCCTTACCTCTAATCCCTTCCTCACTTCTAATCGTTGTACTTCCACTAGCTACAATTGAAGAGTTGGCTACAATTGAAGAACTAGCTCCGACCGCATTACTAACAGTTGAGGAGCCGGATGTCGCCAATTGTTCCCCCTCTAGCAATATGGCTAGAGGATCGTAATTAATACCTCTGCTAGTTGACCGCCGCTCGATAATTAGTCGTGGTTCAATAACTGATTGCTGCCTAGTATCACCAGAGGAAAAATCTAAACTAATGGGTGATATTTTAACGATTGGAACCACTGATTTCCGCTGACCTATGACTTTATGAAAGTCACAAGAACCGCCACTATTGGTAATATATCGGCTCTCACCTAACGATCGATGAGGGGCATAAGGCTCTAAGTTGTCATTAATTGAAATCTGCCTCAATTCAGGCACCAGGATTTTAACATAATTATCATTATCTGACTCTTCGATTTTCATAAAGTCGGAGACTGGTACTTTATTCAAGACACTAGTTTCCGCGGCTTTCATAAAGCCAGGAACCAAAGAATCAATTTCTATTATTTTTGACTGATGAATTGTGCTAATATTGGTTGAGGAAATAGGGCTCAGGGTGTTAACTAACGGATAGTGGCTTATTTCACGGGTAGAATGCATTAAATTGGAGGAATAATATCCTTGTCGAAGAGAGTGCAAAGCATTAACTAATGCTCGTTTGGGAAGAGATCGGCTATTAAGCAGCGAAATAATTTCCCGTTTAATACTACTTGGGTTAGATTGGGTATCGGTACGAATCAATTTTATCATATCATTGACCGTTATCTGCCAGCCTAGTTTCAATTCTCTCGCTGTGCAGTATCTATATAATAAACAGGCATCATAAACATTTATATTGGATGGGGACATCTCGCCATATTGAATTGGCACGCGAGAGAAATCGAAATGTCTGGCGTCTCTGAATCGCCAATAACGCTCAAAAGCTTGCCGTAGTGTGTATATGGTACGGGAGGCTGGTGTAAACTCAGGCCAATGCTCGGCTGGGAGAGTAGGATTAATAAATCGAGCTATCTTTAACCAATCCCTTATATCATATGGCTCTTCGACAAATGACACATTAGTTTTCAGTATTCTTCTCACCATCTCTTCATGGTAAACATAGTTTCCTCCACACCGCCTACTATAATTTATACCATGAGCCAAAGCAATTTCTTTGATCACTGGATGGGGCGTATTACTGCTAATTGGGCCAGTAATGGCAGTTCTTGATAATGTTCTCATGATGCTAGATATATGGGGGCATAAGCCTTATTAGGAGTATAGCTTTAGTGAGAGTAGGGCTTTATTAAAGTTAAGAACTCGATCTTTAATCAGGTCGAACTAAAGTTAAGGCCTTTCAGATGATTTGTTTTGAAAAATTATTTCTCATTATTCAGAGAAGGAAAAAGGAGAATAAAAACAAATCATGGCTGATTATATCTTAACCCCTTTCTATAAAACACGACTGGATGTCAGACCAGCTGGCTACTCGGAACAGCATCCAGCCAGTGGTTGCACTCGTATGAGTCAGAGTAATTATACTCCCTATCAGTTATTCGCATTGAAAAGTAGATTACAACCGCTAGTTAATAAAAGATTTGCTCACGATGGAGGATTGATCGTTATTTATCATCTTAAACAGCTTAATAATAAAATAAGAGTAGTGGTTAAATTATACGATGGAAAAAGCTTTGTTACTATAGGGCAGAATGATCGTCAATATTTACAAGCAGCGGTTGATTATATTACCGGTAATGATCCCGATCTTGTCCTTTTGCTCCCTGACTCAGCTCGCTTTCTTTATACTAAACCAAATATGCCTGATTCAGCCAAAACCCTCTTATCAGGTTGTTGGTACCGAACTGTAATTACACATTTATCTTTTAGTCCGCAAATTAGAGGTCATTATCGCCACTCGGCCCGTTTTGAGACGCCGGGTATCTATATCGATTTAAGTCGGGTAGTTGACTATCAAACCTTCTTCGATGAAACCTATCTTAGCGCGATTAGTAGAGTGAAGGACATGTTTAGTGCCGGCTATATTTCCTTACCATCTGGTTTTGACCAGAAAGCTTTGGCTAAGTGGCAGGTGGTGCCAGTTGGGCTAAATATTGAAATATATGATGAAAATATCGGGGATCAGACTCGACCAGTTCTCTTCCAGGCCAAATGGTTTGATTTAAGATTAAGTCGGCCGGTTGGAGGGATGGTTCCCTTCCTTCGAAAACATCTAGTGGCTGGTTCCGATCGAGTATTAATTGAGGTCGGTGGGGATGATGCCATAACTCGTCATCGAGTAGCTAAGCGTTTTGAAGGTTATTTTACAGTTCGTGATTATACGTTCAAAGGGAAAATGGTTGAAGTGGAGGTTGAGAATTTGGCTCAAGCCCAACGAGCAGCCTCGCTGGTGCAATTAGCTCGAAGCTTGCCAATTGGAAAGGTTATTGCCATGCATTATCAAAAGCCAGAGCAATTCAATTTTTTCCTCTATTTATTTCCTAGTCATAATGATCCCATTCAGTCTGGTTTGGTTGACGTTGATATGATTGGTTACGTCACCGATGACCCTCGGAATAAATATTGTTTATCCTGTCGGATACCATATCATGCCAATTTCAATTATTATTATCAAATGTTGCACCGTTGGTATCGGAACTTACTAACCGATGATGTGGAAAACATTTTAATTGAGGCTGCTCCCCCTACCATATCCGCAGTTCCACTCGAACCCTTAGCCTTGCCGCCCGGTCTGATCAAGATTCCGCCAATTGAGCTTCCGCCACTTAAACCCCTAGAAATCAAACCTACTATTCCTCCTTCCTTTTTTCCGGCAGAAAAAGAGAGAATAACTTTGGCTCCAGCCGAGAAAGTGCCAGCCGTCCAGCCAGCTTTAACCTCGATGTTGACTAGTTTACTTGGCCTCCCAACGATTGTGGCTTAGACCCGAACTTACTATTACTCCTTATAATAAGGAGTAATATATCTGCGAAGGATAAATTTGCCCTGTGGTGAGAGCTGATAAGGGAGATAGAAGGATAGAAGGATAAGACGATACGAGGATAGAAAGATACGAGGATACCGTCACCTCCCCCTACACTGATACCCTGATGTATTGACCATATCATTTAACAGTTGCGCCAGCTGAGGCGGCATGGAGGTGATCCATCGGATCCGAGGGTTGCTTGTCAAAGCGAACGATGAGCAAAATAACTAGGAGGACAAATATTATCCCCACTACCACCATACCGAAAATAAACCAGGGATTTTGATAGAATGGTTCCTCAATTGTCGCTATGATCGGTTTACCACAACTATATAAACCAGATGATGAGCTAAAGTTACAGGATAGGTCTTTACCCTGGGTAGTTTCGCACGGGCCACGGCAATTACCGGCCCCACAAACGCTATTAGGTGGGCAATAGGAATATTTATTTCCGATATTACAATCGGATAAAGTAGTAAAACCTTGTGGTGCAGTGCCAGTTCCGGCCCATAATGATTCTATTATTTGAACAACAGTTAGACTATCAATATTATCGGCGCCAGTTTTAGTGCATGTAATAGAATTATACCATGGATTGATAACAGCTCGCACCCCCTGAGTTTGATTATAACAGCTAAGAATCGGGCCACCCGCACCAGAATCAACACCTGTTGCTTTACCTGTTCCGCAAGTTGTGCCAGTCGAGGTGTAAGTATACCAGTTTACCGGACTGTTATCAGCGGTAGTAAATATATAATTAATCCTGGCCAAGAAGGGTACACTAGGCCAGGGATTGACATCAGTTGAGGTAAGAGCAAAATCCACTGCTGTAGTGGAAGGGACGATCAGATTACTACAGCTCGCCTGCTCACTACTTACTCCGAGAAACATAGTAACCTGATTTTGACTGAAAAATAGTTGATAAAGACTATCACTACTGCCTTGCCCTATGGTGAGAGATAGAGCCTGGATCACATTACCTTCATCATCTTTGTAACGAGGGTCGAAGACTAGTGTCTTGCCATCAGCCGTAAGAGTTAAAAAATATGCCACATGGCCGACGCTATAGACTAATATGATTTCTGATCCGACATCAATCGGTCCGGTTAAGTAGTAGCCCATAGGAAAATTTCCTGTCGGTAAGGTGCAAGGAAGTGTGGCGGTCACTCCCTCCAGAATCTGCCTATGGGCGATAGCCACCTGGTTAATATTGGCTGACATTATTATCTGATCAATCTGACATATAAGTCCGATTTTAATTGGCCGGAATTTATTTCAGGGTCAATCAAGTCTTCCAATCTAAAATTGAAGGACTAGTACCTAACAAGTTAATTGTTTAACTTTCATGTACTTCAACCGTCAGGTGGTCATCTGGTGCTACTAATTTCTCAACCTTACTCCAGGGTAGAATGGCCAAATAAGCTTCCCGGTCTTCCAAGCCAATAGTTAATATTAGATTCTTTTTGTCGTGACTTAGAGTCATACCAGCACAGTATTCCACTCCTTTATGGTGAAAATTAAAGGCTGGGGAAAGGCCGAGCAATTTCCATTCTAGATCATAAACTAGAAACTTACAGTAATAAGTTCTAGTGCGGTTAGTACCTACTATTACACCATGAGTACAAATTAAATAGGCGCTTTCATCAAATAAACGGCAGCGAATCGGGGCCGCCGATCCCCGATGATCCTTGAGTTGCAGAGGTTGAGCAATTGATCTACTAACCGCACACGGAATTTGACTGGTAGTTATATCATTGTCAGGATTTGCAGCCCAGAGGTCCAACGGCTTAGCGGCCAGAGTGATAAGTGGATGGTGATCATAAACTAGATGGAATTTACCCTTTTCATCCTGGAATGGTAACCAGTTCTTTCCACATTCGTTAGGAGAATTCTCGTGAACTATTGGCACCAACTGAGTTATTTGCGGTTGGCCATCCTTAGTTAGCTCTCGGCCGAACTTAGCCAAACAAACATTAGGCATTCTATTTGGCCGCGTGTCGAGAGTGGTGGTGGTTAGAGCCAGATTATTTAGATTGACTCCTAGACGGTCTAAACTGTCAAGCTGAACCATATCTTCACCCTTCTCCAACCCTGTATCAACTACTGACACCTTGTTCTTCTTCGATTCCTGGTCAACTTTTGGCTCTTCATCAACCTTCGATTCCTTCTTCGATTCCTTCCTCGATTCTTGCTCAACCTTCGATTTTTGCTCAGCCCCTGTATTGACAATGTTGATAAGACCGAAAGGTTTAATTTTGGTCACGTCCGATTTATCATGATTCAGCCAGAAGATGCGACAATCTTCCATCCCTTGTACATTGGTTGGATAACGCTTAGTTTTCGAATTATCAGCTATCTCCACCCACCATATCATGGCCGGACTATTATCTAAGCCTAATAGGTAATTTCTGGTCCTAATAACTCCATCCGCTTCGCGCGAACGATGTCCTGTTCCGTCCTTTTGAACATAATTGGCTGCCCGGAGATTAATCAAATAGCCCTTGTCACATCTAACGATAGAGGGATTAAATGTGCTGTAAAACGGGGGTAGGGGAATATCTAATTTTATTAGCTTACACGATAAGTTGAGTAAACAATGGGTTGAGTTACGGATTACTGAACCATAAAAGTTGGTTGGAAGGTGAGGATTGACTGAGAGAAGATTGATAATCCAGGCATAATATTCTCTATTATGAGGGGCTTCATTGACATAATAAATTATAATAGATAATTCGTATAGCGCTTCGGCTATATATGTCCGGACCCGTCTTACATTGATTGATTGACCACGCTTCTTACCTTTACCAATCGGCAAATTAAAGGTTAAGTGAAAATGATCAAAATCAGACCAGTCGATGCCGAGCATTTCGAAAATGTTAATAATAAGAGCTAAGGCTAGAGTTGGGCTGTGTTTATCTTTAACTCGAGTCTCCCTTATCATCACCACCCAGGCAACAATTTTATCCAATCTCTCTTTACTCAAGGATGATCTCTCAACTATGATGTACTTTTTCGCATAGTGATAAAACCCGGCTGAGCCATTGTCCTCCTCATCTGAATCTATCTCTTCGATCTTACTAACTACTTTTGTTGTTGAGCGGCCAGAAAAATTTCCCGACTCTAAGTTTACTAACCGTCCAACCTTGAGACGAAAAGATGGAGCAGAAGAAGATACTTGAGAAGACGATGCTTGAGAGGAGGATGCTTGAGAAGGGGAAGATTGGGAGTGAGCCATCTTCTATTATCAGTAGAGAGGAAAAGAATTGATAGTATTTATTCTTATATTTTTAATGTTAAAACCTCCCTCTCCAAGCCATGACCTCTTCTTCTCAAACCTCTTCTTTTCAAACCTCTTCTTCTTATTCCGCTGTTCCTTCAGTACCGGGGTCTGATTGGAACAGGCTTTTTAGTTTAAGACTGGTAATTCCGAGTTCAGTTCCCAATAATAATATTTCGCCAGCCTGGACCCCAAAAAATCTTGAGCCCAGTACTTTAATAAAAGTTGCGGAAACCCCTAGCAATAAGGATTTGAAGGGTGATGAGGAACCAAAATATTATTATTGGCAACGACTTGATATCAATTCTGGCTCTAGGATTAAGATTAATGGCCGCTTCTGTCTTAAATACAAATGTTATTACCAGCCATCACCCTTAAATATTGTTCAGACTACTGATGGTCGGAAGATATGTGTTGGATCGAGCTACTATTATTGTTATCTACTTAAATCTAGTACTACTAGACGAACATATTTCGGGGCTACTAATGATTTAACTAAGAGATTAAGACAACATAATGGTCAATTGAAGGGTGGAGCTAAAACCACCACTCGTGGTCGCCCCTGGAAAATGGTGGTTTGCATCAGCGGTTTTCTAACTCTTAATGAAGCCTTCTCCTTTGAGTGGTATAATCATCATCCAGGGAAAAAAATGAGAAGTCATGGCTTATTACATCGTATTCGCGTGTTGGCCAGCATAATAAAAGATGGTCGTTGGCGGAAGAAATATCCGATAAAAACTAATATTATCAGCGTCTTCTGGCGGTCCGAACGATATAATCTGGGCTTGGCTCCTAATTCAGCCTACCAGGAATATTTTGTTTAGTTCGCGTAAGATCGGAAAATTAGCCCGATGAAAATAAAAGTTTTTATTAAAGAACTATGTTAAATATTGGGCCCGAATTAAGTGAATAAGGCCAATAAAAAGACAAGCTTCATTTTCTTTCAGAAAAGCCCAATTTAGTTTGAGCCAACATGGCTGCCGTAACAGTAACTACCGCACCGCCTCTAACTACATTTTTTTATAACGGTCCCTATGGTCCAGCTAATATCAACGCCACATCACAAGCTGAGGCCATGAGTATTTATAATCAACACTACGCTCCGAAGAAAGGGGGATGGAGTGCCTGGGTCTGGATAATAGTGATTATTATTGTCATCATTATCATCGGTCTTATTATTTGGGCCATAGTGGCGGCCACAAATAATAATAATGGTGGTGGCCGACAGATAGGAGATAACTGCTTATCATCCAATGATTGTAGATCAGATGCCTATTGTGCCGCTGATGGAAGATGTCGGGTGGGACGAGGCCGTATAGCTGGTGATTCATGCAATGCTAATGTCGACTGTACCATAGGACATGACTGTCGCGACGATAACAACAATGGTAAGACCTGCCAATTAATACGTCGGTTAAACTAAGCCTGTGGTAGCAATCCCCGCCTGGTGGGAGACTGACTAGAAATAAACTGGATGTAGCAGAGGAATAAAGAATTGAAATCATATCACTCAAATATAATTTGGGTGATAATATTGTCGTTATTTTCTCATGGCCAAAATGAGAAAATAGAGGTCTAATAAAATATAATCTAATTTATGATTAACTTTTATTCGACCTCTATCCAATTTATTTCTACCTAATAAATAATTGGATCGTTTATATTAAGTTGAAGAAACGATCGCTAATTTTTGGCTAATTAGAAATTATGGCTCAACCATTTGTTACATCGGCCATTCCCGCTGCTCCGGTAATTTATCAGCAGCCGGCCGCTGCCTTCGGTGCCATTCCTCAACAACCGACGGTTGTATTACGACCAGCTGCCCCTCCCCCCAAAGCTCACGGTATGCCGGCCTACGAATGGGTATTAATAATTTTAGTTATCATCATACTTATCGGCGTTATTGTTTGGATTATATGGTTCTTTGGAGTGAGAAATACTGGTCAAACGGTTGGTGGTAGTTGCGCTCAGAATTCAGATTGTGAAATAGGCACCTATTGTAGTGCCAGTCGAATATGTGCCGCGGGCGAAGGACGAGATCCCGGAGAGCCATGTTTAATTACCAGTGAATGTAAAGTTGGCTTACGTTGCCAACTTGAACAGAATGGGACTAGTGCCTTTGGTCTGTGTATTCCAGCTATAAATCCCTTAGTCTAGTATTATAGAAGGGTTTCCACCACGCAGAATCTGTCATTGAATAATCTGGTTGCAGTCCAAGAATAAACTAATTTGTAACTCAAATTGCGTTTATATGAGGTGAGGCGAGGAATAAACTAATTTGTAACTCAAATTAGTTTATGTGAGGGAGGAATGGAATAAACACAATTTAACTCAAATTGCGTTTATATTGGGTGAGGCGAGGAATGGAGTAAATTAGTAGGCTGTAAATGTTTCGACCGGGACATAGCTGCCGGAGTAAGGTAATTGACAGAGATTAGGGGTCATTTCAGCCGCTACTGCTGTCATTAAACCAGTAATAAATATGGCCCCAGCAGCTAAATATAACCATAAAGCCCCAAATTCTCTCCTCTCGGGATCATCCCATGTTGCTCTGACGGCAATTATGGCGATGACTATGAAAATTAGAGCTATTAATGAGATTAGAACTGCGAGCCAGATCAGTGATTTATCAGCCATGAAAAATTTATCGCTAATATGGACAAATAACTACCTTTCTTATCGAATAATATATTGATTGTTAAGAGTCAATTCTAATCTTCTCAATGTAAATTGTATCAGAGAAAAATGATTTGAATGAAAGTCTGGTAGTCATAACAAACGTCAAATCAGTAATCAAATCTCATATATTTTGTAGTGAAAAGAGATAGTGATTAAACGGGATGTCGGACCATGTCACGGGAGGTGACATCTATCGTAACTCCTTGATTTTTAGTGACGTACCCCAGTCCAGTGAGGATGCTGACAATACTCAAGTTCTCACCACAAGCCCGATTACTTTCTCTGGTGATACAGAGGAATTAATTGCTAACACTTCTAGTGTGGTTGGTATAAGCAGCACATCACTACCAACCGTCGGCGGTCTATCCTTTGGTGATGGTGCGCCAATCCCTTCAGGCGAATATGGCACATGCTCATCAACTGCCGAGTATTCAGGGAAAGGCTACAGTGGCGGATTACCATTGGTAAAGCCTTACGATACTAATAGACGAGAGACAGTTTACAGCACCGTACCAACTAGTGAATTATCATTAAAAATAAATAGGCAGGAGCGGAAGGAAATTGAGCGGCTAAGTAGGGAAAAATTGGCCGCATTACCGCCGGTTGAATTTGATGGAGTTAGTTTCTCTATTTATGACGATGATATTACAAAAATGGCTCCAATTGAAGTCAAATATGTTACCGCGACCGGCAATAATGGGACAGTCAATGATCCACTTTTTGGCCCTACTTCTGGTACCGAATCATGCAAAACCTGTTTCAATACTTTTAGTAATTGTGTGGGTCATTCTGGTTACATTGCTCTAAAGCGATATTACGCCCCGACTGGAGCGTTCAGGTTCAAAAATGCAATAGTTAAAGTCCTCAATTGCATCTGTATCACTTGTAAACGTCTCTTGATAAGTATGGAAGATTTGCGGAAAAATCGGCTGTGGCATTATCAAGATAACGATCCTAATAAGCCGATTATCTGGAATTATCACTACAAACAACGGTTAGATATAATCGTGAATATTGTTCTTAAGAACAAAGCTGCCTTCGCTTGCAAACGGGGAGTAGCCAAGTACAATCATCCCTGCATGAAAAATCCTGAATATAAGGTGATAGAGGGACGAATCAATTACAAGCTAACTAATCAAACTAGATGGCAACCCTTGGAATTGGAGCAGGTTCGTTATGTTTTGGAACAGATTCCGGAATGGGAATATTCGATCAGTGAAGAAACAGAGATCGGCTTGCAAACTATGATCATATCAGAGGGCGAATTCAAGGAGATTAAGCGGGCTCAAAATCGTCGATTTGTATCTGAAAAGACCATATCGGTCGATAGTTATGTAATACAGGATCAAACCCCCGGTGGACCAAGAACTGCTGTACTATCCAAGCTTGAGTATCAACAGCAAGGGCCATTTAAGCAGATACCTGGGCGTCTATCGATTGAATATGTCCCGGATGGTGGATATCTAGTAACCGAGGAAGTCAAGATTGAGGCCACCGAATTTAGTCAGGCCGAAATTAGATATCAAAGTTCTATTCTCTCAGTGACTGATTACAACAATATCAAGGCCCTCCAGGCCAAAGAAATTGTAAGTGAAAAACGATTAATCGGTGATAGCCAAATTTTGGGTTTCGATCCGCCGTCCCATCCACAAAAATTAATCATGAAATACGTTGTTGTACCGCCAATTTGTGTTCGTTTACCAACAACCAGAGATGGTCAGAAACAGAACGATGATGTAACTAACTCTCTTAATAATATTGTTCGTTACAATAATAAGTTGAGTAAAGTGAAATTCGACCCTAAAACTCTGTGTCTTCCCTTTCCCGAGATTGTGGTGAAAGGGACTAAGGATGAAAAGAAGGCCGAAGATGACGGAATAATCAAACTACACAATGAGATACATAAATTGTTTTTCGGAACTCAGGCTAACACTAGTTCACGGGAGTATATGTCGATTAAGAAATTAATACAAGGGAAGGAAGGTCTCATTCGCTCACATATGATGGGTAAACGCGGAGACTTTGGCGGTCGGACAGTTTTATCCCCTGGCCCGGAATTGGAATTTGGTCAAATTGGTTTGCCTCGAATTTGGGCCCCGGTCTTAACTTATTCTGAGACGGTCACAGTGCAAAATAGAGATAAATTAATTATCCTGATGAAGGCTGGAAAAATCAGTAAAATCAGATTTAAGGATGATTATGAACATTTCATCACTATTGATCCAGATGAATTGCCTGATTATCAGTTGAAAATAGGCGACAAGGTGGAACGTCATATGATGGATGGTGATTTTGTGGCTTTTAATCGTAATCCTAGTTTGCATAAGTTTAGCATCATGGGCTATCAAGTAGTGTTGCATGATGATTTGTCCATTCGACTCGGTATTAATCACACTGCCCCACATAACGCCGATTTCGATGGAGATGAGGGAAATATTTTTCTACCTCGTAGTGCTGAAGCGATCGCCGAACTTCAAACAATTATGAATGCTCGTCACTGTATCATTAGCGGACAAGATAATAAGCCACTTACCGGGCTAATTATGAATGATTTAACTGCCGCCCATAAACTAACAAAAGAGAAAACTCAAGTTAGCGTATTCACCTGGGACGAATGTAAGGAAATAATGGCTCGTAAATCCCGCCTGATAAATGCCGATCAATTGGTTACTTTGGATGAGAGAATGGCCAAACATGGCCTTCGACCATATAGTGGTCGGGGCCTCTTTTCAATGTTATTGCCAGTCGATTTTTGGTACAAAAAGGGCAATGTAATTATTGTTGATGGTATTTTAACCGGTGGGCCAATCTATAAAGAACAAGGAGGGGCAACCCACCGTTCTATAGTGCAATTATTAGTTAAGAATTACGATTTAGAGCGTGGTGCATTGTTTTTGTCTGACAGTCAATTCTTACTTAAACGTTGGCTAAAGGATGACCCGGTAACCACTAGTATAGCTGACTGCTTTCCCAAAGTTGACCCGGAAAATAAGGTCCATCCTTTGTTTGACCCGAGCTTTGGTGGTCCT
>SDBV01006948.1_pt1 | contig 15554 bp, 9 predicted proteins | sample 2277081 | NCBI WGS metagenome assembly SDBV01 (sample SAMN10402039, study PRJNA504765) | marine sediment metagenome | isolation source: marine sediment core GS10_PC15, 223 cmbsf | place: Arctic Ocean: Southern Knipovich Ridge | collected 2010
TTTCGATATAATGTTTAATATTGCCGAAGGATGGTGAAACCGTGCCCGGGAATCCTTCGTTCCGGTTCTTTGCAGCATGCTCGATATACCATGTACCGGGTCTGATGCGGTTACACTGGGTATAACCATGGACAAGGCGCTGACAAAACGTATTGTGAGGGATGCAAAACTCCGAACCCCGGATTTTGAGCTTTATTTTGAAATCCCGGAATCGCCGCCAACTTTCGGTTTTCCGGCGTTTGTAAAACCGAACTGTGATGGTTCGAGCAGGGGCATTTACCATAGTTCCCTGGTTAAAGACATGAAAACTCTTACTGAAAGAACGGGTGTGGTAATTAATGATTACAAACAGCCGGCATTAGTAGAGAAATATATCGAGAGTCGTGATTTCTGTGTTGGAATACTAGGGAATAATCCACCCTATACATTAACAACATGCGAGGTTCTTCTCGGGCATGAGGATGGAATCCCTTTTTTCAGCTATGAGTATAAGCTTCACGAGACCGACCGGCTGGATATGACTCCCGCCATTGACAAAGCTAAAATCACTGAAATGGAAAACATGGCGCTGACTGTATGGGGTATTCTCGGATGCCGTGATTATGCGCGAATAGATTTCAGGACGGACGGAAATGAAGTCCCTTACTTTCTCGAAATGAACGCTCTTCCGGGGCTTTCGAAAGTTTCGGGAATATTTGTGAGGCAGGCGGCCGCTTCCGGAATATCATTCGAATCGTTAATTTTTACAATTCTGGAGAGGGCATTCGATTCTCTTGATATAAAGAGATATAATAAGATATCAGGTGTTAATTTTTGACAGGATAACAGGATAGCTTTGATAATCCTGTTTATCATATTTTTCAAGTAAAGTACATACATACTTTGGCCTTAAAAATAGAAACCTTTGATTTATTTCCTGCTATGCCCCCTAAATCCACCGAAGAGGGACTTATCGTGCCGTTTTGGTGTTTTTTGCCCCCCTTCGGGGGGTATGGGGGCTGTATTGAGAGAGCTTTAAGATCATATATGATTAATTCAAAGGTTTCAATTTATCACATTTTTAACAGATTATAGTAAGGAATTTAACTATGACATCACGTGAAAGATTTTTAAAAGTGCTTAACGGTGAAATGCCGGATAGAGTTCCGGTGACTCTTTTCATTGTAGAACAGGGGCATTTCATCAGCCAGATTTATCCTGATATCGACCACTTTGATTTTCATCAGCTTCAACTGAAGGTAATCGAACTTCAGAAACAGCTTGGAGCCGATGTTTTCGTCAGGATGCTTTATGATATCAACGATCCGCTTCATATTCACATGGGCGGGGTGGATGTATCCCAGCAGACCGAAAATTGGGAAGTTCATACCGAGGATATTCAGAATGGGAATACAATAATAAAGCGGTCGACAATAAAAACACCGGATGGCACACTCACACAGGATTTCTCGATAAATGAGATTCGCCCTGGAACGTTCATGCACGCATGTACGAAAAAACCTGTCGAGAAAGAATCCGATCTCGATATTCTCATAAAATATGAACCCGGAATGCCCGAATCCTGGCCGGGACAGGTTAAACAGAGGGTTAAGAAGATAAAAGATGCGCTCGGCGATGACGGTATTCTTGGCGCATGGTCTCCCCATGGACCGTTCAACAATGCGTCTTTACTTATCAAGCTCGATGAACTGTATCAGTTGTTTCTTATTGATCAGCCATATTACGATAAACTCATGAATTATGCAATGAACAGGATTATCGATTATACAAGAGCGATCGATGCCGCCGGTGTCGATGTGCACTGCGTGGGAGGGAATGTTCCCGGCGGTTTTCTCGGAAAGAGATTCTACGATGAATACATCCTCCCGTATGAAAAAAAATACATGGATATTGTTCAGGAAAACGGCACACCTGGAATGTATCATAACTGTGGAGATGTCATGAATCTCTTAGAATCATACAAGGATCTGGGTGTGAGAGTTGTCGAGCCTTTTTCACCGCCTCCGCTCGGTGATGCCGATCTTGGCAGAGCAAAGGAAATAGTTGACGGCGATTATGTGATGCTTGGAAGCGTAGACCATGTAAATATAATCAAGGATGGTACTATCGACCAGATTAAGAAAGTAACCGAAGATACGATGAAAATCGGTAAACCCGGCGGGAAGTTTATCTTTCAGGATGCAGATTTCATCGAGTACGGGACACCGATAGAGAACATTGAAGCTTTTGTACAGACAGGTATTGAGAATGCATGGTATTGATTTAAGAGGGCGGTGAAAAAGTCCTTTTTCACGCACCCCGAGATTAAATATATGATTTGTGTTGCTGTCAAGGGCATGTAAATCAGCGCTTTGCACTGTCCCTTGACAGCTTAAATCTGAAGTCCGATAGTTTTTCACAGGGCTTTTAAAACTTAAAATTTTAAATTTTGAATCAGCGATAGGGTAATATGGGGGATGGCCGGTTGATTACATAGATATTGACTTCTATTAAAAATTTTAGTATAATATTCAGCATACGGTTAATAGATACGAACGATGAAATACAGGTGCGGCGCCATAGCCAAGTGGTAAGGCAGAGGTCTGCAAAACCTTTATCCTCCGGTTCAAATCCGGATGGCGCCTCCAAAAAAAAGCCCATAATCACTGATGATTACGGGCTTGTTTTTTTATAATGTTTTTTAAAGGGTATTGTTAATTATACCAGCACATGTTATGCTTTATTTCTCCGGTATTTTCCATATTATTTTAAAATAACCATTTTGCCTGTTACAATATTCGATCCGGATGTTATACGGGTAAAATACAACCCCGATGAAACATTTAGTCCATTATTATCGGTACCATCCCAGACTACAGTATGCATTCCGGACATAAGCGAACCTTTCACAAGTTCACGCACTTTTTGTCCCACCATGTTATAAATGTCAAGAGTGGTATATCCGGCTTCAGGCGAAAAAAACTCGATGGTAGTCCGCATGTTGAAGGGGTTAGGATAGATTCCCCGAATTGCAAAAGCATCCGGTTCATCGGTTTCAACAATAACAGGACTGAAGCTTAAATTGGATACGCCGCTGTCCGTTCCGAACCACAGGGAACCGTTTGAATCGACCGCTATTGAATAAACTATGTTCCCCGCCAGACCGTCATCTATGGTAAATGTTTGCCATGTTGTCCAGTCGAAACTCGATACACCGTTATTGGTGCCGAACCACATCACACCGTCCCCGTCTTCGGCAATAGAACGCACAAAATTATCCGCAAGCCCTTCTTCGGTGGTGAATGTGGTCCAGTCATCCTTCACTTTACTCCCAAAATGGTGAGAGAGGCCATTGTCTGTTCCGAACCATTGAATCCCTTCGGTATCTACATACTCGGAATAGACGTTATCTGATGCAATCCCGCTATATTGGGTACTCCAGGGTGTTGCCGCGGAAATTCCATCGAACTTCCCGATTCCCATGCCTTCAGTTCCGTAAAAGATAAGCCCGTCATACTCGCTCGGATAAATAACAGTAATGTGATCATGAGTCAGCAGATCTTCTGTTGTAAACGACTCCCAGTCAGTTCCATCGAAAGTGGAGATACCGCTGTCCGTTCCGAACCATTTCAAATAGCTGGTGTCTACCGCAGCAGTAAAAACTTTATCGGAAACGAGACCGGTGTTGGCTTTTCTATATGGTGTAGCGAAAGTGATGGCATCGGGTTCGACACTGATAACGGAAACGCCCCCATCGGTAGCAACCCAGATTTCCGGCCAGGAACTTGTCTCCTCAAAAGCAATCGAGTTCACCGAATTATGAGCAAGACCATCGTCTGAGGTGTATGTTGTCCATGAGATACCATCGAAACGTGATAACCCGTTATCGGTACCGAACCACTTCGCGCCGCTTTTGTCTATAATTATCGCACGTACTTCGTTACTTGCCAGTCCGCTGTTATCTTTTGTGTAATTCGTCCATTTCTGCGCCATGGAAAAACTTGCACACAATACTAAAAGAATTGCGGAAATAAAAAAACGGATTTTTTTCATTTTATCTCTTTAAATTAACTGTAAAATAATTGAATAATCAAAGGTCTTAAAATACTATGTTCCATGGTATAAAACAAGTATGATATTTTTACATAGAGATTATTTTCTTCATGGATAATATCAGATAACTTACAGTATATAAAGAGAATTATACTTCATAGTTTACAATTTTCAAAAATGCGGCAGAGTCCATAATCCTGAAATTCTGATATATTCCTCAAATCTCTCGGATGACTGTAACACGAGACGATAAAATCCGCATTTCCTCACCAAAACTAATTAAGTTTCTTTTCATAAGTTTAAGGTTCGGATAACGTAAACTCTGCGTGCTTCCAGGGGGATTGCAGGTGAGATTATGAAAGTTATAACACTATGAGACAAGTATAAGAATATCGGCAGATTTGCCGTAAAGGGAAAAGAATGGCGCTCACTAAACTTGGACTTCATACCCGTATTATTCAAAAAAAAGAATTATTGTTAATACTTCTCGGCAATGCCGCCGTCCTGTATAAGGGCGAATACAATCATATTTATACCCATTCTCAACTGGGGATTATCAAAAGATTGACTCCATCTTATTATGTAGCCCTTGTCTGAATAAACAGCGGCAAGTCTGCCCTTGTGCCAGACGCCCTCGAGAAATAAAATCTTTTTCTGTTCAAGCGAGACTTCCGGAAATGGTAAGAGTCCATCTGCAATTCTTTGTAGATTGACTTTTTTCAAAGCCGTATTTTCAAAAGCTTCGACCTCGACACCCAGCGGGGGGCCATCGTCGAAATCAAAAAAGGAATGATAGAGCTTGTGGCTGTGCGGTATTGGCGCAAACCTCGCATTCGGGATGGTATCACGGAGCATTTGCTTCAGAGATGCCCCGCCTTTGCTGAAATCACCTTTTTCAGGCTCGGCATTCTCAACTACCATAAAACCGCCCATGTCGAAGTATTTTTTTATGTTAGCTTTTTCTGTTTCCGTAAGCTGAAATTGCTCTTTTGTCGTTACATATACGAAAGGCATTCTTAAAAGTTTTGGCGAACTGAGCAACAGATGATCATCCAATTCCGTTTCTATCTTTGTATATTTATTCATTACCTCTTTGAGATTAATAATGCCTCTTCTGAGGTCTGACGGCGGTCTTAGCTGTTCTCCCCAGACATCTGCAATTTTTACATAGCCGACAATTTTCTGCTTGTTTCTGGGATTGATAAAAACACCGATTTTTTTCTCGTAGGATTGTGAAAGTGATTGTTCTGCCATAAACAGCATATCAGCGGTTATAACAAAAAATATCAAGGTTAATAAAGTTAATTTAGGAGTAATAAATGTTAATTTAGGAGATTTCATCATATTTCCCTCCGTTATTAAATTTTACCGGTATTAAAAAAAAAATTCCATATGAAATTGTTTATAAAAGTAAATTTACTATGATAAATATAATGCCGGATTAATTATATAATGTCAAGTTAATAATATAATATATACAAATCAATATATACAAAAATTAATTTTCGACTGGAATTTTTAATAAATATTCTTCCGGATGCTCTTTTTTGCTTCATGTTCTTCATCTATGTAGTATATTATTATTTGGATCGTGACAAAGTTTGTTTTCACGCATCCCGGAATGAAATGTATGATGAGTGTTGCTGTTAAGGGCATAACAATCAGCTCATTATAACAAGTATTGAATCTATGAATTTTGCCACAGAGAACACAGAGAACATTGAGAAAAATAAATATATATAATTATCTGATAATTTTATATTTATAATAATTCAGGGGGGTGAAAAAACGTTATTATATTCTTTTTTTATCTCCGTGACCTCAGTGTACTCTGTGGCTATTATATTATTTTAAATAAATTTACAACAAGTTCGAAAGTTGATTATTATATTAATCAAAATAGTAAAATAACATTTTCATTTATCGATGGGGTATGTTGTGTTTGGAGGATTTGAGGTTTTTGTAGCAAAACGTTATCTTCTTACGAGAAAAAAAACCGGTTTTATTTCAATTATATCATTAATATCGATTGTAGGTATAACCGTAGGCGTGGCCACCCTGATAATCGTTCTTTCGCTAATGAACGGTTTTTCGAAGGAATTAAGGACACGGCTTGTGGGAATGGACGGGCATATATGGGTCAGTAATCCATTTGAACAGGGTATGGCCGATTATCAGGAGGTTTTCGATAACCTCGTAAAAATGAAGGGTATTATAGGAGCCTCGCCATTCTGTTCTTATTCGACTGTTGCTCATGACAGGGATATGTCTCATGCCGCCACTGTTGAGGTCCGGGGTGTTGATACGGAAACGGTGGATTCCGTTTCACTGGTAAAAAGCTATATCCGCGGGGACGGCAGTTTAAATTTCAGCAAGGATGAGGACGGTGTTCCGGGTGCTGTTCTGGGGAGTTATCTTGCACGGTCATTAGGATTTTCCGATATGGATGATTTCATCTACCTGTATGGGCCTGGCGATATGAATGAGATGTTCGAGACAATGACTCTCCCGCCGATTTACAAGTTCAGGGTAACTGGAATTTTCGAGAGCGGATATTTCGATTACGATAGTGCGGTTTTACTGATAGGTATTTCGGAAGCGCAGAGTATTATCGGATATGAGGGAAAAATTTCCGGAATCACGCTGAAGCTGAAGGACATGTTCGATGCGCCGCTATATACGAAAGCCGACGGGTTGATTGAAAAAACGCTCGGTTCATTTCCATATGCCAGTGTAAACTGGATCGAGCATAATAAAATGTTGTTCAAGTGGATGCAGCTCGAGAAGTGGGCGGCTTTTATCGTGTTGAGTCTCATAGTACTCGTGGCGGCATTTAATATTGTAAGCTCGCTGATAATGCTGGTAATGGATAAGACCAGCGAAATAGGGATATTAAAATCGATGGGTGCTTCAAAAAAAAATATAGAGCGGATATTTGTATTACAGGGAGCTTTTATCGGTATCTGCGGTACCCTGCTTGGAAGTTTTGTGGGGACGACTTTATGTTATCTTCAGGACAGGTATCAATTTATCAGTCTACCCTCGGATATATATTTCATCAGCGCCCTTCCTATGGATTTGCAGATAAGGGATGCGGCAACAATAACATTGGTAACATTGTTTCTGTGCTGGCTATCCAGTTTTTATCCGGCAAAAAAAGCTGCCGAACTGGATCCTGTTGAGGCTATACGCTCGGAATAAGTTTATATTTAAGAAGGGAATTCGGTTGAATAAAGTTATTCTCAGTGCCGAAAATATTGTAAAGAAATTTTATGTCGGTGATTCTGTTCTCGATGTTCTCAAAGGAGTCGATCTCGAGCTTCTGGAAGGGCAGATAATTGCTATTATGGGAGAATCAGGCGCCGGAAAGTCAACTTTATTGCATTTACTCGAAACCATAGACCGTCCGACTTCCGGACAGCTTAAATTTAACGGTGAAAATCTCGGTGAGAAATCTGAAAGCGATCTGGCGCACTTCAGGAATAACCAGATTGGTTTTATATTTCAATTTCATCACCTCCTGCCGGAATTCAATGCTTTTGAGAATGTCCTGATGCCGGCTTTGATTGCCGGGAAAAATTCGGACTCTACTGCTCGAAGGGTTGAATATCTGCTTGACAGGGTTGGTCTTTCAAATAGGGCGAATCACCGTCCCGGTGAATTATCAGGCGGTGAACTCCAGCGTGTGGCAGTCGCGAGGGCTCTTATAAACGAACCGTCGATAGTACTTGCCGACGAACCCTCGGGAAATCTTGATCACCGCAATTCCGAGATGCTTCATAATCTTATATGGGGTCTTGCAAGAGAGAACGGTTATTCTTTTGTGATTGTTACTCACGATCTGGCACTTGCAAAAAAAGCCGACCGTTTGATGCTTCTTAGTGAGGGAGTTACAAAAGAAGTCGATTGTAAAAATATTGATAATCAATTATTGACTTAAAACGTATAAGTAATAGGGATTTTTTGCCGAGAAAGAAAATATAAGGCTGTAAAATTACGTTAGTGTTTGATATTTCAGAAAATATTCATAAGTCAGTGTTCGGCTTTTAATCTCCGGTATGATGATTTTAGCTGATAGTTGATAAATAAACGCTAAAAAAAGCTGTAGCTAAAATAGGTTGAAACGAAAAGAAGTTTTTTTTAAGGCTTATAAGAAAGTAATGTATATTAGATCAGGACAGGATGTGATAATTTATGAAATGCCAGATTTGTAAAAAGAACGATGCGAATATTATATTTACACAAATCCTTAACGATGAAAAATTAGTTTTAAAAATATGTACCGAATGTGCAAAGAGGAGGGGAATATCAGTAGAGATTGAAAAACCCTCACATCCGCAGGAGGGCTCGTTTATTGGAAGCTTTACCGGAATTGTCGGGGAAAAAAGCGAAAAGGAAATCCCCGATCTGACATGCACATCGTGCGGGCTGACATTTGCGGAATTCAAGAAAAACGGTCTTTTTGGTTGCGATAAATGTCATGTTGCATTTGGTGAGCATGTTTCGAATCTTCTGAAACAAATTCACGGTACAGACGTTTATGAGGGAAAATCACCCGAGGAACTTTCAGTTGAAGGAGTAACGATACGGCAATTGAAAGAGCTGAAGGCTGAACTCAAGCGTAGTATTGAAGCTGAGGAATATGAGCGGGCAGCAGAATTACGGGATAAGATTTCTGAAATTGAAGAGAAAGACATTAAAAAATGAATTTTGATAAGATAGTACAGTCTTTACCCAAATGGTTAACTGGAAAAGGTCCTGAATCGGGAATAGTAATATCTTCACGGGCACGGCTTGCTCGTAATATTGAAAATATTCCTTATTCACACCGTGCCGATAAAGAAAAGCTCCGGGATATTGTTACTAATGTCCTTGAAGCGGCAAAATTTGCCGGTTTTGACCGGAAGAATTTTTACCGGAATGAAGACCTTGATGAATTACAGAAGACAATTTTCATAGAAAGGCATCTCATAAGTCCTCTTCTCGCTTCTAAAAACGGGAACCGAGGTGTACTTGTCATGGAAGGCGAGAAAAATTCAATTCTTGTAAATGAGGAGGATCATCTGCGTTTGCAGTCGCTGCGTTCCGGATTTGATCCGGTTGGTGCATTTAAAGATGTTGATAGTATCGAAACAAAATTATCCAAAGCGATTAAGTTTTCTTTTTCGAAAGAATTTGGTTTTCTTACCGCCTGCCCGACAAATATCGGTACTGGAATGAGAGTTTCCGTATTGATACATCTTCCGGCGCTTGTCCTGACAAAAGAGGTTCAACGTGTTATACGCAGCGCCGGCCAGCTTGGCCTTGCTGTAAGAGGTTATTATGGTGAGGGTTCCGATGTAATCGGAAATTTATTTCAGATTTCAAACCAGCGGTCTCTCGGAAAAGACGGAAATGAGATAGTAGAGGCTCTGGTTTCGGTAGTATCACGAATAATCGAGTATGAAACTCAGGCGGCAAATACTCTTTTAAAAGAAGCAAAGAATCAGACGGAAGACAAGATCTGCCGGAGCATAGGAATACTACAAACCGCAAGAGTGTTGTCAACCCATGAATTTATGAATCTCAGTTCGGCGGTTCGATTAGGTTGCTATATAGGGCTTTTGGAAAAAAAGTATTTGAAAATACTTAACGAACTTCTTATCCTGAAACAGCACGGAAACCTTCAGAAAAAATTTGGGGAGAGTGAGGGGTCATTGGAACGGGATTTGCATAGAGCTAAGATTGTAAGAGAACGATTTGTTGACGTGAAAATATAATTGTATTATATTAGTAATTAATGAGAGTTTTTTAATAAAGAATCTTTTATATTTACTGAAGGTATTTTACAACGGAGATAGATATGAATCACATGTTTACAGATAGAGTGAAGAAAGTTCTTCAGTATGCCCGTGAAGAATCTTCACGTTTAGGACACGATTACATTGGCACTGAACACCTTCTTCTTGGTTTGGTAAGGGAAGGGCAGGGTGTTGCAGTAGCGGTTTTAGCCAATATGGGCATACAGCTGGATGCTCTTAAGAAGTCTATCGAGGATGCGGTTCAGGCTTCCACCGGTGCAATGGTACTTTCGGAAGTGCCGTTTACACCTATGGCGAAACAGGTTCTTGAAATCGCCACCCAGGAAGCCCGTGACATGAATAACAATTACATAGGCACCGAACACCTTCTTCTTGCCCTCACGAAAAACAAGAACGGTATTGCGGCTCAGATTCTCAGTGTTTTCGGCACCGATTACAAATCCGTAAAAGAAGAGGTGATGAGCATTCTATCGGTCAATAGAAGTGCTCAGGAGACCGGGCAGGAAAAAAATAATCTGCCTTTTATCGAGCATTATGGCCGTGATCTTACAAAATTGGCAAAGGAAGGGAAGCTCGACCCTACTGTAGGACGTGATAAAGAAATTGAGCGTATGAGCCAGATTCTTTCACGGCGCAAGAAGAACAATCCGGTTCTAATCGGTGAACCCGGTGTCGGAAAAACAGCGATTGTAGAGGGTCTGTCGCAGCGAATTACAGACGGAGATGTCCCCGAAAACCTTATCGGCAAACGTGTGATATCCTTAGATATGGGAAGTCTCGTCGCCGGAACAAAATACAGGGGGCAGTTCGAGGAACGTATTAAATCAATCCTCAGTGAGCTTTCAAAGACAAAGGAAATAATAATTTTCATCGATGAAATCCATACAATTGTCGGTGCAGGTTCTGCCGAAGGAACTCTCGATGCTTCGAACATGTTCAAACCCGCCCTGTCACGGGGTGAACTGCAATGTATCGGGGCTACCACGCTCGACGAATACAGAAAATATATTGAAAAAGACGGTGCCCTCGAACGCCGTTTCCAGCAGATTATGGTCGATCCGCCCTCAGCGGAAGATACAGTGGCAATTCTCAAGGGGCTCAGGAGCCGTTATGAGGAACATCACAATGTGGTAATTACCGATGAAGCTCTCGAAGCCGCAGTCAAACTCAGCGACCGTTATATGTCCAACCGTTATCTTCCGGATAAGGCGCTGGATTTAATTGATGAAACATCTTCGAGAGTTCATATCAATAAAATTACTTTACCCAATTATATTAAAGAAAAAGAAAAGACAATCCGTGAAATCGAGACAAAGAAAAATACTGCCATAGAAGAGCAGGACTATGAAAACGCAGCAAAACTCCGTGACAAGGAACGGAATCTCAAGGATGATCTCGAACATGAAAAAGCAGACTGGAAAGAAAAAGCTCTCAACGAAGTGATGACTGTTACTGAAGATGATGTATCTGTTGTCACAAGTTCAATAACCGGAATTCCTCTCTTCAGATTACAGCGGACAGAGACGGAAAGATTGCTCAACATGGAAGAAGAGCTGAAAAGCAGGGTAGTTGGCCAGAATACCGCTGTTTCTGCTGTTTCAAGAGCTATTCGAAGGACAAGAGCCGGGCTGAAAGATCCGCAAAGACCCATTGGTTCATTCATTTTTCTGGGGCCTACAGGTGTTGGTAAAACTGAACTTGCCCGTGTACTTTCCGAATATCTTTTTGAAGATTCAAACGCACTTGTTCGAATTGATATGTCCGAATATATGGAGAAGTTTAATGTTTCAAGACTTGTTGGAGCGCCTCCCGGATATGTGGGATATGAAGAGGGTGGACAGCTTACCGAGCGTATCCGCAGGAAACCCTATTCGGTTGTACTCCTCGACGAGATTGAAAAGGCTCATCACGATGTGTTCAACATGCTGCTGCAGATTTTCGATTCCGGGCATTTGACCGACAGCCTCGGTCGAAAGGTTGATTTCAAAAATACAATTATTATCATGACATCGAATCTCGGGGCCCGTCAGATTGGTCTCGGTAAAAGTTTGGGATTCCATGCTGTAGAATTTGAGGATGATTACAAATCAATGGAAAAAAAGGTTATGAGTGAGCTTAAAAAGACTTTTAAACCGGAATTGATTAACCGTATAGATGAAGCTATTGTATTCAATTCGCTTAACATGGATTCTGTATTAAAGATTATTGATATCTTATTGGAAGATGTAAGAAAACGTCTTTCCGAAAAACGAATTGATATTAAGATTACACAAAAAGCAAAAGAGTTTATCGCCACTGAAGGATACAATCCCATGTACGGTGCGCGGCCGTTGAAAAGAGCGATTCAGAAATACATTGAAAACCCTCTTTCTGAAGAGCTTCTTCAGGGACTGTTTGTTGAAGGAAATAGTATTCTGATTGATAGCGGCGATGATAAACTTGTTTTTAAAGAACTTCTTGATCATTCGAAAGAAGCAAAAAAAAGCTGAAGAAATCAGTATTTCGGGTTTAAAGACAGTAACTATATATATGAAACAGAACTAAGGAGACAGAATATATATTTCATATGAAATATATACGTATTTTCACGGATTCTACCTCCCGACTCCTGTAGTTGAACATATGCAATTACTAAAGATTTATATATAAAAGCGCTTCTTCCTTTCCGGATTGGAGCGCTTTTCTTATATGAAATATTTTTTTATATTTTATATTATATATTATACACTATTGTAATGAAGTAATATCATTTTTGTTTGATATAAAACCAACTATAGAAAATTATCAAACACAATAATGGTTAAACAGAAATTTGTATCTGTTCTTTTCCGATGGTCGGAACAGGATGTCTGCCCCGCGAGATAAAAAAGTTTGTTTTGTTGCATTTCTATGAGAAAACGTTATAATTCAATATTAATGCCAGTTGCGGACATATTTATATTAATCTGAGAAGAACTATATACGATTTACGAATAAAAATGATAAATATAAGATTGTAATTAATCTGCATACACATAATTTTTGGTAGAATTCTTTTTGTCATTTTTCCGGAGTTGAAAATTCAATGAAAAGCAGGGCATGGGTGCTTGTGGTTTTTGCACTGTTGATAATTATAATCGGGGCATATATCGCCGTTTTCAGGATATTTGATTTAAACAGTAAGGCAGGTGATTACCTTTCGGACCAAATTTCCAAATCATTCGGCGCGAATGTTTCCTCCCTCTCTGTTTCCGTTTTACCGTGGTCTATTATTATTCGTGATGCCGAGTTGGAAATTGATGGTGTTCCTTTACATATTATTGTAAAAAGAGTAAGGGTCGGATTTAACTTTTTTACATTGCTGAAGAGCCGTTTTCGTTCAGCTTATGGCATCAAAATATATTTAAATCAACCCGAATTTATCTGGCATGTAGATAAAAAGCCGGATGCTTCAAATAATTTGGATATTATCGAAACTCCCGTAATTTCCGCTGTAAAGATCCCTTCGATTCGCATTAACATCGAAAAAGGAGCATTTATTTTTCAGCGGGGAGATTCCACCCTTGTTTTTGCTAAAAATATCAGAGGCTGGCTTGATGCTTACAGAACTTCAAAGATAGACCTCAATGTTGAGGGAAGTGTTTTGTCCGAGACCTTCAATACAACTCTCAAGGGTGTTATCGATAAAGAGAATAACAATGTATCGGTTGAGCTTGTCAGCAATGACTGCAACCTGACTTATGAGGGTATAGGTGTATTGTCCGGTGATATTTTCCCGGAATCGGGTACGCTTGATCTCAATCTTTCCTTCAGTAAAAAGGATGAAAAGATTAGTGTTCTGGGGAATTATATTTTGGAGGACGGTTCTTTTTTGCTGAAAAAATACAATATCGGTATTTCTGAACTGTTTATTGACGGACATTTGAACGAATATGAAATATTTTTAGACGCGGTCACCGGAAATGTATGGGGTGTTAAGCCGGAATTATACGGCCAGATAAGACTTAAACCGGAGCCTTCACTTGATATAGTATTAAATGCTAAGGGGATAGATATATCGCATGTACTTACTGAAAATTTCCCGGACAATGAAGCATATCCGGAGGGTAATATTAATCTTTCAGCTACCTTAAAGGGGCCTTTGAGAGACCTCAGGACAAAAGTGAACGTAACTCTCGACACCCTGTTATACAGAAATGAAACTGTGAGAGATATTGCGGTCGGAATGAATATCGGCCTGGATTCTGTTACAATTGAGAATTTCAGCGCATTATACCGCGGATACGGTTTTTATGGCAGTGGTGTAAGCACAAAAGGGTCCGCTAATACTGCACAGGATATTGAGTTAATTATTAATGCTCGTAAAATTTCGGACAGCTCAAAAAGTTTTGGGCTCGTTGTAAATAGTAAAATAAATCCGGAGAGAAAAACATATTATTCCAATTATAAACTCAACTTGAAAGATATCGACGAAACAATTCGCGGTGAAATATCACTAATTAAAAACAAACTGGGATATACTTTTATTAACGATAATTTTACTCTGGAAGGTTCTGCAGCGGATATTTTCGGGAATTGTGAAATAAAATCCTCGGTAAAACTAACTCAGTTCCCGGTTTTTAAGTTTTTGGGAATGGGTGATAAAGATTTTCTTATCGATGGCGAAGGCAGTATTCAGGGTGATTCCGATGTAATCCTTGTGGATGGCAAATACAGGCTGAAAGCTGGAAAAAACCTGAATTCACTGCTTACCGGAAAAGCGGCTTTTAAAAATATTCTTTCAAAAGAGCGGGCTTTCGAAATCGATGCGCGGCTAATAGACCATCACATCCGGTATTCTCACCCTATGATATGGGATATTTCGGTGAAATCCGATTCTCTCGGGATAAATTCAACAGTTACCGATAGCTCCGGTGCCTATCTGGCTCTCAACCTGTCTCCCGCGGATGGAGCCCTCACGGGTTCTCTCGATCTCGATGAATTCCCCCTTGAAAAAATTATTGATATGTTCAAAAGGGAAGAATTCAGCCATAAAGGAAAAATTACGGGAAGAGCGAAAATAGGCGGTACTATCGGTGAACCATACTTTGAAACATCCGAACAGGCAAGTATTACCGAATTCAATATTGGGGGGCTGAACCGTATTTCAGGAGCAGGATATGTTTCGGGTACCATGAAAGAACTTATTTTTTCAGATTTCGATGTCAAACGTGACGACACTCATATTATTAATGCCCTTGGAGTCTGGAAAAGCGGAAACCCGTTTATCTTTGAAGCCGAAGGGGAAAATATAGATTTATCGGCCATAAGCGATATCCTCAGTAATACAAGAATAACCGATGGACTTGCCGATTATTCGATAAGAACCGTCTTTACAAGAAAAAGCGGTACATTCGATGGGAAAGCTGTTGTTAAAAACGGGCATTTTCTCGATGTGCCTTTTAACGAGGTCTCTGCGGTATTGGGTGGAGGTTCGGAAGGATTTACGGTTAACAATTTAAAATTTCATAAGGAGGGAATTTTCAAGGGTGAGGGGTCGGCTTCAAGCGGGTATTTCTGGAGAGACAAAACCGAAGCCCCGGGACTTCTCATGAATCTTTCGATGGAAGGAGATTTGCTCCGAACTTTGCCACATCTAACCGGTGCAGTTAAGAAGGTGACTGGTGAATGCCGTCTTGACTTGACACTTGGGGGCACATGGCAGGAACCTCTGGTTATGGACGCAAAACTCGCTGTCACAGG
>SDBV01006949.1_pt1 | contig 15552 bp, 15 predicted proteins | sample 2277081 | NCBI WGS metagenome assembly SDBV01 (sample SAMN10402039, study PRJNA504765) | marine sediment metagenome | isolation source: marine sediment core GS10_PC15, 223 cmbsf | place: Arctic Ocean: Southern Knipovich Ridge | collected 2010
ACCATCCGCTTGGCTTTTCGGCCTAGTTTCCATCGCCATAAAGAGTTTATTATCTACCGTAGTGGGTTATCCCAAGCGGTTCTCCTTACATTGTTGGTAACGTGACTAAAGTACGGCCCCTTGACGGGACGCAGGCGTTACCCCGCTTTTCCGCTACTATGGGCCGCTCAGACTTCTTCGTAAGCCCCTGTATAGTTATTGATTCCCATACAAGGTTGGTCGTCTCGGATATTACCAAGACTTCCACCTACGAAGATCTCCCGGGACGTGGCTGTTATCCTTTCAGAGCGCAGCTCCCCCCAATCACCCCGTCGAGCCGATGGGCCATATAAGTATCACGTTTGGCAATCCATCGTGGCAGGCTTCGGCATCCTTGGAAGCTTGGCCGCTCGAGATTAGTGTAACGAAGGCCGAAACGGGTTCGCTTGTGCTAGGGCTCGCTCTTTCGTCGTCCTGGAGGATCTCTCCATTCGCCATTACTGACCGCAAAGTTTCTTAGCGATTAGTCACCATCACATGCCTAAGCGCAACTACATGCTGAACGTGAAAAATCCATTCTTAGTACCTCTCAACTAAGTAGGTTAACAGTGTTTTACACCCGGCATATCCAAAGGCACAAAGGATTCCTTAAATCCGACCTCCTCCTCGTAAGAGGAGTTTTCCTTAAGGAGAGAGCAAAGACCCTTCGGGTCAGGCCGGATTCTTCATGCCTTTGTGTTGGATCTTTGTGTCCTTTGAGTCTTCTGTTCTCGTTATTTCCCAGTAGGGGGCATGCAAGAGCCTGATATGCTTGTGTCTGAAGACCAGAATCTTGGGTTTTTAACTGATTTGGGTTACACCCAAATAAAATTCCATTTACCATCTTTAAAGCGAACGAACAAAAATGCGCACTCCCTGCTCAAAAGCACTTCTGAGGCTGTTTTGGATTTTGAGGAGCGTTTTTTTCTCTATGTAAATAACTGAGCATCAATCTCGGAAACAGAGCAGGAATTGCTGCCGCAGAATTAGTTTTCTGGGTTCAATAGAAGAAGGCCCGCCGCACCGGCACTCGGCTAACGCCTCGGCCGGAATTTGCGCGGGGGGAACCCCTCGCCGAAGCTCGCTATCGCTCGCAACGGCTCGTTGGCGCCCCAAATCACACACACGCGTTTTCTAGGATGGGTTGTTTAGACGGTTACCAACTAGATAACACTTTCTCTCTCGGGGATTGAGCAACAAAGCACCTTTACTGAAAGGTAAACCTTTCTTGGTAAAATTGCTCTGCCTTTTTGGGTTTAGGTATCTTTACTGGGCTGTACAATTCTCTTTCATCATTCTATTTTCTAGGTATGTGCGTACTTCTTCACAAGCTAAATGGTAAGGAGAAAAACCGTCGCTATCCACGGTTCTGGGATCGGCTCCTGCTTCCACTAACATAGCCGCGATTCTAAGGTTGCCAACCGCATAGTGAAGTGGAGTCTTTTTTTCTTTTATTGTTTGCAAATTGATATTTATTTTTTTATCAATCAAAAATTGGCACCCCTTCTCGTTCCCATAGAGAGCAGCATAGTGCAGCAAGTTATGATGATCTGGAGATGTAAAATTCACATCTGCTCCCCCTTGAATAAGTTGTATAATGGTGGGAATATCAAATCTACTTTCACGACTAAGACTTGTATGATGGCGCAAAGGACGGGATAAAATGGCCCAATCTAGTAATTTATTAGCCACTGTTGCGTCAGCTTTTTTGAGAATATGCTCAATTATGCGAGATAGTAAAACAAACTCTCCCCCATCCTCCAGAAGATCAAGTGGGGTGTAATGGATATTTGGTATGTGGGATTGGGTAATAATAAACTTGCGCCTATCAGCATGTTGAAATAAGTCATTCCAACTCTTTTCTAGGCACGAAATAATCACTTCATAATTGAATGTTGTACAAGCAACATGTAGACGTGAAACATGGTGCACTTCAGCTTCTATTTGGACTAAGAACTTTATAAGATCTAGATCGGTATTTTGAACTGTTTTAAGCGTAGCCATTATGTTCAAAGAAAAACACGCCTTTATTCTTGGAAATTCTGTCAGCAGTTTGAATTTTTCTAAATTATTGAATTCTAAAACTTTTGTAATCAATTCACTCACGTGCTCACTCACCTGCACGCCAAAATTTTCTTTCTTAAGTTTTCCATAACCATCCCTACTTTCGGGTATTCGTTCGTTTAAATCACTCAGGCAACAGTAGAGCAGGCTTAAGGAGTCCTCCTCACGAATCAATTTTTCTATTTCAATACATTTTTGTTCTAGCCCTCCCAAACGAGACCAAAATTGGAGAAAATAAAATCCTTTAAACGAGTTTTCCTCTAGCTGATCAATGGATGTGGCATATGATCCACCTTTCATGTTCCAAAACTGCATTAAACGGGATGGGAGAGCCTTACTGGAAAATAGTCGCAAAATCATCAAATCGATCTGAACCGCTTGTTCCCGTGTTAAACCTTCAACTGGTTCTGACGCTGGAGTAATAGTCTCAAGTTCTGAAGGAAGGGAGTTGGATGCGGGAGTGGAAGCTCCAGAAGGTTGGGACCTTTGCATTTGATACCTGATCGCTTCCGCTCTATGCTTAGGTGAATAGGTAATCAGGAGGGCGTACGAAAGGGCATTGCAGAGGCTTTCGCAACCAAGAAAATTGGCAATTTCATAGAGAGGAATGAAATTGTTAGAATTTACGTTTGAAGTTAACTTTGAAAACTGAGATTCATCGCTTAGTATGCTAAATATTTTTTCAATATGATCTATCGAAATGGGCACGCCATTTAACTGATTTGGCATGTGGAAGACTTGTGCACCTTCTTCTGCAGTTTCTACGTCCTCAGAGGCATGGGCCATCGTAGGAGGAACTTTCTTGGAATCAAAAGAGAATTCCAATGTTTGTTTTTCGTTTTCACCTAAAATAACCGAAAATGTTTTTTTAGGAGAGTTTGTGTCTTCTGTTGAAGCCTTTTCATCGACCTCCTCATTATCCTCTTGCATTCCTCCTAAAAGCCCTTTGTAGTGAATGTGTAGGAACGCTGAAGATGTCAAAAGGGGAAAGCAGTTTTCAAAATATGCCCGCACCTTCTCAAGCAGAGGCATCTTTTTAGGGAGATCGGTTGTAATTGCATGTTGTGAAATTCGTGTACGTACGCCTGAGCGAGTAATTTCTGCATAAATACCTTCTTGTTGAAAGAAGATTTCCACAGCTTTATCTTTCAAATTCCATCTTTTTATTGAAGCTGGGGAAATGGGATTGGATGTGTGTGAAAAGTCATTTTTGGCTGGAAACATAGTTACCTCCTTTTTAAGGTTTTCCTAACACGGGTATTTTTTACCCTACTTAGCGGTGAAGAATCCGTTCATTCATGGGTGAAATGAAAGCTACCATATCTTCTAATTTTTCTTGATATGGGCACGTTAGCATAGGATCATGATTTTGTAAAAGTACTTTAAATTTCAGTCAAATAATTGCTAGACAAGAAAAGCCTATTTGGAGATGAAATCTGGTCAAGGGAAAGGAAAACCTCCTCTTGGAGACGGGGGATTACTGAACAAATCCAAAATTCGGGTTGGCAGTTTCACTTTTTTCAAGTCTTGCTCTGGGGAGGAGATAAGGAGTATACTCTTCGGTGGATGAAGAAGGTAAGCATCAAAGACTTTGTTGTAGGCGAGGACTCTCCCCTCCTTGTTGTCTCAGGTCCATGTGTGATCGAGAGTGAAGATCATGCGATGGAATGCGCTGAGTTTTTAACCCGTTTTTTTGCAAAAAGGAGCCTCTCCTTTGTCTTTAAAGCGAGTTACGACAAAGCAAATAGAACGTCGATCGACTCTTTCCGAGGGCCTGGAATCGAGCAAGGACTCAAAATCTTAGAGAAAATCAAAACGACTTTCGATGTCCCTGTCCTAACTGATGTCCACTCTTCTGAAGAGGCGTATGAGGCTGCCAAAATCTGTGATATCATCCAAATTCCTGCCTTTCTAGCCAGACAAACGGACATCGTGGTAGCAGCTGGAAGATCAGGGGCGGTTGTGAACGTGAAAAAGGGGCAGTTCATGGCCCCTTGGGACATGAAAAATGTTATTAACAAGCTTGTTTCGACTGGAAACGAGAAGATTTTGCTAACAGATCGAGGGACCTCATTCGGCTACCAAAATCTGGTAAGCGACATGCGGGCGATCCCCATCATGCAAGGCCTCGGCTACCCTGTCTTGTTTGATGCAACCCACTCGGTACAACTCCCAGGTGGACTGGGAGGGCAATCTGGGGGACAAAGGGAGTTTATCCCCGTCCTTGCAAGGGCTGCCCTTGCTAGCGGCTGCAACGGAATTTTCGCCGAATCTCACCCCAACCCTGCCCAAGCAAAAAGCGATTCGGCGTCTGTCCTCTCTTTTGAGGCCTTGCCTAAGCTTGTCGATCAGTGGGAGCGGATCTATGAAACCATGCAACTTCTATGCGCCAAGCTGTAGTTACCTCCTCCTGCTGTAGCCTCCTTTTTCTTATAAGTGCCTCTTTGATCGCTTTTTGGATCGTTCCTGTTCGCGAAAAGGATATACGCTCTTACCAAAAAATCCTTGAAGAGAGTGCCCCTAAGGGCGAAATGGAGTATTTGTCTGAGCAAAAAAGAGAAAATGTCCTCAAAAAAATCTGGCTCGAGAAGGAAAGTCCCCTCCTCATTCGGATCAAAAGCGAATGTTCTTATTTGCGGTTTGCCAAAAACGGACACCAAGATGCCCTTGTAGAGACTTTTGAAAAGATGGAGGCCACTTTAGAAGAGGAAGGGAGCTCTTCCTATTTTACTTGTGAAAGGGGGAAGCACGATTACAAAAAACAGATTTTCGAAGGAGAAGAAGTCTCTCTAGAACATCCTATGGGGAGGATTTCGGCTCATAAGGCTCTCATCACATTTTCCCAGACCAAAAACTCGTTCTACCCAACAGAGATTGTCTTAACAGGTCATGTAACCCTTTTTCGAAGCTTAAGCGAACCTAAAGAGATTCGGCAATATGCTCTTGCCGACCAGCTGATTCTCCATCCAAAAACCGAAGAAGTGGAGCTTATAGGTACATCTCAGAGAGTTTTGTTCTATGATGAGCTCGAAGATGTGCAGATCTCCGCCCCTACAATCTACGCCTCTAGAAATCAAGAGACGGGGAAGGAGAGAATTGAGGGGAGAGGAGATGTACGCCTTCTTTTCGGAAAGGAAGAGAGGGAGCGGTTTCAAAAACACTTTCAGGTGAAAAAAAGATGAGCCTACTTGAAGTCCGAGATCTTGAAAAATCCTACCAAGGGAGAAAGGTGGTCGATGGCCTCTCTTTTTCTGCAAATCCTGGGGAGGTCGTAGGCCTCCTAGGTCCAAACGGAGCGGGAAAAACCACGGCCTTCTATATGACGATGGGACTCATCCACCCCGACCGAGGCCAGGTCTTTTTCCAAGGGATCGATGTAACAAACAAATCGATCGACAAGCGGGCCAAAATGGGGATGGGGTATCTGGCGCAAGAGCCCTCTGTCTTCCGTTCTCTAACTGTCGAACAGAATATCTTATGTATTTTAGAGATTCTTCCCCTCTCAAGAAGGGAGAGGAAAGAGAGGCTTGCCTCCCTACTAGCGGAACTTCACCTCGAAAAATTAGCAAAGAAAAAAGCCGGTGCCCTCTCAGGGGGAGAAAGGAGAAGACTCGAGATCACAAGAGCTCTTGTCACTGAACCAACATTCTTACTCCTAGATGAACCATTTGCCAATATTGATCCTCTCTCCATTCACGATGTGAAGGAGATGATCAACCACCTAGCAGAAAAAGGGATCACGATCCTCATCACCGACCACAATGCCCGTGAGATCTTCTCTATTGCTCATAGAAGTTACCTCATCTTAGATGGAAAAGTCTTTCTCTCAGGAACCGTCGATGAGCTCATCCACAATGAAGAGGTGAAGGCCTCCTACCTCGGCCACAACTTCACTCTCTAAAACCTTCTGCGAAGATCTACTTGTTCAACAGAGGGGCGATTCGTAATCAAGGTGGGATCGATGGAAGTATCCGAAACTTGTAGTAACTGCCATCTAATCAATAATATTTTTTTAAAGATTCTCCCGTGAAATAGTCTATTTCTTCTTCTCTACCCTCTACCCACTTTCTGAACCAAAAGGGATCAGCAAGGAGAGCCCTCCCTACAGCCGCGAGGTCAAATTCCTGGTTCTCCAAACGTTTGAGTAGGTCTGCCAAGGAAGTGGCTGAAGGGTGGGGAGAAGAGTGCTCCATCCCTGTTGTAATAAAATCCTCCTTAAAACCTATCGAACCTACTGTGATGGTAGGTTTGCCAGTCAGCTTTTTTGTCCATCCGGCTAAATTAAGAGGAGAATTGGGGAATTCAGCCTCCCAAAAGCGGCGTGTACTGCAATGGAAAAGATCGACACCTGCCTCTACAAGAGGATGGAGAAAAGCAGCAAGTTCATTAGGTGTTGTAGCAAGTTTTGCATTGTAATCACCTAGCTTCCATTGGGAAAAACGGAAATCTATCGGAAATTCGTCTCCAACAGCATCTCGAATAGCTTTGATGATCTCTACAGCAAACCTGGTACGATCGACAAGGGACTCTCCTCCATATTGATCCTTTCTTCTGTTTGTATAAGCCCAGAAAAACTGATCGATCAAATATCCATGAGCACCGTGAATCTCAATACCGTCAAATCCGAGTTTTTTTGCTTCAAAGGCCGCTTGGGCAAAGGCCTTTACAACATCATCTATGTCTCCTTCTGTCATTTCATGGGGAATATCCGCCCCTTCCACGTAAGGATGAGCAACAGGTGAAGGAGCATACCCAGGAATATGATCTTCACAACAACACTGCTTTTGAGGATTATCTACGCCTGTATTGGAACAGCTGTGAGCTTGCCGTACACTCCCCACATGCCATAGCTGTGGAAAAATTTTCCCTCCAGCTTTGTGTACTTCCTCAACTACCTGTTTCCAACTCGCAAGGGCCTCCTCCCCATAAAAACTGGGGACATTGGGGTAGGCATTGGCAGCTTTATGTCCGACAACAGTCCCTTCCGTTATAAGCAGGCCAACTCCCCCCTCTACACGGCGTCGGTAGTATTCGGCCACCTCAGGTCCAGGAATATGTCTTGGACTGTGGTGACGAGTCATTGGGGCCATGACTAGACGATTCGAGAGCTGCAGCCCCTTTAGGCTAAAACTTTTTAAAACACTGTCCATATCTTCATCCTAAAGTAGAATTTGGAAGGGGTTGAAGCCCCTTGCAAAAGAATAATTCAATAATCCTCCGTCTAAAGGCGGGGGTTTGTCCTTTTTTTCACTGAATAGAAAAACCGTGCATTTCTGTTTGAATTTTTTTATGCTTGGAATTAGACTTTTTGTGCAAGGATCCTCTACGCCAGTGTTGAATGAAACGTCAGTAAAAAAGCCTCAGCTCCCGATTTTATTCCTCCTGGCCTCTTTTGCCCAATTTTCTGCCGTCTTTTTCACCCCAGCGCTGCCAGAAATCGCTGCTAGCTTTGATTTAAGCGCCTCTCTCACGCAATTTTCTATCACGACCTATCTTATCGGATACGCTATTGGGAACCTCCTTTACGGCCCAATTGCGAATCGGTATGGGAGGAAAAAAGCCCTCTACATCGGAATCTTAATTGCCTTTTTTGGATTTCTTCTCACTCTACTCTCGGGAGAAGTAGAGTCATTCTCCCTTCTGATAACAGGTCGATTCATCACAGCTCTTGGAACTGCTTCTGGAATCAAAATTACTTTTACGATGATTGGCGATACCTACCCCTTAAGCCATGCAACCAAAAATATCTCTGCCATTATGTATTCTCTTGCCATTACTCCAGCTTTAGGAATTGTGTTGGGAGGATTCTTGACCCATCAGTTCGGATGGAAAAGCAACTTTACCTTCTTATCTGCCTACGCGATTGTGATTCTCCTGATCTCAACTCGCCTTCCTGAAACGTTAAAAGAAGAGCATAGAGCTCCACTTCACTTCAAAAAAATCAAAAAACAACTGGTCAGGCAATTTGCAAATCCCATTTTCATTCTCTACTCTATTTTGATGGGGTTCACGACTTCTTTTATCTACATTTTTGCTTCGGAAGCGCCATTTGTCGGAATCACCTACATCGGCCTTTCTTCGGAAGTCTATGGACTTCTCAACTTCATTCCTCCCCTTGGCACAATTATAGGAGCGACATTCATGCTCCAAGTCGCCCACAAAAACAAAAACCCCGTTCTTATCAAGTGGGGAATTGTGACGATTCTTCTAGGAACGCTTGTCATGCTTGGTTTTTTCCTTTGGGACTATGTCACACCGTTCTCCCTTTTTGCTCCGATGCCCCTTATCTACTTAGGGATGTGTCTAGTTTATACCAACGCCTCCAGCCTCGCCCTTTCACACGCACATGATAAATCTAATGGCTCTGCTGTTATGAACTTCATAAACATCAGTGTTGCTGTTTGCGCTCTCCTCTTACTCCAAGTGCTTCCCAGCGATTCTCCCAAAATCCTCCCCCTCCTTTTTCTCTTCTTAGGTGGGTGTATGTGGCTTCTTCATCTCCTAACGCACAAGTATTCTCACGTCTAAAAAGCAAAATCCCCCGTGCGTAACATGAATATTCAATAATCCCTCGCCTTAAGGCGGGGGCAGATTTCTTGAGGGGTAAAAAAGAAGGCGATTTCGGTGCGCGCAGTATCAGGCCCGTCAGAGCCATGGACAGCGTTCTCATCGATCGAATCGGCAAAATCGGCGCGAATCGTTCCAGGAGCAGCTTCTTTCGGGTTTGTTGCGCCCATTATCTCACGATTTTTCGCAATGGCCCCTTCCCCCTCTAAGATAGAAATGACAACAGGCCCTGAGATCATAAAGTTGACAAGATCTCGGTAGAAGGGACGCTCTCGGTGGATCGCGTAGAACTCTTCAGCCTCTTTTTCCTTTAGGTGAACCATCTTAGAGGCGACGACTTTGAGCCCCCCCTTCTCCAGTCTGGCTAAAACTTCTCCAATGAGATTTTTCCGTACTGCATCAGGCTTAACAATCAACAATGTCTGTTCTTTTCCCATTTGTTTCACTTCCTTTTTTTGTGGTTTCAAGAGCCGTTTTATAGCACATCCATCCTAAATAAAGCAAGATAATTAATTTAATTTTAATTAATTTACACTATTTTAATATTTTAGAAAGAAAATAATTCATATTCCTAAAAACAGATATCTGTTATAATATGTTTCGAAAAACTAAACCCTAAATCTTTATGTCTAAGCCCGTTCTAAATCCTCCTGAAGTTGTATTCCCAAGTCATCCCTCTGAGATTGCGTCTCCCAAGAAAAAACTTTCTTGGCCTGTACAGATTGACTTATCCGGAAGAGTTTCCCTACGTCCTCCCACTCTTATACAGAAGAAAATCGATACCCTTTGCTCAGGAGAAGGAGGGGTTATCTACAGAATCAAAAAAACGGAAGAACATGACCCGAAAAAAAACAGCGATAGAAGATATGTCGGGTCAGTAAAAGAGACATCTTGCGGAAACACCCTACAGAAACGCCTCAGCCATTATAATTATGAAATCAACTCTACTTCAGACGCTCGGAAGAAAGGAGAACGGCCGAGAAAAAGGCACATCATCAATGCGCTAGCCCGTTCACCGAAAAAGTTCAATGTTGCGATTTTAAACTATAAAGAGAATATTTCTGAGGAAGACCTCCTCAAGCTCGAAGAAGAGCAACAAGATCTCTATCTAGCCCGAGACAAAGACTTTGGCTACAACCAGAGCCGCCCTACCAAGGAACCATTACGCACGAAAGAGGCCCGAGAAAAAAAACCTCGAGGAGACCCTCGGAGATCTCCCCGCCTCAACCCAAAAGAGAGAAAAGCGGCAAAAATTGCCCGTAAGATGTTATCAAGCATGTCTAAGTGCGAAATTCAGAAGCTCCGCCAGGTTGGTATCCTCGTTTAAAGTCTCTTTTGCTAGCTTAATCGCTTTTTGTGCACTAACTCTTGGAATTCCCAGGTTGAGAAGAGCCTGCAAGGCATCTTGTTCTTTAGAAGAAAATTGTGGGCCTGAGGAAACTATTTCTGAAAAATGGAGTTTCCCTTTCAAATCAACAAGGAGCCTCTCTGCTGTCTTTTTCCCAATTCCTGGCACTTTTGCAAGTTCTGTTACTCTTGAAGAGAAGACTACTTCTTGCAACTCAAAAGGGGTTATTTGCCCGAGAAGAGCAAGAGCTGTTTTCGGGCCAATCCCGGAGAGGGTAATCAAAAGCTCAAAAAGATCCCGCTCCTCTCTTGTAAGAAAGCCAAAAAGGGTCTGCGACATCTCCCGAACCACCCATGAGACAAAGAGAAGTCCTTCCTTTCCAATTTCCGGGAGCTTGGGGCTTGCGGATACTGGGATATGGATCCGATATCCGACACCAGAAGCTTCGATCACAGCGATTTGTCCGCTGGTTTCTGCTATGACCCCCTTGATATATTCGTACATCTTAAATCCTATGGAGATGTTCTAGTTTGTTTTGGCACGTATTCCCATGGCAAATCGCGAGAGCCAAAGCATCGGCTGCATCCTCCGGATGAGGGGGCTTTGGAAGACGAAGGAGGCGCCCGACCATTGCCTGTACCTGAACTTTGCTTGCTCTTCCGGAACCGACCACCGATTTCTTGGCTCGGGAAGGAGCATATTCAAAGACTGGGATATCCCGCAAGCTAGCTGCTAACACCGCCATCCCTTTTGCCATTCCCAGCTTCATCACACTCTGGGGATTTTTTGCAATATACTGGGTCTCAACAGCCATAGCATCAGGCTGGTATTTCTCTAGCAAAGAGAGTATGGCCTCAAAGATCACCTTATAACGATAACTGAGAGGCTCTTTGACAGGCGGGGAGATACACCCGTAGTCAATCGGAGAGAGTTGGCGCCCCCCTTCCACGAGGATAATCCCATACCCAGTGACTCGAGTTCCAGGATCAATCCCTACAATCGTTGTCTTTGTTTGCTGTCTTTTCAAGAATATGCCGCACTTGGGAGAAATGGGTCTTCATCGCTTCATGCTCTTCTCTCACACCCTCCCATTTCTGCTCCAGAGACGCATATTTCTCTTCCCAACGGGCAAGAGTTTCTCCTTGCTCGTCAGCAAGTTCACGAAGGGATGTAGCCCCTTTGCTCTTTTTTGCCAAGTGGTTTTGGCTTTTTTGGCTTTTTCTCAGCTCTACATCCCTATCAGACAACTCTGAACGGAGAAAAGAGACCTCCTCTAGCAAGCAAGCGTGTTTCCCTGATAGAAGGCGCATCTGTTTGTACCCTTTTTCCAACTGGAGTTGATACTCCTCCTCTTGTTTTTCAAAGGAACGCTCTTCACAAAGCCCCTCCCTATCTAAACGCTTCGCCAACCGGGCTGATTGGCTATTTGTTTCTCGCACAAGTCCCTTAAGCTCCTCAAGAGTTTCTATCTGCTCTTTCTGAGTCGCTGCGTACTCAGCTAAGCTCTCTTCCCATGTTTGCGACTTTGCTGCCTCTTTTCCAGACTCTAAATCGTGGATGTACTCGCGAGCCTCTTTCAGATCGTCAATGAGCTTTCGTAGAGCTGGGCGCACTTTTTCCAACTGCTTCCGAAGAGTCTTGACCTCTTTCTCTTTTTCAAGAAATGAGGTATTTAAATGAGCTATTTCATCTGGATAGGAAAGCTTTTGGATATCTGAAAGGTGTGTTTGGAATTTTTTTTGAACTCCTTTCTGTTGCAATTGCTTCTGGAGCTCTTTTACACGCTTTTTCTCGGCAAAGAGGGTCTTGAGGATTTTCTTAAACTCTTCTTCTGTGTAGGTACTACTCTCCAAAACAGCCTCGTTACGCATTCACTCTAGATATAAAGTAAATGCGAATAAAGGAAAATCCCATTAAAATGGGATGCTATTATGGAAAAAAATATTCTGATCAGGATGCCAAACTGGCTCGGAGATGCCGTGATGGGAACCCCCGTCATCGAAGATGTCCGAAAAAATTGGCCCGAGGCAAATATCACAGTAATGTGTCAGGGAAGTGTCCACTCTCTTCTCTTAGGCAACCCCCATATCGATGAGATCTTCTCTTTCTCCCGTCCGAATGAATTCTTACGCAGAGAAGAGAGGAGAAACATCATCGCCCGGCTCCAGCAGGGAAAATACGATCTTGGAATCCTCCTCCCAAATTCTTTCTCCTCAGCTTGGTGGTTATGGAGAGGAGATGTGAAAAGGAGAATTGGATTTCGAAACGATTTCCGCTCTTTTCTTCTAACCGACCCTCTCCCCTTTCCCAAGGAGAGAGGAAAAGAGCACCTTGTAAATACCTACAAAAGGCATCTCTCTCCCCTTGGCATTCCACTATCTAACACCGATCCAGCTCTCTACGTGACAGAAAAGGAGAGAAAAGCCATCTCCACTCTTTTCAGCCAGTACGAGATCCCACTTGATGCAAAAATCGTTGGAATCAATCCAGGAGCTGCCTATGGAACAGCAAAATGTTGGCTTCCTGAAAGATTCCACGAAGTGACCAAGAAGCTCCTAGCCGATCCTACAGTCTACGTCCTCTACTTTGGAGACGCAACTGGAAGCTCCCTTGTGGAATCGATCTGCGATGAGCTCCCTCCCTCCCGCGTCTTCAATCTAGCAGGTAAGACCAACTTACGTGAACTACTCGCCCTCATCCAAAGATGTAACGCTTTTCTCACAAACGATAGCGGCCCGATGCACATCGCAGCCGCCCTGAAAACTCCCCTCGTCGCCCTATTCGGCTCCACAAACGACGTCGCTACCGGCCCCTACAAACATGGAGTTGTGATCCACAAACACGTCGAGTGCTCCCCTTGCTACAAACGGGTCTGCCCGATCGATTTTCGGTGCATGAAACGGATTGAGTCTGATGAGGTCTACGAAACCCTCAAGAAGCTCCTCTAACAACCTGAATTCCTGAAAAAGGTAACTATGCCGGTAATTCGATGTCAAACTATCTAACGTCAATTATCTTTGCCGCTTTCTCTCATCACTTGAGAGTGCTTAAAACCCATTTTCTTGAAGGTCCCTGATTTGGCTTTCAACATTTTTGCTGATTGCTTCTGGGTTTGCTGCAAGAGAGCGGGTCTCAAAATCTCTCCTGAGATTCTCATCACAAGTAGTTGTGCACCAATTTTCGTACCTGTTCTTCTGATATCACAAGCTTTTTCCGTAAAACTCAAACTCTGGGAAAATGGTCTAACTCATCTGCTTTAAGAGTCTCTAGGGTTTCTAAGAATTGTACAGCTGAGGGACGCTTGAGTGGGTCTTTACGCCAGGACTCTTCTAGAAGCGTGACAAGGGTAGGAGGCGTTTTTTCTTTGTCGATCTTCTCTCCTGTCTTCCCTTTAAAGGCTTGGGCTATGATCTGGCCCATCTCTTTTCCTTCGTAAGGGCGCTTTCCTTCTAAAAGCTCCCAGAGGATCAACCCAAGAGAGTAAATGTCTACATGTTCACCATATTCTTCTCCCAAAAGTTGCTCGGGGGCCATCCAAGCTGGAGAGCCTTGGCTTCCTGTCAGGGTCATCGTGTGGGCTCGGATTTTCGATAAACCAAAATCAGAGAGGACAGCCGTTCCTTCTTTGTCTAGCAATACATTAGGGCTTTTGAGGTCTCGATGGACAATCTTTTTGGAGTGGAGAAATCTCACACCACGACTCATGTCTTTGCCCACTTGAAGGAGTTTTGTCCAATCCCAGTTTTGGGTTTTCTTGGTCCGAATCAGGTCAAACAGAGAGCCTTGCTCCATAAAACCAAGAACAAAGTTGTGGGTGTTTTCTACCACTCCGTAAAAGCGGATGATATTGGGATGGTTGAGCTGTGACATGATCTCAGCTTCGTTTTCAAGCTCTTCGATGATTTCTTCATCTCCTCCTTGGGGAGGACATTTGAGGACTTTGATGGCAATTTCCTTTCCCATCCAGGTTCCTCGATAGACATCTGCAAATCCTCCACTTCCTAGCTTGTCTCCTTGCTCAATCTCATCTAAAGGGATTTGCTCCGCTTTTTTGGATCCTTCGACAGCATCTTCCGAAGAACTTTCTGCTTTCTCTTGGGATTTACTCTCTTCTTCTACTTCTAAGTGTTGTTTGAGAAGGGAGAGAATTTTTGGATTTCCATGGTTTGCTAAGTCTAGTGGAAGAGAATTGGAAGCGTCTCTTACTGTAAGGTCTAGATCTTGGTTTTGGAGAAGCAGTTTCACCATAGAGACGTTGTCTCTTGTGATCGCCTCAAAAATCGGGGTGATTGAGTGTCCTTCTACATTTGTCTGCGCGTTGATATCAGCTCCATGGTTCAGGAGGGTGGAAGTGAGAATCTCATGACCATTGTATACAGATCTATGGAGAGGGGTTCTGTCGTATTCTCCTTTCCCGTTCACATCTGCTTTGTTTTGTAGCAAGGTGAGGGTCACCTGATGGGCTCCAATAGCTGCCGCCCAGTGAAGGGATTTGTTTTTGTGGGCATCTTCACAGTCGGGATTGGCTCTATTGGTTAGGAGATATTGTACCACGTTCAGCTTGCTCGAGTATGCGGCAATGTGGAGCATGGTATACCCGCGAGAATCTTTCTGGTTGAAAAACTTCTCCTTGCCAAAAATTTTTGGGACTTTCTTTTGAATAAAATCGAGATCTCCTACTTGAGCCGCTGCAAAAACATCCTCCACTTTGATTCCTGCTTTGATCTGGTTTTGGTAGGTCTCTTTTTGCTCCTGATGCTTTTGGACCTGCTGTTTAATTGAGGCTTCAAGTTCGATTTCTTCGATATTGAGATTTTCTTGGATGGCAATTTCTTCTTGCTTTCCTTTCAATAGGTTGATTGTGAGGGGAATGTCTTTGTCCTTTTGCAGACCATTGAGGATGAGATGCTCTAGAGTTTTGCTTTTCCAGTTTTCTTTGAATTTGCTTTCTTCAACGTCGAGAGTAGCAAGGTGTTTCCAGTAGAGGTCACGGGCTGTTTTTACCTCTTGCTTACACAGTGTTTTAAGCGTAGTAAGAGGCTCTTGTCTCTTTAGACAGTTGAGTTGAATTTGGACAAGGTCTGAGACAATGGCTTGATTTAACTCACTTTCTGATGTCATGATATTTGCTGAGATCTTCAAGGTCTCTAAGGCACTTTCTAGCTGCTCAAGATGAGTAGATAGGTCATTGAGTTGATCTGTCATTTCAATTCTAGGACTCACAATATGGCTCATGGATTACCTCCTTTGCATAAATTTCATACACACTATGAACTTTTCCTAAAATTTCCTCGAGAACAAATTTCTCTTTTCTTTAAGATTACTGCCTGTCAAGGAGGTTTCTGGTGGCTATTTCCCCTATCTCATATGTGAAGACGTTTCTAGAAAAAGAAGAATATCTCGAAGCATTCGACCTACTAGAGGGGGTTGTAATTCGGGAAAATCCTGATGAAGAGTCTTTGCAACAAGCCTGCGCTTGGATTCCCAAGCTTCTATCTCAACTTACAGAGCAAAAACAAGAATACATTCTCATGAAATGTTGTGAGGCTCTACAA
>SDBV01006951.1_pt1 | contig 15549 bp, 11 predicted proteins | sample 2277081 | NCBI WGS metagenome assembly SDBV01 (sample SAMN10402039, study PRJNA504765) | marine sediment metagenome | isolation source: marine sediment core GS10_PC15, 223 cmbsf | place: Arctic Ocean: Southern Knipovich Ridge | collected 2010
CCTCGGCCGGCGCCGATGCCAGAAGTCTTCCCTGCTGGACGAGAGCGTGCTCGATGGCTTTCAGGAGTTGTTTCTCGTAAGTGTCCAGATAAAGAAACCCGGCGATGGGCAGGAAAACGAGCAGCACGTTGAAAACGAGCAGGCGTACGGAGATGCGGGAGAAGAATGTCAGCAGCTTGTCGAACATCGCCGTCTATTCCGGTGCGTAACGGTAGCCCAATCCATATATAGTTTCGATTCCTGAAAAATCGGGATCTACCCGGGTGATTTTTTTCCGCAGCCGCTTGATGTGGCAGTCGATCGTGCGATCACTCATAAATCCGTCGTGTGGATAGGCTTGCTCCATGGGTCGCCGTCTCGTCTTGACGTAGCCGGGCTGCTCGACCAGGGCCTGTAGAATCCTGAACTCCGTGACGGTCAGCGGCACGGCCGTGCCTTTCCACTGCAGCGTAACACGCATGATATCCAGCTCGAGCGGACCGTGGCGGATGATATCGCGGTCCTCGGGTTTCTTCGAGCGCAGGGCCGTCCGGCGGAAAAGAACTTTCACCCTGGCGATGAGCTCCCGCATGGAAAAAGGCTTGCACAGATAGTCATCGGCCCCCAATTCCAGGGCCGATTTTGACGGTTCCGTATATCGCCCGCCGGAAAGACTCTCACGGCCGAATCGAGGAAATCACCGCTTTTGCTCATTTCCTTCCCCAAAATCTCGAAATCGAGGGCCGCGTAACGCCGGAAACGCGCAAGAGGGGCATCTACGAGGTAACGCGCAAGGTGGACTGGTACAACCTGGCCGGCTTCCGTTTGCCTCGAGACGGTCCGCGAGTGTCTTGAAGAACCCGCGTGAATGCTTCAAACTGACCTCATGCGATGGCGCAGTCTCGTGTGGGGCGTTTTCCTATTTGCCGGTCCGCAAGGGCTCTTCGGCGACATCACGCCGGACAATTTCTTCGATCTGCTCGAGATCGGTGAAGTAAGCTACAGCATTTCCGTCAGTGTCGAGAAGATAGACTGGTCCAACGGGCGAGGGAAGCCGAAAGAAGAGCCGGCGTCGGTCGACCTGGCCGACCTCAGAAAGCGGCACAAAACACGCGGGGACGAGGAATCCGCACGCGACTATGCGCGCGCCGCGCAGAGAGATGGGGAAACCGGGGAATCCGATGCGGCCTATCTGGCCCTGCTTCCTTTCCTGGAGAGCGGGCGGGCTGCGATAAGCACAGTATACTGCGCCATCGACAACAGGACGGCCAGCCAGGATTTCGCACTCGCGCGACAGCTGGGCGAGGTGTACCGCCAGGTCTATCCTCTGGATGCGGAGCTCTGTTATCAGATGTTCAATGCATCGCTGGCGGGCAGCATCTACAACAGAGTCTTTTACCTGCTGAATACAACGCTCGATGTTTTTCTCGAGCAGCGTGACGAATCGCTTCTCACGGAACGGAACATAGAGGCCTTTTTCGAATCGTACCTGCGGGATTTGCACCGCGAAATCGACGTGGCATCTCTCGAACGGGCGGTGGAACTGGACCCCGATAATTACAAGTACAATTTGACGGCGGGTTTCGTTAAGACATTGATCGTCTTCCTTTCCAAGGTAGGAACCGCCGCGGTCGCTCGAGATGTCGAGGAAGACATGATCCTCGAAATTCTGGCGGATAAGACAGGCGCCGGCGGCATTCTATGCTTCCTGGAGTCGGCCAACCGGCAGCGTCCGCAAAGAGACATTCAGATCTACCTCGCCTACGCCATGTTCCACGCCACGTTCGCAGAAGCCGGGCCGGCCGTTAAGTACGCCCGCAAGGCCGTTCGAACGCGACCCGACCTGCCTGAGGGCTACGATGCGCTGCTGTACACGCTCATGTTTTCCGACGTTCTCGAGCACGATGAATTAACGGACTTCGATTCGTTGATCGCCGTGCTCGAATCCAAGCTCGAAAACGTTGGGAAGAATAACTATGATTACTACTCACTGTCGGTGCTGACCTTGGTCAGGCAAACCGACAACGGCGACAATCCGCTGCCCAAGACCCTGGCGCGGATGAAGCGCTACCTGGACCAGGCCCGGAAACTGGACAGCGAGAGCTTTTTTGCCCGTTTTGGCCTGGCTAACTATTATCTGCTTTTCGGAGACTACGGTAGAGCTATCGGCCTGTACGAAGAACTCGCTGCCGGCGCGGATAGGGACCGGCTGGTAATGGTTTACAACAACCAGGGACTGGCCCTCGTGCTGAACGGCGACAGGGGGGGTGCCCTCGAAGCCCTGGAGAGGGCCCTCGGGATCGACGAGCAAAACCGGCGCACCAAACGGGCTCTTGCAGCTCTTCAGGAGCCGTGACTCACTCCGTGGCCTGTATCCGAGCGCGAAGAAAATCCACCATATCCTGCTTCTTGCTTTTGATCGCGTAATCGAGAGCCGTATAGCCCCATACGTCTTTGGCCAGTGGGTCGGCCTGTCTGCCGATCAAGTAGCGCACGACGTCGAAATGGCCCTCGAAGACGGCGTAATGCAGGGGTGTCCTGCCCGACCTGTCAACGGGGTTGGCATCCGCGCCGGCCTCGCACAGGGATCGAATTATCGCGAGGTGCCCCTTGTCAGCAGCCAGGTGGAGCGGGGCGCTGAGCTCCCCGTTTAGAACCCCCGGGTTCACCTGCTCGATGCCGATCAGTTCCCGGGCCACATCGACATATCCTTTTTCGGCGGCAAGATGCAGGGGAGTGGTGCCGGAAACATCTGCCTGAACGATATATTCCCGGCCGCCTATCAAGGCCATAGCCTCGTCCAGGTCATTCTCTCGCAGAGCTTCCAGAAGCGGCGTGGTCTCCGGAGCCGGTTTGCCTGATTCATTGTCGAAGCCGAAGCTGTGGATGAAACGGGAAACGAGGTCGGAAACGAGAGTGTGCATAATGCGTCCCGCTTCAGCCTCTTTTCTGGAGTCGAATGCTATGGGCTGTGGTTCCGGCGTTCCTTCTATGCTGCGCTCGCTGATTGCAATGGTCCTGCCCGCTATGCGGAACGGGCCCAACTCTCCGGTGGAACTGCGCCGGCTCTTGGTACCGGAGTTCCACCAGACGCCGCCGCTTTCAATGTCGATGAGTTTGCCGTGTCCACTGATGAACAGCTCGACTTCATTGACGGGATCGGATAACCCGGTGTAACAGAGCATGCCGTACTCTTGTATGGAAAAAAGCAACAGCATATCGGCCTTTGTTTCTTTCCTGACCTGCCCGATCTGTCTTTCTTCGGCGGGGTAATCGATCACTTCCACCAGGTAGCCGCGATTTTCCAGTCTGCCCCTGAAACCGGCTTTGACGTGTTCGAAGTTTTTCAGTTCCGCTTTCCAACGGGGAGTGAACTTGCTGAGAAATGCGCGGATGTCCTGTTCCAGCCTCTGCCCCGCCAGTTGAGCGCTGAGCCAGGCCTCGTTTTTTTGCTCCTCGGTCATTTCAGGATTGGTGTCCGGCCTGGCGTCGACAGCGGCATCGTAGAACGGCTCACCGTAAGGAGCAACGGCGATGCTTATCCTGAGCCCCTGTTTTTCCCAGAATTCGGTTCTGAGCGGTGTTTTTGTGACGCATCCCGCAAGACTCAGAAGCAGCAAGAACGGGACAATTCTCCTCGGCATTGTGTCTCCTCGAACGGTATCGCAGCGCAGGCATGCTGCTGACCTATTGTACCCTCACCGTATCATGTTGTCACGCGGCCGGTTTTGGCCTATTATCTCTCTTGCGGCGACCGATATTTCGGGCGGAGATGAGAATGAGGAAAGCTGTTGGTCTCTTGTTATTGCTGCTGGCCTTTCTAGCAGGTTGCGGAACTTTCCCCAGGATGGGAACGAAAAACCTCTCCTTTCATTATCGGGAGGTAGGTATGCGGTATCTGGCCAGGCGGGAGTTCGACAATGCCAAAAAATACCTCGATCTCGCAATCGAAGAGTACACGAAGTCCGAACCTGTCCAGTACAATGAGCTGGGTAAAGCGTTCACGGCTCTGGGGGTGGCCTATCTGGAGACGGATGATGCCGGGGAAGCCGTCAGGCAGTGGCTCCTGGCGGCGGAATCTTACGCTTCCGGCGACGACCCGGATTGGCCGGAAAGGGCCAAAGCCTACTCCAGGATCGCCTCGGTTTTCAGCGAAATGGATATGCCCGACGAAGCAACAAAATACTATTTGCTGACCGAGCAGCAGTACAGGAAAGCCCCGGTACAGGATTATCGAGCCCTTGGCGGGGTGTACTACAGGCTCTCCCGGCTGGCGAAAGGCTACGAGCAGATCATGTACGCCTTGCTTGCCCAAGGCGAGTACACGCGCTCCGGCGCGCAGGAGGCCGGCCTGTCCGCGGTTTCCGGAATGATCAGTGCCGTCTACGCAAACGCAGGAGTTTCGGCTGAGGGCGGGAAAGAGTTGGGCCGGGCCGTCGGAGCGTTGTTGGATTCGGATAAGGCCCATCCGGCCGTTCTGGCGGAAGCTCTGAAGCATTTGGGCGACGGGGAAGCGGGCCGCGATTCCCTGCAGGACGCGGCGGCTTACTATCTCTCCGCCATCGACCAGTATCAGAGGCCGGAGGCAGAGAATCGTGAGGGCGACCAGACCGGTCCTGCCCAGACCTTCGAGGCCCTCGGCAACACCTACTTCAGCATGAGCGGTCTGCTCGGGACTAAAGGCGATGTGAAAGGCGAGAGAGAGCTGCTTAAAAAGGCGACCGGCATGTATGCGGAGGCCAGGGAGAGATTTCAGAGTCACAGGATGTCCGGCCGCGTCGACGCTTTGCAAGAGAAGATAGGCAACATCGAGGCCCACCTGGAAGCAACAACAGACACAGGCGATTGACGGTCTTAATAGGCGGGAAAGCACCGCTTCTGCGTTCAAACACATTACCGCGTTCGAATGCGTTGCCGCAGATGCTCGCGCTGACATTGTCGTAAAGCAATCCGGCGAAGCGCAGCGACAGTCCCGCTTCCTTTTGACCGCTGAATTCGAGGGGAAAACGGTGTTTTTCAGCGGCAACATCGATATCCGGCTGGAAGAGCCGATTGAAGAGCACGAAGCTGTCCGCCCCGCACTTTCACTTTTAGACGGACTAGTTTATAGTGAGCGGAATTCCGGCCTGACGGCGTGAGGGGTGTCAGGCAGCAGCCCGTCACGTATTCGAGCGAGTAGACACTTTGACACTGAGCGGCAAGCTATCCACACTGCCTGCGGTGCGCCACGAGCCCGGCGCCAGGAATTCACTGAATGCTTCCCTTCGAGACAGCAATACAAGATTCGTCGTGATAGACGACGGTCTGTCTGCCGGACTCATGCTGCATGGTATTCACATCTACATGCGGTGGTCGAAGGACGTGCTGGAACGGGCTTTGAATGTCGGAGACACGGTCGTCTACATTTGTATTCCAACGTCGGGTATGCACACCGAAGACGCTAGAGAGTCGGGGTGCGAGCTGGGACGCAATTTAGCGCAAATTGCGGTGGATGGCGGCCTTACGCTGCTGCTGGCCTACATCGGTGACGGCACTCTGCGCACCGGCTGGTCTTTGTTTGGCGAGGCTGTGTTGAAAGGCGCCGGCATAGTTCCGCATGGCATTGTCCTGGCGCCGGCTTTCTTCGAAGCGGGCCGATATACCATCGACGGTTTCCAGTGGCAGGAGAGAGACGGGCAGCTCGAGCGCATCTGCGAAGTCGGCAGGGGCCGAGTTGCGGACCCTGCAGGCCGCACCGGGGGTGAGGCCTGCAGAGCCGGCACATCACCGCGGGTCCGGTCCGTGTCGCTGGAGACGATCCGGAAGAGCGGGAGGCCCGCTGTCTTGAAGGAGCTCATGTCCGCCTCCGGAGGCGCAGCCATCGTCTTTGATGCCGTGTGCCGCGAGGATCTGGATGTGGCCTGCCTGGCCTTGATGGAGGCGGAGAAGCGGGGAAAGCGCTTTTTTTACCTCGGCTCTGCCGCGCTGCTGAGAAGTCGAGCCGGTCTCGGGCAGCCGCCCCTTCTTTCCCGGGCGGAGTTGAAAAGAGGTCCGGGAGCGGGGCTGGTTGTGCTCGACGGAGCCGCCGCGGCGAGTCCTGAGATCATGAGCGAAATGTGCGCCGCTGACTGGATATGCGGTATTCGCCTGAGGCCGCCAAAGCTCGAGACCGAGCCGAGCCGCGGGAACGAGGTGGAATCGATATGCAAGGCCGCCGGCGACGAGCTGGCGCGGGGCTTCACGGTGGTGTTGTATTGTGACCAACCCTATTCCGGTGAAGGCTCGGGCAGTGACACAACCAGGGCTCTCTGCGATATCGTGAGTGGGCTGAGAACCCCCCCCCGGTTTTTTGGCGGTCGGGGCGGCGGCACGGCCCTGGCGCTGGCGCAATCGGCCCTGGGTGCCGAGGAAGCCTACGCGGCCGGAAAGCTCGCCGATGGTGTCGTCCTGTGGCGATTGGACCGCCGGGTCCCCTGGTGCGATGTGCCATTTGTCGTGTTGCCGGGACTTGGCAGCGACAGCTTGCCGAACCTGTGCGCGCGGCTGGGAGATATCGGCAGCCACTCTTCTGCAGTGCAAGGAACTCCTGCATGACCGATTCATCTGGCGACGGAAAATCGAGTAAACGTCTGATAGGCCTCTTCCTTTCCGCCAACGTTCTCTACTGGATAGGCCTCTACCTCTATCTGCCGACATTGTCGTCCTACGCGCTGACGAAAACCTCTGACCTGGCCCTCGTAGGCATTGTACTTTCCATGTATGGCCTGTGGCAGGCCATTACCCGAATCCCGGTCGGCCTGGGCGTCGACGCCACCGGAAACGGCAAACCGTTTATAATCGGCGGGTTGCTCTTCGCCGTGGCAGGCGCACTTGTAATGGGGCTGGGCGAGACCGTGGGTGTCCTGGCGGTGGGCAGGGCATTCAGCGGGTTTGCGGCTGCCACCTGGGTGCCCATCGTTGCCGCGTTCAGCCGTCTGTTCCCGCCCAAGCGAGTCGTAGTAGCCACGTCGCTGCTGACGCTGTCCGGTTCCATAGGCCGGGTGCTGGCCACCGGCATGAACGGCATCCTCAACGATATAGGCGGCTACGGACTGGCGTTTTTTATAGCCGCCGGAGCCGGCGTTGCTTCCATTTTTGTCATGCTTTTCACTCGACTCGAACGCACCGAGCCGCGCCGGCCATCGCGCGAGGCCTTTGTTCGGCTTGTGACGCGGGGCGACGTGATCTTTCCCACGCTCGTCAGCATGATCAACCAGTTCGGAACCTGGGCCATTACCATGAGCTTTCTTCCCATTCTGGCCCAGCAGATGGGGGCGGGAGACACTGCCAAGGGATTCCTGATCAGCCTGAATATACTGGCCTTCATGCTGGGCAACCTTCTCAACACGGCGATTGCCCGAAGGGTGAAGCCGCCGCCGGTGCTGCTGGTCAGCATTCTGATACAGTGCCTGGCCGTCGGCGCTGCGGCTCTATCGCCCACCGTGTTTTACCTGTTTGCCTGCACTTTCGTGATGGGTCTGGTGAACGGTGTCAGCTATCCGACCCTCATGGGCATGAGCATTCAAAAGGTGGACTCCGGACAGCGAACGACCGCCATGGGGATCCATCAATCCCTGTACGCGGTGGGCATGTTTACGGGGCCTTGGCTGGGTGGGGTCATCGCCGACGCGGTAGGCATAAGAATCATGTTCGGCATCGTGGCCGGCATCGTTCTGGTCCTGTCTTACATCATGGTTATCATACTGTGGCGCTTTCTGAGGAGAAACGCATAAGCATTGTGGCGCATGCCTTCTTGATTCCTGTGGCTATAACCTGTTACTCAAATTTCTCTTGATCTTCTTTTTCATCCCTGCCGTTTTTGTCATAGTCGTAGATCTCAATTTCGGAAGAGTAATACCAATCGAACATGTCTCGCCTTAGCTTTGCCATCCACTTTTTTCTCTGTGCTTTTCTCTTGAGATTGTAAAAAACCACCCCCTCTGCCATAACTTTGTCTTCTAATCCCAGTTTGGAGGCTCTTTTTGTGTAATACCTCGAAAACAGCCAGTCCTTAAACCAGCTGCTCCAGTTGTCAAAGTTTCTTTCGTGCTCGTGGAATGATTTATAACGGAGGCGGTCTATGGCAGCCTCAAAAGGATACCACTCGTGCATTTCGAGCTTATACGGGTTTGCCTGTACTTTTGGGCCTATCAGCTCGCCTGCCTGTTCCCCATCTTCTTTTACAAGCCCCTTGCCGATCGACCTGAATATTCCCTCTATTATGAAGGTCTTTCCCTTGATGATCTGCAGGGGATCAATGACATTGAGTCTGTTTTGCAAGGCGATCAGCCGCCCGGCCCGTGTGAGCAGTTTTACGCAAGTACCGTTCAGCTTCTCCACGGCAATTGTATCCGGATCGTCAAAAACCCACTCATATCCCGGATTCACCCTGTCCACCACCAGATATACTTCCGGCTCCCGCATTCCCAGTTTCGATCCATTTTTTTTCCACTGCTCCCTGTTGACCTTGAAAGTCTGCCGAATAAAGGGACAGTGCAGCTTTGGAAAGTCGCTTAATACAGGCTCTTTTTTCATGCCTCATCCTAGCACGGGTTAATTGTCTCCGGCAAGGTGTCAGGGCGCATCTATCCCACAGATCAGCATCCAAGCTGTTAGGTGATTCGGTCAGGGTGCCTTGCGGCCCGGCATTAGTCTGCGTACAGGATGTGGTACTTGTATCCCTGTTCCACCAGGAAGAGTTGGCGTTTCGTTCCGAAGACTTGCTCGTCCGTCCCCTTCGAGACCAGGGTGTAGAACAGAGAACGGCGCTTCTTGGGCCTGAGAATCCGCCCCAGACGCTGGGCCTCTTCCTGTCGGGAACCGAAGGCGCCCGAAACCTGAATCATAACGTTGGCGTCCGGCAGATCAACGGCGAAGTTGGCCACCTTGGAAACGACCAGGCGCTTGATGCGCCCCGCCTTGAAATCATCGTACAGACGCCGCCGGTCGGCGTGTGCGGTCTTGCCGGTGATGAGGGTAAGGCCCAGGGACCTGGCGATCTCCTCCAGTTGGGAGATGTACTGGCCGATGACCAGGATGCTGTCTTGGGCATGGTTGGCAATGAGCTCCTTGACCAACTCGAGCTTGCGGGGATTCTCAGCGGCGATCCTGAACCGCGCGCGTTTGCCGGCGTTGGCATACTCCATTTCCACCACGGCGGGCATGGGCACGCGGTACTCCGTGCAGTACGCCTCTGCGATGTAACCCTGGTTCTCCAGGACCTTCCAGGGTATGTCGTAGCGTTTTGGACCGATGAGGGCGAACACATCGTCCTCGCGCCCGTCTTCACGAATCAGCGTGGCGGTCAGACCCAGCCGCCGCCTGGCCTGGATTCCGGTGGTGGCCCTGAATACCGGGGCCGGAAGAAGGTGCACCTCGTCGTAGATGATCAGGCCCCAGTCCTCCTGGGTGAAGATCTCCAGATTCCGCATCGGGTCGTTCTTGCTCTTCCGGTGGGTCAGCATCTGGTAGGTCGTGATGGTGATCGGCCTGATTTCTTTGACCTGCCCCGTGTACTCACCAATCCGATCCGCCGTCATGCTGGTCTTGCAGAGCAGCTCGTCCCGCCACTGGCAGACCGACATATTGTTGGTGCTCACGATGAGAACACGACTCGAAACAGCGGCGATGACCCCCAGCCCTATGATGGTCTTGCCCGAGCCGCAGGGCAGTACGATGATGCCGCTGCCTCCCGTTTCGTTCCCGGCACGGTAGAAGGCCTGCACCGCATGGGTCTGATAATCCCTCAAGCTGAAGGGGTTGTTGTCGAGATCCATCTCGAGCAAGGCGATCTCGAGATGAGCTCCCTTCACATACCCGCACACATCCTTGACCGGATAGCCGGCCTTGATCAGGGCCTGCTTCACGTTGCCGCGCTCCTCGGCCCGGATGAAGAGACAGCTCTTGTCCCGTCCCTGCCAGAAGGGTTTCAGAGGCTCCTCACGCGTGATGCGCGCCAGGATGAACGGATCGCGCACTTCCAGGCGCAGCCGTCCCGGCCCGTCCTTGGCCAGAATCAACTTGCCGTAGGCGCCGTACCACTCCTTGATGTCGGTAGTCACATTGGCCGGTATGGAGTAGCGCGAGAAACGACTCAGGCCGTTGAGTATATGCTCTACGGGCACCTCCAGCGCGGCCGCGTTCCACATGGAAAGAGGGGTGATCCGGTAGGTGTGAATGAACTCAGGAGACTTCACCAGTTCAGAAAAAGGTCCCAGGAAGTCCCTTGTCGCCTCGTACCGCGGGTGATCCACCTCGAGCATCAGGGTGTGATCGCTCTGTACGACCAGCGGGTTCACTCCGCAAGACCCTCGATCTTGACGACGTACTCCTTGCCGAGCGCCTCGAGGACCCCATCGGCCTGTTCTTCGTGGGCGGCATCATAGGTCAGGGTCAAACCCGTGGTGTCGGCCATGGCGGGGCAGCGAGCATCCAGGAACGCCTTGCGCACCATCTTCAATAGGGCGCTGTTGGTGAAGTGAAGCAGGATCAAGGTCTGGCGTTTGAGCGTGAGTTTCTGTTTCTGCTTCTGCTTTGACCGGGCCTTCTCTGCCGCCTCCTTGGGGAAGACCGTATTTGTCCTGTCGGGCAGGTACTGCAGCGCGCGGCCCTGGTGCGCGATGTGAAGAGGGACCAGTTCAGCACGTTCCAGGCGTCTGAACAGATCACTGGGAGAGTGGACAATCCTGAGGTTGGGGGAGATCTCCTCCGCGATGAACGAATCCTGCCCGTGCTTCGCGTCTCCTTCGAGCAATCCGAAGCCCTGGAACAAGACGAAATTCTCAGAGTGGACGGTCCATTCCTCGAGCTCTGCCACGACGTTCTGGGGTAGATCCCTACCTGTCAGTTCGGTCAGCAGTGCAATCACGTCGAGCTTCTCGTTTTGCGCCACCTCGTCCGCGACCTTGCGCTTGTCCAACGCGAGGGTGATGACGTTGTCCTCCGAAAGCAGGCGGGTCAGGGGCTTGAGCTCGGAAAGAGTGTTGAACGGATAGAGGAGCGACTCCACGTGCACCTCGAAGTTGGGCTGCACCGTGACCTTTGGCTCGGGCACATCCTGGTTCATGAATCGAGTGAAGCGTTCGTGCACGCGAAAGGCCTCGAGCTCGCCAAGACTGGGTTTGACGCCCGTGCTCCGTTTCTTGCCGTAGGCCACATCGACATACCGGAAGACCAGGGGCAGGCTCTCCAAGAACCGCTCCACGAAGCGTCCCTCAACGCGCTCGAATGCGTCGCTCTTGTCCTCGGTGATCTCAATTCGCTTGCCGAAATCACTCGTGCTTTCATGGAAGTTGCAGTAGCGGCTATCTTTTCTGCTCCAGTTGTCCTTGAATTTCGGGTTCTTCGGTATGAGGAAGTATGGGTGCTCTGCTTTCAGGTACTGGATGAGTGAGGCCACACTGTGCCACACTCGCGTGTCGGCTGCAGCCAGTATGAGCAGCAGGAATTTCCGGATCTCGGCGAAGTTGAGACTCGGCATAACGCCGGTAGCGCAGCCCCAGCCGTCGAACGGATCCAGCCTGCCCAGGGTGGCCCAGCTGAAGAACTCGTTGTTGCAGGCTTCGTACTTGTTCAGCACGGCATCCAGCAGCGTCTGTTCCCGATCCATCGGCGCCAGTCTCAGGAAACTCCGGTACTTCTTCTCCTTGAAATCGATGTAGTTGTCGGGAAACGAGGGTTCCCTGCTGCTGTAGCCGGCATACTCTCCCTCTGTGTCGTAGTCGACGAGCCCCAGGCGCAGAGCCAACCTGTCAACCAGGCCCACCCAGCCGGCATAGCCCTTCTCCTTGATTTCTTGCGCCGCGTCGGGGTCCGTCATCAGCTTCGCCAGGCGGGTCGAGTCCGCCCTGCTGAGCCGGTTGTTCCTGTGAGCCCGCTTGACCTCCCGACTAGCCACGTACTCGACGAATACATGCAGATCCCGGCGCAACTCCAGGCTGTTGCTCACCACATCCAGCCCGTCGATGTTGGCGGTTTTCAGTGTATTTCTTGCGGGCGCCATTTATTGCTCGCTTGCGGGCGTGACTTTCTTGACCACATGACCGGACCCGACGACCAGCTTTTCAACACCAGGCAGAAGGCCCTCTGGAAACGCGATGTAGTCTCCCGGCAGGATCGCGATCTGCCTGGGCCTCGAGAGGAGCTTCTGAATCGCTACCTTGAGACTCAGGTCTTTGACCCTCGCGATCATGAGGTTGTTGTGCACAATGTAGTTGCCCCAGCGTTGCTCTACTTTCTGCAAGGACCGCTTGAAAGCGCCGCAGTGATCCCTGAGCCAACCCAGCAGCTTACGATGTCGCACCTGTTCGGGAAGATTGCCGAGCTTGATGATGCTCGGCGATAGCACAAGACGGCCTTGTTCCACTCTCAGGTTCCCAATCCGAACAATCAGTTCCAGCTCGTCGTACGGAACGATCTCGAGGTCGATGAGCACTCCGGTCCCACTCCCGCCACCCTGCAGGTAGAGGCCGAGCTCCCATGGAGTCTCGTGCTCGTCGCGCTCGAGAGAAGCCAAACGATAGTACTTCTTGTCCGCTTCCTGCCGTGCCAGGCAGCCCCAGTCCCAGCCGCGTTGGCAGACTGTCGCGGGACTGGGGTGGTCCGGCCCGCAGAAAACCTTCATGATCCCGGCCAGTTGTCCGGGAGAAATCCACTCGTCCGGTCCCAACAACGAGAGCGCGTGGCTCACCGCCTTGACCGGAGACACGGTGTGCTCTTCCCCCAGGCTGCTCAGGCCGGCGGGCGCCTTCGACTTGGGCAGGGAGCTCTTCCAGCAGGCTCGTTGCCACTGCTTCAGGCGCTTGATGCTGAAGCCCCGGTCTCCTATGGTCAGGTCACCTCCTGAGAGATCGAGGGAAAATCTCTTGTCCGGACACAGGGGACGACCCTTTGCGCCTTTTGCGATCCCCACGACTACCTGCCGGAGAATGTCCTTCTTGTGAGATCGAGTCTCTCTGCAAGTCTCGACGGATGAAAACAGGGGAGGCAGGAAACGCTCGAATTCCCGGGGGAAGACGAATTGCCACCGCTCCATCTTTGCTTTCCGGTACGCCGCGGCGGCCACGTCATCGGCCATGAGAAGGGCGCCCTTTCGCACCAGAGATGATTTGACCTGTCCGAACACATCCTGGTACTCCTGGGTGAAGGTCTCGTGCCACCCGCCGGGCGTTGAGCGCTGGTAGATGCGTTCGAAAAACGTGATGTCCACCGGCTCACCCAGGAGCAGCAACAGGCGCAGTGCCCATGCCTCCTCATCACGCAACGAGGTCATGGTCTTGTCCAGGCCGGTGTCCGTGAGCAAGAAGTCCTCAAATACCGCACGGGACGAGGCTTTGTTTGCGGGGAAACCTCGCTGTTTGCAGATGGCCTTGATGTCTGCGTTGCTGAGGTCCTTGGAACACATGGCGTGAAGCAATTCCGAAGCGTTCACCGCATTATGCCTCCCGGTCAGGAAACACGCCACCCCCGGCGTCGAAGACCGTTTGCCGCTGACTTGGTCCGTAGGGTAGCACACTCGCCCGGTGGTGAGCAATGCTCTGTGGCGCTTTCTGAGGTGGAACGGATGAGCACTGTGTTCGATACGAACAGGCGGGTGTCCCTTCTCCAAACCGAGGGTTCGACCTGCGCCCTGTTTTTATTCACGTTTCATACTATCTGCAATCTGCTCCTGGTAAGCCGCTATAGTCTTTTCAACTCCGTCAAGCACTTTATGCAATGTCGAGGCGTGCTTGGCAGGGATATTTACTTTCCTGTTCAATACATCTAAAAGCATGCTGACTTTTGCGGCAGCCTGGAAGGAAGCTATCAGTTTATCTCCCGGCAGATTATTGAGGTCTACGCCCATGCGATCCAAACTTCTCATCCAGCTTATATGCGAGTCGAATACTTTAAGGGCCTTTTCTCTCAGCTTACCTCCTGCTTGATCGGCGAAAAGGTTATACTGCTCTTTCACTCGCTCCCATAATAAGTCTACTAAACGATGGAATGTGCTTTCCTGTTCCCGATCGAAGAAATTTGTCTGCCTGCCGGAAAAACACCGTTCGAGAACAGCTTTCAGGCTGTTGCCCCTGTGAAACAGCTCGTTTCGCATATATGCTTCAATATCTTCGCTCGATAGGGAAAGGTTGATATCATCCAGAATAGTCTCGAGAGAGCTACTGGCGCCGGTCGTCGGCTCCAGCTCGAATGAAGACATGTACTGTTCTTCCATATCCTCATCGGTCCTCCAGAGGTGGGTCTCGTTACCGAGTTTTTTAAATTCCAAAAACCCCGCTTTTTCTAAAAAGCCGCCCAGATGAATGACCGGATCCTCGAGCAGTTCTCGTCCGGCGTAATAGAAGGCATGGGCAATCTGCTCCTGCATTTCTGCGAAAAGGCCAAGGCTGTCAAATGCTGTATCGAAGCCGCTTTCCAGTTGCCGGACCCACTCCAGTTCCGCCTCAGGATTCTTTTTTCTCTTATCCCGGCTTATGTGTTCAACGGAAAATCTGCCTTTGCTCCAGTTCTGCACGGTAAGCATGAGCCCATCGCCTTCACGGAATTCATAATCCGCGTATATTTCTTTCATGGAAAAGACGGTTATGGCAACTTCTGATTCCGGGGTTCCTTCTAAAACGGCCTCTTCATTTTCTTCGCTGTCGGCTAGAAGAATTGCCGGTATATTTTCCAGCCCAAAGAAAGTGAAATAGATCAAAAAATCTTTGATTTTCCCCTTTATCTTCTTTTTGCCGATTTTCCTTCCTTCTGCTGCAACGAGCGTGCTATCCCAGGGAAATATCTCCGAAGAACAGAAGGGCATAAACCTGTGACCTGGAATGAGAATATCCGAATTGATTTCCTTTCCGGTTGGGCATATCATGAATTTTGCACCGGAAAACCACGTGCGGCGAGGAATATAGCCATCGGTTTCATCCGAGAAAATGAGGGTGCTGTTTTCCAACGCAGAGCGAACTTCACTTTCGATCTTGCTGGTAATCCTGAAATCTTTGGATTCGAGATGGCTCAGCAGGTCCCAAAGATCAAACGGCTTTTTCCTTCGTAACAAAAACCTTTCTATTGTTTTTTCAACAGATTTTGATTTAGAAATGATCCTGCTCCCATGGTGAGTCGACGTTAGTTTAGCATTTACCGCCAAATTCGGGCTGTTGTCAAGAAAGAGTGGAGCATTACAGTGCTGACGCATCATAGCTTGCCGCAGCCTCGGGGGGGGTGTGGTGGGGGGCCGTAGGGGCAGAGCGTGATCGACAGAGACCGCGAGAGGGTTGTCGATAGCCCCGTTGGCGCGCAGATGGGCGTTTTTAAGCACAATTGTGACCTCGGCGGAGGGCTCAGGACAGAGTGATTTCACGGTCGTCTGTTGTTGCGATTTTTTATAGCGGCTATCGATTCGGTAGCTACACGAAGCGCAGGCAGCTTGCTTGGGAGAGCCGACGCCTCACCTGTTCAGCATCTAACCAGGGCCCACTCAGGGTCTGGCGGATGAAATGAATGAACCCTCGTGCGCCCAAGGTAGCGACTATCGTGGCGAGTTGCACGGCATTGAGGACCAGCTCG
>SDBV01006952.1_pt1 | contig 15546 bp, 14 predicted proteins | sample 2277081 | NCBI WGS metagenome assembly SDBV01 (sample SAMN10402039, study PRJNA504765) | marine sediment metagenome | isolation source: marine sediment core GS10_PC15, 223 cmbsf | place: Arctic Ocean: Southern Knipovich Ridge | collected 2010
CTGGTACTGGGCGGCCGCCGTTCCCGTCAAGCGCAGATTCGTCGAACGGAGTTCGACCACCATGGGTTGGACTTCCCCCTGGAACGATTGTGCCAACTCGACAAGCCCTTCCTCGTGCATCTGCCGCTGCTGACCGAGCGCGTCGATCATCTGCATCTGATGCTGGATGACCATCGCTCCGACCACGGCTGCACCCAGCGTCGCCGGTGCGCTCTCGGTCAAGACACCCGTGGCCACGACTGCCGCGAGGGTGAGAACACTGCCCAGACCGCGCGCGATCTGCTCGCGTCGCAGTGCCTTTTTGGCATGGATCTCCTGACTCGAGGTATCGCGCCAATGCCAGTAGTTGGATTCGAGTTGCGAGGCGAAGTTCTGATAGTGGATTCCCATCGTGTCGACGAACATCTCGTCGCGCAAGCGCACCTCCGCGGCGCGCTCGAGCATCGGCTCGTCGAGGGCGGGGAGTCGAACGATCTCGACGATGCCGTCTCCATCCGCTTTTAGATAACCGCCGAATACCTCGGGCGAGAGGCGCGCCGCAAACTCGAGCTCAGAGATGGTCGCGATCTGCTCGAGTCGTTTGGTCTCGAGTTTGGAACGCGCTTCGAGCATCGCGTTTGCGATGGTGTTGAACATCGGCTGCTGGGGGTCGAGCGCCCTGCTGGCGCTTGCGTAGGATCCTGCGATCGCTGTGGTCCGGTACTTTCGCTTGAACCAGGTGCGGCCCGATGCGTCGCGCACATGGACGAGCAGCTGGAGTTCGTACCCATCGGAGTGCAAAATCGTCGCGTCTACCGTCACATTGGACGCAATCGGTTCGGCGGGCAGAATGCTGACCGCGCCCCAATGCCCCGTCTCTTCGAGCGTCTTCTTGAGTCGAATCGGAAGTAGTTTTGCCTCCGCCTCGCGAATTTCTGGATAGACACCCTCGGGGATCGGCTTCCCATCAGCGGGTAGACCGGGGTCGAACTCGATCACGGCGACGTCGAGGCGCGCCGCATCCGGCAGGTCGCTCGGCGCTTCGAGGGCTTCAGGCGCGGTCGCTGAGGTCATGCTGATCGCCGCACAGCCGACGGCGTTCAGGATCGACAGGATTGCGATTGCGCAAAGGGAGGATTTCATCGCGTCTTGATTGCCTTCCATGAGCCATTCCGATCGGTTGGATGCCACCGGCCCCGTTCGACGGGCCGGTCTTCTATTGGATCCCTTTGTGTTTGCGGTATTCCTCCCAATACCGCTCGCGCAGCACGGGATCCGTTTCTTTCATCGCGAGCTCGCGCAACTGGGCGGCGAGCGTGTCATCGTCACTACCACTGCCGACGCCCGCTGGCGGTCGGTAGCCCGAGCCCGCATTCGTCGCCGCGTCGCTGCTCGAAGTAGACACGGAGCTGTTATTTTCGTCAGCCATGATTTCTGCGCGCTGGCCGCCCTGGCCGCCTTGCAGCGGAGGCGTTGCCGCGCCGGTGCCCTTCGAATCGGTTCCGATATCGCCAGCCGAGGCCGCGGCGGTCGTCTGCTCGTGTTGGATCAATTCGTCGACCTGGTTCTGGTGTTCGGAGAGGCGCTCGAGCGCCCGCCGGAGCGCTTCGCCGCTCAGGGTCTCTGTCGCTGTTCCAGTTCCGCCGCGGCCAAAGGCCTCGAGCAGTTCGGGCGGCACTTCGTCGATCGGGATGCCACCGCCCGCGCCGCTCGCGGTTTCGCTCGGGTCCCCCGGAGCGCCTTCGCGACCGGCGCCGCCAGCCGCACCGCTCTCGCTCGCCGACCCCGCAGGCTGGCCACCACCCGCAGCTGCTCCTGGGCTCTGCCCGGGCCCTTCGGAGGAGCCGGCGCCCGATTCGCCGCCGCTGCCCGCGAGATCAGCGGCGCTTTCTGTGCCTGCTGCGCGCTCTCCCGACCCGCCGGCCTGCTGTTGCGCTCCGGTTTCGGAGCCGTCGGCTGCGGAGTCCGCTCGCTGCGCGGACTCGCCGCCGCCCGATTCGCTCTGCGCCGATTCATCGGCTTCTCCCTGAGCGGATTCAGCGGCTTTGTTTTCGGACTTCGAAGCGGCTTGCGCGTCCGAAGCCTTCGCGTCGGAGTCGCTCTGCGATTCGTCCTCGCCAGCGCTCTCCGAGGTCTGCTGTGGTGGCTGCTGGGTCTGCGGCGGTGGTTGGGTGGGAATCGAGGAGGGTGACTGCGGCGAAGCGCAGGACAGCATCATTGCGAGCCCTGCGGCGAGCAGGAAGAACGCAGGGCGATGGTCATCGAAATGGTTCACCCGCAATCCTCTCCCATACGTGTCCTTCGTCCAGCCCCTCACACTTCTATCGCTTCATCGTCTCGCGTTCGCCCGCTTCTGCTCCATCCAATGGAGGGGTGCCAAATTCGCTCCGCTTATTCGCAGTGCCGCGACGACGCTCGGTGCGGTCCGACGCGGCGCCGCGGCGATGCCGGTTGCAATTGGGGGGCGGATGATGAACCAGCTACCAGAATACAGTAAGGAAAGTATGCCCGGCCAGCTGCCGCGCGCCCAGAGAGCTTCCGCACGGAGTTCATTTGCGCTCGATCATTGCGCTCAGCGGTGGCCTCCCGGGCGCGGCTCAGCGCTCGGGGGATGCCGGCCGCGCCGGTCCGCGTCGGCCGGCGCGCCAGCTGTTGGGGCCGGCATTGTCGGAAATTCGGCGGCGCGACATCAAATCCGCCTCTTCGACGATCTCTGCGACGAGATCTTCCTGGCGATAGGCCATCAGGTGTACACCGTGCACACCTTCCATCTCGCGCACCTGTTGGATGATTTCGACGCAGATCTTCTTGCCTTCCTCGCGCTTGCGCTGCTTGGGTGTCTTGCGCAGGCGCGTGATGATTTCATCGGGAATGTGCACGCCGGGTACGTTGCTTCGCATGAATTCCGCAGCGCGCTCCGAACGCAGTGGCCCGACGCCGACCAGGAAGTAGGCTTTCTCGTGAAGACCCAGGTCGCGAACGCGCTTCATGAACGTCTCGAGTCGTGGCACATCGAAGCAGTACTGCGATTGGAAGAAGTCCGCCCCTGCTTCGATCTTCTTGGCCATTCGATTCGGCCGCCAGTCGAGCGGGGGAGCGAACGGATTCGACGCAGCGCCGAGAAAGAGACGAGGCGGAACGGAGATCTTGCGGCCGCTGATGTAGCAGCCTTCATCGCGCATGGTTCGGATGGTTCGCAGCAGGTGGAGCGAGTCGAGGTCGAAGACGCGCTTCGCTCCCGGCTGGTCGCCCACGCTCACATCGTCTCCGGTGAGGCAGAGGACGCTGTGGACCCCCATCGCGGCCGCTCCGAGGACGTCGCCCTGGATCGCGATCCGGTTGCGATCGCGGCACGAGACCTGCATCACCGGGGAGTAACCGGCGTGGGTGAGCAGCGCGCAGATCGCGACACTGGACATATGGCAGTGCGCGCCCGCGGCGTCCGTGGCGTTGATGGCATCGCAGACCTGGGATAGGACGAGCGCTGCGTCGAATACGTCGTGCGGGTCGGCGCTATCCGGCGGATTGAGTTCCGCGGTAACCGCGAACAGGCCCGCGCGCAGGACCTTTTCGAGTCGCCCGTCGGATTTGGGGGGCGGCAGCATCGTCTAGTCCTCCGCCTTGGGATCGCCGCTCCAACCTGCAGCCGCGACCTTGTCCCTGCCGGTCATCAGGTTGACCCACGCCGAACTTCCCTCGAGCTGCCAATCGACCGGGGGTTGCAGGATATGCAATTCATCTTTGTAGGTCGTCATCACCTCGGAGCGCTCGAAGGCGTCCACCCAGATGCAGCGCATCGCGGGCTCGACCTCGCAATGGCCGTTTGCGCGCACGCCTCCACAGGGTCCGTTTCGAAGGTTCTTCGGGCATGTCATCGGACAGGTCATGCCCGTCGAGTGGAGAATGCACTGGCCACACATCTTGCAATCGAAGATCCGACGCTTCGCAAACTCCTCGGGCGTGTAGAGCCAACGGGCGAGGCGCTCCGCTCCGATGATGCGAATTGCGAATTTGCACTTCACCGCGATCCACAAGTTCGCCCGGTAGCCCGCGGCGAGCAGGCGCGGATGATTCTGAAGGCGGCGTGAAAAACCCATCGGTTGGTCGTTCCTCGAATCAACAACCTTTGCTCGGAGTTGAAGTCCGAGCGAGGGCTCAGCTATCGCGACTTTGGCGTCGCGCTCGTTTTCGCCCGGCTTCGGATGACCGCGACTCCGTCGGCGTCTTGGGAGCCGGAAGGGCCACCTCCTTGGCGAGCTCTGTAAAGGGATCCAGGCTGTTGGGAATCGCCATCGCGTGGATGAAGTGATCCTGAAACGCCGGTTCGACCGCGGTCTCGATCTTCTCGATGGTGCGGACCCTGGACTCGACGATTTCACGCGCGCTCCGGTCGAGAAGCGCGGTGACGGCTCCCGTTCCGGCGGCATTTCCGGCAGACGAAACGTTCGAAAGGGCGCAATCGGGAATCATCCCGAGCACCATTGCGTACTTCACATCGATGTGACTGCCAAACGCGCCCGCGAGCCGGATCCGGTCGATCCGATCGATGCCGAGGTGATCCATCAAGAGGCGCACGCCCGCGTAGAGTGCCCCCTTTGCCAGTTGGATCGCTCGGACGTCTTTTTGCGTGATGCAGATCGCCGGCGATCCCTCGTGAAGTAGGTAGCTGAACGTGCGCCCATCCTGAATGACGCGCGATGTGCGCTCGCGCATCGCGCCGTCGATTCGGCCTTCTCGATCGATGACGCCCGCGAGAAAGAGTTCGGCGATGACCTCGATGATGCCGGTCCCACAGATTCCCGTGATCCCGATTTTTTCGAGCGCCGATTCGAAGCCCGGATCGTCGGACCAGAGTTCGCAACCGATGATGCAGAAGCGGGGCTCGAGTGTCTCGCGATCGATTCGCACGCGGTCGATTGCTCCCAGTGCCGCGCGCTGCCCGCAGGAGATCTGCGCACCCTCGAAGGCCGGGCCCGTCGGGCTCGAAGCCGCCAGCAGGCGTTTGCTGTTGCCGAGCACGATTTCGGCGTTGGTGCCGACGTCGACGAGCAGCGTCATGGCATCCGCTTCCCAGGGAGCTTCGGCGAGCAACATCGCCGCGGTGTCGGCTCCGACGTGCCCGGCGATGCACGGGAGGATGTAGGCCCGCGCACCGGCTGCGACGGAGAGGTCGAGCGCCAAAGCCGGTAGGTTGATCGCCGAGTCCGTGGCGAGAGAGAAGGGCGACGTGCCGAGTTGGACCGGACTGATCCCGAGCAGCAGGTGATGCATGATCGGATTGCCGACGAATGTCAATTCGAATACGTCTTCGGGGGGCACGTCGGCGTCCGCGGTGAGATTTGCGATCAGCGCATTCAGCGCCTCTCGCACCACGCGGGTCATTTCGACTTCGCCCCCTGGGTTGAGCATCGCGTACGACACCCGACTCATCAGGTCTTCACCGAAACGAATTTGCGGATTCATCACGCCGGCGCTTCCGATCACCTCGCCGCTGGCGAGGTCGCACAGGTGCGCGGCCAGCGTCGTCGATCCGACGTCCACCGCGACACCCAGCAGACGGTCCTTGAGGCCCGGCCAGATGCCCACGACTTCGCGGCCTTCCCGGATCGCGACGGTCACGTACCAGTCGCCCTCGCGAAGACAGGTCTGAAGCCCCGGTAGCACGTGGTGCGCACAGTGGAGGTCTTCGAGTTGCCACTCCGCCTGGAGGGCATCGAAGAGTCGTTCGAGATCGCCGCGCGGCTTGTCGAGCCTGGGTTTCGCGACCTGCACGTAGTGGAGGTGGATGACGGGATTGACGGCGATGTCGTGGCTCTCGTAATCCTTGCGAATCACCTGGTGGTGAATCTGGCTGCTCGCGGGTACGTCGATTACCACATCGTTCTGCAGGGTCGCGTGGCAGGTCAGTCGAAACCCCGGCTGCAATCCTTCACGCCGCGAGAAGCGCTCTTCTGGTTCCGAGATCGGATTCAGATGGGTTGCATCGGATCGGATGCCGAACTTCGCGAATTCACCCTCGGCGACCAGGCACTTGCAGCGCCCGCAGATTCCGCGCCCGCCACAGACCGAGTCGATGTCTACGCCGAGCTCCCGGGCAGCTCCGAGCACACTGGTGCCCAAGGGAAATCGCCCCCGCTTGCCTGAGGGGGTGAATACGACGAGTGCGTCGGTCTTTCCTTGGGTCACTCGACAAACGCCTTTCTGCCCCGTGGGCGACTAGGCCGCCGTGGTTCGCTTGCGCCGCCCGCCGCCCGCGCCGCCCGCGCCGCCCGCCGTCTGCGCCCGGGAAGCCGTGATCCAGGCCATACAATCCTTGTCGGTTGCGTTGATGACGTTGGCTGCGCGTATGCCGGCCATCATTTCCGGGTGGAGCGGGTTGACGATCGCCGAGGTCAGTCCCGCACCGGCCGCCATCGCGACGAAGGTCGTGTTCAATTCCTTGCGGTTCGGCAGGCCGAAGCTGAGGTTGGACGCGCCGCAGGTGCTGTTGACGCCGAGCTCGTCGCGCAGCCGCGCCACGAGCTGCATCACCTGTTTGCCCGCTGTCCCGATTGCGCCAATCGGCATCGCGAGGGGGTCGACGAGCACGTCGCAGCGGGGAATGCCGTGGTCTTCCGCCCGCTCGACGATCTTCTTGGCGACCTGGAACCGCACCTCGACATCCTGCGAGATTCCGGTGTCATCGTTCGAGATCGCGACGACCGCGCAGCTGTATTTCTTGACCAATGGCAGCACGCTCTCGAGCCGCTCCTCTTCTCCGGTTACGGAGTTGAGCAGCGCTTTACCCTTGTAGATTGCAAGTCCCGCTTCGAGTGCAGCGACGACCGAAGAGTCGATCGCAAGCGGAACATCGGTGATCGACTGCACCAGATCGACGGCTTTGGCGAGAATGGCGGGCTCGTCGGCCAGCGGAATTCCCGCGTTCACGTCGAGCATGCTGGCTCCGGCCTCGACCTGGGCCAGGGCGTCTGCTTCGACTCGGGAGAAGTCGCCCGCCTTCATTTCGGCGGCTAACGCCTTGCGTCCGGTGGGGTTGATGCGCTCGCCGATCACGGCAAACGGGCGGTCTGGGCCTATCACGACCTCCTTGGTTGCGGAGCTAATTACAGTCTGGGGAAGCATTTCGTTTTTCCTTTATTTGCGCGCTTTGCGGCGTCGCCTCGCTCATTTCTTCCGTCAATATTACTCCCCCCCGACGTGCCACCGTGTCGAGGAGTTCCACTGTCCACTCGGTTTCGAGACGCGTGACGGTTTCGTCGACGGCCTTCTCTAGATCGTTACCACAGGGTTCGCTCTCGCGCCGCCAGTCGGCGAGGTAAGCGTCTTCGCTTTCCTTGCGCGCTCGCATCGCCGCGCGATCGATCGCGTGCTGGAAGCGCGGATGCAGCTCTTTCTTGCAAGCGGTCTTGCGCCCCTTTCGCGCGATCACCTGGGCGGGGATGTCGCGCCAATAGACGGTAATCAGCCTGTTCAACGCGATTTCCCCAGCGTTTCCGGTCGATCCGTTTCGATGGGCAGGGCCCGATGGAACGAGTCCAACCCGGTGAAGCAGGTTTCAAATTCCAACCCCAGCTGCTCCGCGCAGCTGCGCGCCTTGGCGGTGAATTCCGGAGAGTCCGTCTGGGCCAGGTATACGACGCGCCGGTAGTTTTCGAAGTAGATGGATCGAAGCTCCGGGTGACGATCGAGTCCGAGGCCGCGGATCACGATCGTATCGAATTGACGAACCATGAAGTCCGTCAAGTAGAAGGTTCCGAGCTCCGCTTCCTGGATTTCTGCGAAGCGCTCGGCGCCCGCGAAGAACTCGTAACAGTGGGCGCCCGGCAGCCGCTTGACGCCGTACTCGTCGAGCACGGCGTCCAGGCGTCCTCCGGTTCCACAATCCGCGTACGCGACAAAGACCTCGTCGTAGCTGTCTTTGGCCTTCTCCAGTTTTGCTCGAACGGCCTCGGGGATTTCTTCGGGCGTGTTGTGGAGATCAGAGGGCAGGCACTCGATCGCAATGCGGTCCCAACCGCTGAGGCGCTTTAGGGCCAGCAGTTCCCGCGCCAGCGCGCCACAGGCGAGGAGCAAGACGGATCTGCCCTGGATTCTGGCTTCGACCATTTTGGATGCTACGCCGCGCTCGCCCGCTGGCCGATGAGCTTCTTCGCCGTCTCCACCGCGGTGGCCGCATCCCGACAATAGGCGTCGGCGCCGATCGCCGAGGCGAACTCGTCGTTGAGCGGCGCCCCACCCACCATCACGATGGTGTTGTCGCGAATGCCCTCGCTCTTCAGCGTGTCGATCACGACCTTCATGTAGGGCATCGTGGTGGTCAGTAGTGCCGACATCCCTAGGATGTCCGGCTGGTGCTCCTCGATGGCCTCCATATATTTCTCCACCGGCGTGTTGATCCCGAGATTGATCACCTCGAAACCGGCGCCTTCCATCATCATCCCGACGAGGTTCTTCCCGATGTCGTGGATGTCGCCCTTCACGGTGCCGATCACCATCTTGCCGACGGGCTTCGCACCCGTCTCCGCGAGCAGGGGTCTGAGGATGGTCATCCCGGCCTTCATCGCGTTGGCGGCCAGCAGCACTTCTGGCACGAAAAGAATGCCGTCGCGAAAGTCGATTCCGACGATCGTCATTCCGGCGACGAGGGCCTCGTCGAGTGTGCGGCTTGGCGTCCAATCTCGTCCGAGGAGGATATTCGTTGCCTCTACGACCTCTTCGGCGAGACCATCGTACAGGTCGTCGTGCATCTGCTTGACGAGTTCGTCATCCGGCAGATCCGCGAGCACCAGATCTTCGTCGTTTTCGATCTCTTCGTTGGACATGGTCATCTCCTAGCTGGTGTGCTTCGGGCTTTCAGCCATTGTGTCGCACATTCTCGTTCACCGCGGCAACCCGCCCGGTTGGCGGTGCGTCCTGTTGTCCGGCCACCGGAATGAGTTGGCGAATTCGCTCGTGGAATCTCCATACACCGGATTCCTGACCCGAGAGCACGCCGCCCTGGTAGCTGCTCGAGCGAACGCCCGCATCCGTCCAGCTGCAAAATTCGAGGTCTTCCTTGATGATGTTGCGACCGATCCGCCGATTCAGATAGCGCGCCGCGCGCATCTCGCGGCGGTCGTCCTCGAGTGCCACCGCGAAGCGCTGGATGGTACAGCGTTCGGGTCCGTCGGGCAGTACCTGGTAGGTGCCCACGAGATCGGGCGTCAACAGGAAGACCGTCGTCGGAAAGATGCCGTAGTAGGCCCAGGCCCGGCGGTATTCTTCGCGCAGGTGCGAGGCTTCCGGGAGCAGGCGCTGATAGGCGCGCTCACTCCATACCGGAGACTCTTTGTCCTGGAGCACGGCGAAAGACCGCGCGCCTGCGCCGCTGGATTCGCCGCTCGGGTGGGCGTCACCGAAGAGACGGCCCATCGCCGAGAGCCCCGCCGGGATGTAGTAACCCTCGGATTCGTCCTCCGAGAACATCTTCCAGTTGAACTCGCAGCTCTGCGAAACGCGAGAGCCCCACGGCCTCATCTCGGCGAAGCGAAAATGCTCCGCGACGTTCGCGAGTGGTTTCAGGCTCGCAGCCACGCTCGGACCGTCGCCTCCGAAGCGCACGAACACAAAACCCATCCACTCTTCGATCTCGACCTCGGGAAGGCTCAGCCGCGACTTGTCGAGTTGGTCGAAGCCCTGGTCGCGCGGGACCGACTGCAGCTTGCCGTCGTAACCGTACGCCCAGCCGTGATAGGGGCAGACGATGGATCCGCGACAGCTCCCGGTCTCGCCGGCCACGACCCGCGACGCCCGGTGTCGGCAGACATTGTGGAACGCGCGAAGCGCGCCATTGCCATCTCGGATGACCAACGCTCGCTCTCCGGCGACGTCGAGGGTCATGTAATCGCCGCTGCTCGGTGCCTGGCTGATGTGACCGACGAGTAGCCAGTGTCGTCGGAAGATGTACTCGGTTTCGAGCTCGTGGAACTCGGGATCGCGATAGACCCAGGGCGGCAGGGTTTCGAACGCGGGCTCCGGGTCGGCCCCAGCCCGCGAGTAGGCGTTTGGCACGTTCGCGTGTGGCCCAAACGCGGAGAACTCTGCTGGAAAGACGCTCGCGAGAAAACCGCGCAGGGTCGCCTTCGCGCCTTCGAAGTCGAACGGGGCCTCGTCTTGAACCTGCAGGATGGTCTCGGGAAGCGAGGAGAGCAGGTGATAGAAAGCTCTTCCCAGCGCGGCGTGATCGAGGAGCGGATAGCTGCCGCCGCGCGCGATTTTTTCGAACAGCTTGGCGATCCGCTGTTCCATGGCGGCGCCCCGAGCACCGCACACGCGCATGTAATCCGCGCGCCCGCTGGCCTCTCCCCAGAACGCCGCCCACACCGCAATGCGATCGGGGTCGCAAACCTCCGGGTCGAAGTCGACTTCGATCATCGCTTCGAGCAGTTGCACGGGGTCCTCGCCCGCGCGCTCGAGCACTTCTTGCTGGCGGAATTCGAATTCGCGATCGACGAGTTCGAGCGTCGCGAGCAGCAGTGCTTGCTTGGAGTGGAAGTAGAAGTTGACGATTCCGGTCGAGAGCCCGGCGATCTTCGCGACCTTTGCGACCGTGGTCCCGGAAAGGCCGTGGCGCGCGATCGAGCTGATCGTCGCCTCGATGAGCTCTCTTCGGCGCCGCGCGTCGCGCGGCTCCTTGCCCGATGCTGCAGTTTCGACGCGACTCGCGGAAGCCATCCCGCTGCTCCTACCCCTGATGAGTGCTCAGGATAGGCTATTTTGAATGATTCGTCAGTATTGACGAATCATTCAAAATATGATCGGAGCAGCGCCCATCGCGCATGAGCAGAGATTTCAGTCTCATTTGGGCCCTAGAATCGCTCTAAAACAGTGTTTTCGCAGCAGAATGAGCACGTGGCGCCGGCGCCCCAGCGCACTCAGGGTCCCGATCGAAGGTGATGTCACTTGGCTGGGGTGACGGGAGGCTTGAGGGCCTGCTACCAGCGGCCGTTTCCGGGCTTCATGTCCTCCGGATCGAGAGCGATCTTGTAGGCGTCTCGGATCTTCGCGTCCACGGCCGGGTCGATGTAGTTCGGGTAGTGGGTGGAGAGGATCTGTTCGACGCTGGCCTTGGCGCGCGCTCGGATGTCCTGCCCCCCGAGTTCCTCCCAGACGCTCGGCTGGAGCCGATCCCCGAGTTCGGGGTAGATGTACTCGGTGTCCATCAACCCGAGCGTCTGGTCGCTGCCGAGGTAGTGCCCGGGGCCGTTGGCGACCTCCTCGATCAGCTCGACCGAGAGCGTCTCGTCGTTCACCTCGATGCCGCGGAGTATTCGCAGCACGAAGCCGATCATCTCCGAGTCGATCGCCATCGCCTCGAAGCAGCAGCCGAGCAAGCTCGCCTGCATACCCGCGGACTCGTGGACCATGTTCGCGCCCGACATCCCGGTCATCAGTGCGGTGATGGCCTTTTCGACGCCCGCTTGATTGTCCGGGACCTTCGAGTCGGTCATGCTGGCCGCGCATCCGCTCGGCAGATCGTAGAAGTTGGAGATCTGCGCGGAGGCCGCGTTGAGCAGCGCCTCTTCGGGGCCGCCGCCCGAGAACGCGCCGGTTCGCAGGTCCGAGGTGAAGGGCCAGTTGCTGAAGATGGTGGGATGCCCGGGCTTGAGCAGATTCACCAGCGCGACGCCGCCCAGGCCCTCCGCGGTGGTCTGCACGAGCGTGCCCGCGAGGGCTGCGGGCGCGGTCGCTCCGGACTGCGCGGCGATGATCATGTCGATCGGCATGCCGACGCGCACGGCTGCGCTCGCGACTTCGATGCTGAGTTCACCGTAGCGCAGCGGCGGTACGAGGCCCGTGCAGTACAGCGTGCAGCAGGGTTGTTCGGCAAAGCGCCCTTCGCCGCCGAGGATCATGTCGAAGATCTTCGCGGCGGCCTCGACACCCTCGCCGGTCGTGAAGCCCGCGGCTACGTGCTTCGAAGTTCCGGCCGCCAACGCGTAGATGACGTTCACATCCATGTCGAGCCCGCCTTGCATCTCGGTCGGCACCACGGTGCGCCCGAACCAGTGGATGTTCGGCAGGCGATCGGCGAGCCGCGCGAAGTCGTACCCGTCGCAAAGCGTCGATGGCCGGTATTTGCCGGTTTTCGGATCCAGTACGGAAACCGCGGCGCCCGCCGTTCCGAAGTGCACCTTCGATCCCGACAATTCGAGGTCGTACTTTCGCTCGCGGCCGTAGAGGGTGAAGTTGCGCGGGGCGCCCGCCACCATGTCTTCGATGTAGGCGCGCGAAAACAAGATGCGATCGTCATCGGTGATCGTGAGGCCCTTTTCGCGCGCGATCTCAATGACCTCGGGGCCCGCGCCGGCCATTCCGACCCGCTCGAGCACCTGGAGCGCGCCCTCGTTGATTCGCTCGAGCTCCCGATCGCTGAGCGGTTTGATCGCGCCGCCCTCGATTCCCGGCCAGACAACCTTGGCTCGTTTGGATTGAGCCTGTTCGCGCACGGTCAGCCGGGCTGCGCGCCCGCGACGTCTTGCTGCTTTGGGTCCCTTCTTGGACATCTCGTGCTCCTCGCTGGCGAATCCTGCGGATTCGCTTGCGTCGTCGCGTACCCCAATTCTGGGGTCACGCTCCTTGTTGACGGGCCGTTCCCGAAGCTCGCTCACTCTGGCAGTCCGCGACGCAGAAATCCACCTGAAAGATGCGACTTTGGCAAGGGCGCTGCGGCCGATTTTTCGCTCGGGTTGGAAATTGGTGTGTGGGTCCTATCCGCTGAAGCGCGCGCTCATCGGCTGGCAGCCACTCACGGCCGCTTCGGAATCAGCACCGTGTAGTCGAGGTCCAGGACGAGGTTCGACGGGTAGCGCTCGCGCCCCTTCTCGGGGTCGCGCGTCTTGATCTGGAAGTGTTCGAGGCTCGGGTCCTGGTTCTTGACCGCAACCAGCCGCAGGCGCAGCGCGCCGAGGTCGTCGCGGCCGAGCTCGATCCGGTCGATGACATCGGTGAACGCGAAGAGGGTGTCACCGGCGACTGTCGGGTTCGCGTGGGTGCCCGCATTGAAGGCCAGAATACGCAGCGCGTTCTCGAGTCCGTCGTAGGAGATCGTGTGGGCGAGCGAGATGATGTGGCCGCCGTAGATGATCCGCTTGCCGAGTCGGGAGTCCTTTTGGGTGTGGTGATTGAAGTGCACCCGAGCCGTGTTCTGATAGAGGCGCGTCGCCATCTGGTGTTCGGCATCCTCGATCGTCATGCCCTGGGGGTGTAGGATGCGCTCGCCGGGCTCGTAGTCTCCCCAGAACGCGCTGCCGCCCGTCACCACGGGATCGAACTTCGAGACGTCGAGCTGCCCGGGAATCGAAAAATCCTCGACCGCCACCTGTGCGGGCAGCTCTGGCGAGTCGTCGTCGCCCGTGCGCTGCTCGGGCTTGCGCTTGTTGACCATCGCCCACCGGTAGAAGTGGAGCACGAGCTCGTCGCGCTGGTTGATTCCCCGCGTTCGCACCCAGACGATTCCGACGTCGCCCTTGGAAGTCTCGCGCTTTGCGATGACCTCGGTTTCCGAGCGCAGGGTGTCTCCGGGAAACACGGGCACGCCAAAGCGCACATCCGCGTAGCCGAGGTTCGCGGGTGAGTTCAGCGACACGTCCGGCACCGCCCGCCCGAAGATGATGTGGAAGACCAGCAGGTCGTGGGCGATTTCTCGCTCGAAGCCGAGAGTGCGCCCGAGTTCGCTCGAGCAGTTCAGCGGCCGGCGGTCGCCGGTCAGCGCGATGTAGAGCGCGAGGTCGCCCTCGCTAATGGTTCGGGGAATCGCGTGGTGGAATGTCTGTCCACGCGAAAAATCTTCAAAGAAGTTGCCGTCGGTAATCTTGGTGGCGGTCGTCATCGGCGCTCATCCCGGATGCGTTCGCATCGGTCACTCGAATCGAGCGGGCCGATCCTAACCGACGCGATCGAGTACTGGAAGATGCCGAATCCCGATTTTCGCGCCGGGCTTCGGAGAATCACGGTAGGGATTCGACGGTGTAGCGGAAGATCTTCCAGCGGCTCGACCAGGAGTCCAGCGGAAGCCCCGCTTTGCGCTTGAGCTCGCGCCAAAAGGCGGATGGCTCGGGGAGGCTCTCCCAGACGGCGGGCAGAAAGGTCCCCTGCCGGGCGCCGTCTCGCACGACGAGGCCGTCGACTCCCGGGCGAATCGCATCGAGCAGCGCCGCCTCGTCGGGGGCGGAAAGCGGCTCCAGGGGGCTGAGGATGGAGACGTGAATCTCGAGTTCATCGAGCTCGATGGCCTCGATGGGCGGAAAGCGGCTATCGCGAAACGCCGCCCCGAACGCGCTGTGCGCGACGTCGGCGACCAGGGGCCGGCTCGCTGTGAGGCCTCCGATACAGCCGCGAAGCTTGCTCGCGCGGCGGAGGGTGACGAAGGTGGCGCGCCGCTCTGCGAGTTCGGGTGGGTAGGCGTCGGGATCGACGACGAGGGGCTGGCCCGTTCGCAGGCCACACGCGATCGACTGCCGCGCGATGTCGAGCAGCATCGCCTTGCCGGGGCTTGCGCCCCCCGGCTGTTTCGATCGATCAGGCGAAGACATAAGAGCCGTAACCGACGACCCGCCGTTTGTCGCCCGCGGTGTCACCCGAGCTGCGCAGATCGACGGTTTCCACCGACAGCCCGTGGCGCTTCGCGGCGGCCAACAGGCCGCGCGCGGGGGCCCGGCCGCAGGCCGACTCGGGTTCCAGGGCGCGGGCGTCGAGGGCTTCGATCGCGCGCGTGGTAGCAGCGTCCAGGCGGCGGGCGGTTTCGTAGTCGTAGTAGTGGCTGAGATCCGAACTCACGACGAATAGCGTTTCCGGGCCTCCCCACAATCGCTCGATCACCTCCTGGACCTCTTCGAGCTCCGCATCCCCCACGGACAGCGGAACGAGCGAGAAGTCTTCGAGCACGTACTGAAGAAAGGGAAGCTGGACCTCGAGGCTGTGTTCGTCCCGATGGGCAGCGTCGAAGATCTGCACCTGGGGAAAATCGAGGATTTCGTCGATCGCCTCGCGGTCGAGTGGCACCGCGCCCAACGGAGTAGCGAAGGCGTCCGCGCCCGACGCCGCCAGCCCGCGCAGCGGGGCCCGGTGGGATGGGCCGAGCAGGACGACCCGCCGGATCGCGCGCCGCTGACCGGCGATGCGCGCGTACCCACTCGCGGCCACCGGGCCCGAATAGATGTAACCCGCGTGGGGAACGATCAGCGCCTTCGGAGCAGGGGCGCCGCCGGGCGGCGCCGGAACCGCGGCGAGGTAGCTCGCCACCGCGCTCTCGAGCTCTGCGCTGTCTTTCGGATAGAAAAAGCCCGCCACAGCGGGTGCACGCGTCGGACTCATTTTGGCTTCACCGCCTGTCCGCCGACCGCCGCGGCGAACACCTCTAGCTGCGCGTTGGCCTGCGGCCAAAGCTTTTGCGTCGTCGCGCGGCCCCATCCTGGGGTCACGCTCCTAGCTGCGCGTTGGCCTGCGGCCAAAGCTTTTGCGTCGTCGCGCGACCCCATCCTGGGGTCACGCTCCTAGCTGCGCGTTGGCCTGCGGCCAAAGCTTTTG
>SDBV01006953.1_pt1 | contig 15544 bp, 10 predicted proteins | sample 2277081 | NCBI WGS metagenome assembly SDBV01 (sample SAMN10402039, study PRJNA504765) | marine sediment metagenome | isolation source: marine sediment core GS10_PC15, 223 cmbsf | place: Arctic Ocean: Southern Knipovich Ridge | collected 2010
TAGGCGGCCGCGATCGCGGCGTGGTACAGCACTCTTCCCGCATTCTGGTGTGGTTCGTTCTGCGCTTCATCGACCAGGTGCTTCGCCAGATCCTTGAGCTGGCGGAGCACTTCCAGCGGCGGGTTCGGCTGGGAGACGGTGTCCAGCAAGACCTGACCCGTTTCTTGTTCTTCTGGAAGAAACTCGGTCAGGAGCCGCGCCAGCCCCGCTGTGTTTCTCACCTCAGCGGGTAGCGAAGTCGGGCTTCCGCCGGGCTCCACGCCGAGGCGTAGGAGGTGCCTGAGCTGGGAGACGCTGCAGCGATCCAGCGCGCTTCCCGTCTTCACTTCTAGTCCATTCAGCTCGTTTCCTGTCGTCACTGTGCGCTCCTCATTACCGCGAGAAGGGTGGCCAGTTCCTCGTCCGCCGCCTCCGGCGAGCGCTCCTCGTCGATGAGCGCCTCCCGGAGCGCAGCGCGGAAACGCCTCTGCACGGTGTCCGCACGGCGACGGGCCAGCTTCTCGTCGAGGTCATAGTGGGCCCCGATCTCCCTCCAGGAGGGAGGCTTCTCATCGTCACAGGCAAAACGCGCGAGAAAGATCTCGAGGTACTCCGGCTGGCCTGCTTCTTCACATTGCACCCGAACCTTTTCCAGAACCAGCGCGAGGAGCATCCTCACCCACTCCCGATGGAACACGTCCTCCGCCTCAGGTGAGTCGCCCCCCGGAAAGGCACCCCAGCCTGAATCGTCGCCATCCGGAAATTCGCCCCTCTCCTGAATCCAGTTCTGCTTCTTCCAGCGATCCTTCAGGTAGTTCCTCAGCGCCGCCTTCAGGTACGGCCGGAACTTCCGCTTCTGATCGACCTGTTCGAGCAGACCCCCGCCCTTTGCCTTGAATACCTTCTCCACGAAGAAATCACTGGCGTAGTCTTCGGCGACGCTTGCGTCACGTGCGATCACGGCGATATAGGCGCATACGGGCCTGTAGTAACGCTCGAAGAACTCCCGCCGCTCGTCTTCGCCGCCGCCACCTCCGTTGTCTCCGCCCGCCCTCGCCGCGGCCTTGATGAGCGTCCACGACGTCGTTCGTAGCCACACGGACCTGAGTCCTGTGCTCGTGCTCATCTTCCAGTCGTTCTCCCCCGTCATTCCGGATGCACTGCCTCGCGGCGTTCTTGCGGAGACAAAAGCTCGAGCAGCTCGTCCTTGAGCAGCCGCTCCCGCTCGACCAACGCCGCGGCGATCCGCTCGAGGGTCTCGCGGTGCTCCGTCAGCAGCTGCTTTGTCCGCTCGCTCTGGCGGTCGATTGTCTTCCGCACCGCCTCGTAACAGCGGGCGGCGAGTTCGCCCGAGAAGGGGCGACTGCGGTCGATGCGCACGAAGCCGATCTCTTCGTCCATTCCGTACTCGTAGACCATGGCCTCCGCGATTAGGGTGGCGTACTCGAGGTCGCTGGCCGGGCCGGTGGAGTCGCCTTCTCCCTCGCCGTAGAAGAGCCGCTCGGCCTCGCGGCCGCCGAGCGCTTGGCAGATGCGATCCTCGAGCTGCGGCTTCGTCTTCGAGGCGCGCTCGTCGGGGTCGTCGAAGGCCGCGTAGCCTCCGAAGTTGCCCCGCCCGACAGTCGTGACGTAGATCGGGGGGGCGCCGCACAGGCACATCAAGAGGGCGTGGCCGGCTTCGTGACGCGCGGTCCGGAGCGGGTCCGCACCGGGTTTCGCCTCGCCCATTGTGACTTTCTCGAAGGCCTCGCCGAGGATGGCGTCGGTGATGATGCCCTCGTTCGGGAAGGCCATCACCGCGGCCTGGTTGAGGATGTTCTCGAGACTCGCGATCGACATGCCCGCGCTCTGCGCCGCAATGCGCTCGATCATCTTCTCACTTACTTCGTGCCTGTCTTTTGCACCGAGGCGCGCCTCGAGATAGCCCTGCCGCTCGGCGCGGGTCGGGAGTTCGGCCTCGATCTCGCGGCTGAAACGGCGGCCCAGTGCTGGGTCGAGCAGGCTCGCGTGATTGGTCGCCGCGATCACGATGACGGGGCGCGTCGCCGAAGCCGCGAAGCCATCCATCTCGACGAGCAGGGCGTTGAGGGTCTCTTCCTGGGCGCGGCCCGCCCCCGCTGACCCCGTGCGCGCTTTGCCCACCGCATCGATCTCGTCGATGAAGACAATGCTCGGTGCGTAGCGCCGAGCGCGGGCGAAGAGATCGCGCACGTTCTGTGGCCCGCTGCCCTGCCAGATCGTGACGAAACTCGTGGCCGACTCGACTAGGAACGCGCAGTCGGACTCCCCGGCCAGCGCGCGCGCGAGCATCGTCTTGCCCGTCCCGGGAGGGCCGGTGAGCAGCACCCCGCGCGGTGGCTCGACCCCCGCGGCAGCGTACTTCTTGGGCTCCAGGAGCCAATCCCGGATGAAGGTCAACGCCTCCTTGGCCCCCGTGGCGCCGATCACGTCGGCGAAGCGCGTTACCGGCCGTTCGACCTCCGACAGCACCGCCGTGGCATCTGCGCTGCGCACCGCTCGAACCAGATGGAAGTTGCGGCAGCGCACCTGGAGGTGCTTCTCGTCCTCGTCGAGGGTCGGTGCGGTGTCGAATGCCACGATCTGCGACTGCCGTCCGAGTTCGGACGCCATTTGCTCCACGCGCAGGCGCCCGGCGATGGTCTGGATCTGGCTGCGCAGCGCGTCCCGATGGGCCTCACACCCCGCTGTGTCTGCGGTGCTCAAGCGACTTCGGATGACGCCGCGCGCGCCGCCCCCGCGCACGCAGCTCAGCAGTAGCTCCTCGTCCAGCTCGCCCGCCGCCGACCACCCGGCTGGAACCTCCTCCAGGAAGAAGAGGTAGACGGGAGTCTCGGGCGCCCGGGCGTGGAGCTGCTTGAGCAGGTGCTGGCCGGTCGCGTAGCGGCGCGCATGGGGAGCGCCGAGGATCGTATTGTCGGGGCTCACCACCACCGAGAGATCGCGGAACGCCTCAATGACATCTGCTTGCTCGAACTCACTCTGTTCCGGCAGCGCAAGATCGAGCAAGATGAAATCCACACTGCGCTTGGTGAGAAGATCGAAGGCTTGCTCGGCGCTGGGGGCGAGGAACCACTCCGCTTCCGGAACGAGCTTCGCGTGAAGCTCCCCCATCGTTTCATCGCCAATGAAGAGGACCGCCGGCCGGGCGTCGTCGTGGAAGATCCGATCTGCCACTTCGCCCGCGAGTTCTTCGTCGATCCCGACCGATACCTTCTCGATCGCCTGAAGCTCCGCGTCGACCCGCTTGCTTGCGAAGATCTGGCAGACCTTGAAGACCTCCTCCTTCAAGAAGACCTCGGCCCGCGCCTTTACTGTGCGCGCGTCGGTAGCCGCGCCCTCCCGCATCACGATCGCGAGGGGGATCTCGGATGCGAGTTCGTAGTGCTGCCCATGGCCCTTCTCGAGCAGAAGCCCCACGCGTTCGAGTTCCGCTTCTGCCACCCTTGCCAGATCCTGGACGCGCAGTTGGTTGAAGAGGATCGGGCAGCCCGTGGCAAGGCGCGAGCAGAGGGCGGCCGGGAAGAAGGGTTCCCGCGTGCGCGGATCGACCTCTCCGCGAAGCGCGTCGAGCACGGTGTTTCGATGGAAGCTCGCGTTCGCCTGGTGGATCCCCGACGCGTCCACGTTGTCGTAGAGCGTACGGCCGGCGTTGGTGGTGAAGATCACGATCGTGTCGCGGAAGTTAACGGTCTCTTCGGTGAACTTGTCCTGCAGGCGCCCGCCGTCGAGCACTTGCAGAAAGAGCTGGATCGCCCGGGGGTGGGCTTTTTCGATCTCGTCGAACAGCAAGATGGCATCGGGGTGCTTGGCGGCGAAGTCGGTCAGCTCGCCCGGGCCGGCGCCTTGGTACATCGGGGCTTGGCCGGTGAGGCCGGCCGCTTCGTGACCCTGCGCGTAGCCGCTCATGTCGAAGCGCTTGAAGGGCCGGTCGAGACAGCTGGCGCCGAGCTCGGCCAGATACGTCTTGCCAACGCCCGGAGGGCCGGCGAAGACGAACAGGCCGCACGGCTTTCGCCGCTCCTCGTCGACGGCGGCGACCACCTCGCTGTTGAAGAGTCCGTCGATGAACTGCGCGATTGCGTGATCCTGCCCGAAGACGTTCGCTTCGAGCTTCTCCCGCAGCGCTCGCAGTTTTTGCGTCAGATCGGCGAGGCTGGGCGGCTGCGCGGGCTCCTCGGGCTTGTGCGCGTCGTCTATCGATTTTTTTCCGGGCTGCAGTGCGTCGATTCGCTTTCCACAGTTCAAGCAGTGCGGTTCCAGCGCGATCCTCCAGCTCGACGTGCGGGCACCACAGGCCGGGCACGCGATCTCCGACTCCAGCGCCGCACTTCCGTCCGATCCGAAGCTCTTGAGAGTCGCATGCAGAAGCAACACGAGACTGAGATCAACCCCGTGTTCCGAGGCGGCGGCCTGAGCCCGCGCGAATATCGCCTTGCACTGTGGCGAGCGGTGTGGAGAGCCGGGCGTGTTGGGAGCCCCGCCGCGGCCGAGCTGGGCACGCAGGTGCCTGCGGAATCGCCGCGGATTCACACCGAGTCGCTCGAACTCCTTGCGTAGGTCCGCTTCGCCGCTGGCGTCCACGCCAGGGGTGGATTCCCCGACCCGACAAAGGGCCATCAGGAGATGGGCCGGAGTGACCTCACCGAACCCCGCGGCCACCGCCTCGCGTGCGGCCAACTCCAGAACGAGCTTGATGTGTATGACGCCTTTCATTGGGCGCCCCTCGTGAGCGCCCAGACCGAGCCGGCCGCCACTCCCTGATACGATCCGGATGCGCAAATACCGCAGGCGGACTGACTTCGGGAGACAATTCTACACTCTTGCTCACCATCGCGGGGTGAATTCCAGGTGAGCCAGCACGACATGAGACCCGCGAGTCCCCGTTTTCAGCTGAGCCGGGTGCCGACTGGCCGGGGCACTGCTGTCACCACCGTAGGTCACGCACCCGTGGAACAGAACTGTGGCGAAATGGTACACGGCGAGTTCTCGTCGAGCGCTGCCATGGAAGAGATCCCCACGCGATGTGTACAGCCATGTACTGGGCAGCCTTCAGCGGGATGCTGCGGGTCGCATCGATGAGGTCCTAGGCTGATCAGACATTCACCTGCGGAGCCCCCTTTCAGCCCACCGTCTGGCCCCAGACTGGTCCAAACTCGGCTGACAGCTTACAGGCAGGCGAACAACGTCTGCTTGTTCATCTCTCGTCTTCGGGTCAACCTCGACGATCTCCATTCCCGGGTCAGTTCGTCCCATCCCGGTTGTAACCGTATCGGTCCCGTCGACCCCTGAACTTGTCGTCGGCCGGCCTCAGCTGCACGGGCCCGCCGCTCCTGATGTAGTTCTCCAGGGCGTTGATGTCATCTCGCACGCGATAGTGGTGCCAGGGCAGATATTCCAGGATCAGATTCCCCGACCATTTCTTCTTGACGAGTTGGTCGACGATCTCGATACAGAAGTCGTCGGTCGGAAGGTGGTGCTCACCCTTGCCGACCGCGGAGAGGTGCACGGTTGGGATGTTGGAGTGGTGCCGATCGACGATCTGGCGCACGAGGGAGCGATCGTGCAGGTGGGCCACGTCCAGGGTCATCGGAAGACCTTGCTCGACCAGATTCTGGGGGCTGAAGACTCTGTGCTTGCCGCCAAAGGTTTCGATTGAGAAGATCCCTTCTCCGTCCATGCTTCGGATCATGCGCCGCACCTGCTCCTGGCTCTGCATTTTCTGATGCTGGACCGAGTTGGGATGGATCGTGACATCCCGCACGCCGAGCATCCTCGCCACCTGCAGAGTCTTTCGTCCCCAGGACAGGAAACTCTGTTCGGTGATCCGACCCTGGGTAGCGTGAAGGGAGAGGATCTCGATGTCTCGAGCCCGGAAGAAGTCGACGACCTCGTCAATCCGATCTTCCATCGGCAGCCAGAGATCCTCGTATCTCCACGGTAATGCCAATTCGATTGGGAAATCGATGCTGCGAAAGTGCGCATCCAGCTGGTCTAGCCGGTTGAAGCCGACTCTGCCGCCGATCTTGATCTTCTTGTCGCTCATGGTTAACCCCGCGAGAGTGTAGCCAGAGGATGTTCCTGCAAGGCGGGAGATGGGAAGCAGACGCCGAGGCACTTCTCCCTGAGTCACTCGCGCTCTCGGAATGCTCTCGAGTACCGCTCCGACTGACGTGACTACGGACAGCTCCGATTGGCGGTCTGGTCGTCCGCCTGGTCGCAGTCCAGATTCAAATCGTCGAACGCGTTGATCTTCAAGCAGGCCCCGCAGCGGGCCGCCGCGATCACGCAGGCCTCGACCTCATTTAGGTTGGGGTTCCCCTCCCTGCAGGCGCCCGGGAAGATCGCATCGGGGGCGGCCGGCAGAACCGCGCACTTCCTGTCGACCCTCTTCCTAAGCCGGTCCTGGGCCCTGTTGATCTTGTCGTTCGAGGAGAAAACAGCCCACAGCTTCGCTTCGAGCGCCGCGCCGCTGTTGACTGTCTCGTCCTTGAGGGCCTTCTTCTTGGCCTTGATGACCTCCTTGAGCACGCTGTTCTCGAGCTTGTCGGCTCGCTTGAGCATCTCGAGCTGGCACTTGGCCATCTCCTTGTTCTCGGCCCTCGTGACGAGGTTGTCGTCGAGTACCGGGGGGCCGCCGAAGATCTCGTAGGTCAGCGCCAGGGCGCCCTTCACGGCGGTCCGATTCACGGTCGCCGAGTCGGTATAGGCGAAGGGCGGAGGCTCATCGAGCGAGTCGCACTTCTTGGCTTCTCGCGTCGCCGTCCTTTCCTCGGCCCTATCCACTCTGCCCTTTTCGTCAGCAGTGGTGCAGGCATCGAAAGTCATCGTCGCGACGAGCCTGTCCGCCTGGAACTCCCTCAGGCACCGCTCGTTCTCCTTGAGCTGCGCCTTGTTGACCTTCTCGCCGTTCTTGTCCATCTCGTTGACGCACGTTTGCTGGGCTTTGGTGAGTGGAACTGGTTTTGGCGTCGGCGTCGCCGTGGGTGTCGGCGTAGGTGTCGCCGTCGGCGTCGCAGTCGGTTTCGCTGTCGGAGTTGCGGTCGGCGTGACCGTGGGTGTTGCGATCGGCGTGGCCGTGGGTGTCGGCGTAGGCGTCGCAGTCGGTTTCGCTGTCGGAGTTGCGGTCGGCGTGACCGTGGGTGTCGCAGTCGGCGTAGCCGTGGGTGTCGGCGTAGGTGTCGCAGTCGGTGTCGCCGTCGGAGTTGCAGTCGGCGTAGCCGTGGGTGTTGCGGTCGGCGTGAGCGTGGGTGTCGCAGTCGGCGTCGCCGTGGGTGTCGGCGTAGGTGTCGCAGTCGGTGTCGCCGTTGGAGTTGCAGTCGGCGAAGCCGTGGGTGTTGCAGTCGGCGTCTCCGTGGGTGTCGGCGTTGGAGTTGTGGTCGGCGTAGCCGTGGGAGTTGCGGTCGGCGTGGCCGTCGGAGTTGCAGTCGGCGTAGCCGTGGGTGTTGCGGTCGGCGTCGCTGTGGGTGTCGGCGTAGGTGTCGCAGTCGGTGTCGCCGTGGGTGTCGGCGTAGGTGTCGCAGTCGGCGTCGCCGTGGGTGTCGGCGTAGGTGTCGCAGCCGGTGTCGCCGTTGGAGTTGCGGTCGGCGTGGCCGTGGGTGTCGGCGTAGGTGTCGCAGTCGGTGTCTCCGTCGTAGTTGCGGTCGGCGTAGCCGTGGGAGTTGCGGTCGGCGAGACCGTGGGTGTCGCAGTTGGCGTCGCAGTCGGTGTGGTCGCCAGCTCCGGCAGGTAGATCTTGCCGTACCCGAAGGTCTGGTCGTGGCCGGGATCGCCCACGTCTATGGCGTTGTCGAACAGGAGCTGTTCGAGAGCCTCGACGTCGAGCTGGGGATCGTATTGGAGCCGCAGTGCCGCCGCCCCTGCCACTACCGGCGCGGCAAAGGAAGTCCCATTCGCGCTCTTTGGCCCGTAAGTGAAACTCGAGGTCCCATCGGGAGCCGCGAGGTCCGGCTTTCCGCGCCCATCGGTGGTGGGGCCCTGGCTGGAGTAGGGCGCTGCGAGCGGATCGCTCCCCTGGAAGTCGTCAGCGAAGATCGCCGCAACCGCCACCGCGCCGTGGGCGCTCGCGGGATCCGTCACGCTGGACGCAGCCACTGCGTACTCGAGGTCGTTGTAGGCGCTGAAGAGGGTGAGCTCGAGTCCCGCGGTGGGACCGTCATAGCGAAACACCACTACTCCGTAAGGAGCCTCCAAAGAGTTGTAATCGAAGCACACTGCTTCCGCTGGCTCCTGAAGGCCGTCCTGAAGCCCCCTGCTCTGAGCCGCGATGAACCCGTAGCGATCCAGAACGTACAGATCGAGATCGGTGACCGAGTTTCCATATTGGTCCCAGTTGAGGTAGAGGCATACGTCGCTGCTATAGGAGAGTTCGTTCTCTTCGTCTGATCCAGCCCAGTTCAGCAAGCCGTTCCCGTCGAAATCCGACCACCCGCCACGCCAGTGACGCTCGGCCTCATTCCCAGCCGCCACGCTCCAGAAGACGCCATCGAGGTCCCGAGAGTCATTGATGATTTTGTTGATGGGCCCGGTGTCGTCGTAGTAGCTGGCGTTGAACCAGCCGCAGGAGTGGTTTGCGATCTCGACACCGGAGTTTCGCAGATACGCTGTCGCATTCTCGAGATCGACCTCGTCACCCACCTTGATGACGTGGAGTGTGGCATCCGGCGCCATGTCCATCACCTGCTCTGCGACGCCGACACCATGTACGGTATCCGCCTCTATCAGGTCGTCGTTCGAGCCTGGAAGATCGACGATCACGGTGTCTACGGGAAGCTCGCCTGCAGAGATCGCATCAGAAAGGCCAATGAAGCCGAGATCCAGCACCGCGACGTCGACCCCGGCACCGGTGATTCCCAAATCCTGCCACGCTCTTGCGCCGCTGAGCTCTGCACTCTCCGACTCGTAGGCGCCGAGCCCGAGCTCCTGGACGGCAATCTGCGCGCGCACGATCTGAACGTCGGGGTGTTCCGCCAGCCGACGCAGCCGGGAGAAGGGCACCAAAACGCGCATGAAGGATTCGGAGACGGCATCCACGCGGCCGCCCAAAGCGTGAACCCGCGCAGCGTCGATGTGCGCAGCGCGCAGCCCCCACTTCGGTTCAAGGATCACCGGCACCCAGATCACGCCGCGCTCGAGCCGGGTGTGGAGTCGCCTGGATGCGGCGTGTTCATCGGCCGCGTCTTGGCCGCCCTGTTCGTAGGTTTCGACGAGCTGCGCCACGAAGGAGCCGAGCCGTGCGCCCGAGCTCGCGCGTGCCGGAGCGCTCGCCACCAGTGTGATAGTCAACGCCAGAGCCGCTGCAGCGAGCCAGGGGCTCGCCAGGCCGCTCCCGCGCCGTCCTTCCAAGATCGTGCAGATGCTGTCGAAGGTCCCAAACATCGCTTCGCCCCTTTCGAGTTCGAGTGTTCAAGCTGACACTCGCTGTACGAATGGGGCGCGGGTTTCTCGCATCCGTCCTGCAGAAATCCGTGCGAGATTTCACACGGAGTGGCGTATAGGGAGAGGTTGAGAGGAGGGAGTACTGCGCACTTGTCGACCAAGGCTCTGTACCATGATGCGATGAACCTTCAGATCCTCAGCGACCTACATCTGGAATTCCACGGCCCTCACGAGTTGGAGTACATCGACTCTCTCGACAAGTCGGGCGTCGATGTCGTTGTGGTGGCGGGCGATCTTTGCGTCGGGGATTTCCTTCGGCCCGCCATCGAGACACTCTGCGAGCAGTATCGCGAGGTGGTCTACGTCACCGGGAACCACGAGTACTACAGAACCAGTCCCGGTGAGGTGCATCGCTTGCTCCACGCACTCGGCGGCGTTCTGCCGAACTTCCACTGGCTGCTGAACGAGTCGGTAGAGATCGCCGGAATCCGCTTCGCCGGCACCACGCTCTGGTTCCGCGATCATCCCGGGAATCTCGCCCAAGAATACGCGATGAACGATTTCGCACTCATCCGGGAGTTCAAGCCCTGGGTCTATTGGCAGAACGGGCAGGCGCTGGAGTTCCTCGAGAAAGAGGCAGCGCGCGCCGACGTCGTCGTGACCCACCACATGCCTTCGGTGCGATGCGTCTTGCCACAATTCGAAGGAGATTCGACCAATTGCTTTTTCCTCTGCGAACTGGATGACCTGATTCAGCGAGCAAAGCCCTCCCTATGGATCCACGGGCACACTCACGATTCGATCGACGTCCTCGTTGGCGAGACCCGCGTGATCTGCAACCCGCTCGGCTACATGCCCTGGCACAACCAAGCCTTTGACGAGAAGCTGATCGTGGAAGTCGAGCCGAGGTCGTGAGCTAAGGGCCGCGCTGAGCCTCCAGTCGACGACGTGACACCACCACGCGCACGACTCCCGCGGCGCCGGCCGCCTGTTCCCTGGCCACCCACCCGCCCGGCGTCTGGCGCGCATTCCCGCGCACCGTCGAAACCCTTCCACCCGAATGCGGGAAACCCGGCCCTCGTGCGTATGGGTAATCGGGAGGCAAAAAGCCCTCCGGAGGAATCAAAGATGTTCATTTTCGAGATCATTCTCACGGTAATCGCCTGGCGGCGCGGCTGGGGCGCCCGAGCGCTCATTCCTGTTAGCGTGGCAGCCGCCGGCGGATTTCTGATTGGCATAGGGGCAGCCGCCTCCGGCGGGACGATCGAGCAGGTGATGGGACCGGCCATACTGCTCGAACTCTTCTGCTTCGTCGCGCTGGTCTATCTGGCTGTCACCCGGCGTCAGAGCCCTGTCGCCGAAACGGCGCCCCCCGCGCTGGGGCATTTCGGTGCTCCCGCCGTAGTCAGAGAATCGCACTAATGCATCGAGACTAAAACGCGAAAGCGTTCTCTCGACCTAATGAGAGCATGGAGAAAATCAATGAGAAAACGCCACGAACGGATTGAGCTTCGAATCCAACCCGTTGGTAGTCAAAAAAACAGGCGGAGATGGCTCGACGAGCCGAGGGAATGCCCGGAGGCGCCCATTTTTCGCCAACGAAAGGAGCCTGACATGAGAGTGAAATTTCGATTCATCGGATTGGGCCTGATTGTGGCCCTGGCGATCTCGGGGTGCGCCCAGATGGGGAACTTCCTGGCCGGTCTCGACACCAGGCCGCAGCTCGAGGCGTGGGGACCCGGAACCGTGTTTCCGAGCATCGAGGCCGCTGCCGTCGACGCACTGGTCTACACGTATCTGCAGGCCAGTAACGCGAACGATACCGAGCGGATGCGCGCCGGCACAATCTATAGAGTGGACACGGGCTACAGCTACGGCGAGATCCACGTTGCCAGCAGCCTGCTCGAGTATCGGATCGCCTACCCGCTGAAGCCGCAGGATGTGGCGCGCTTCCACATGTATCCATTCGCAACTGATCGCGACGTCAACCGCGGAAATGAGCGGACCTCGCAAGCGGACCGTCGCTCCGTAGCCGTGACCGATCCCCTGCATCGGCCGCTCTTCATCCTGCACCCATCGCTGGTGATTCGCGAGTACCGCGGCAGAAACGACGAGGTCTTAGCAGTGGCGGATCTGCGGCACCCGACGCCGGGGATCCTGCTCGCCGGAGAGTGAGGCGGAGCATCAGTGTGGCAGTCGTCGGCGGGGATTGGCTAAATGACCGGAGCGCGCGTCGCCACCTGCAGCAGTGCAGAGGCCATTTCGCATCAAAGGGATACAAGCCTTGTTTGTTTCCTTTTTCTCCGGAGACAAGATGGATCGCGTAAAGAGGGAACTGTAAAACTCCACGGCGAAGGTGGCAAAACCGGCTGGCTGCCAGGAACTCGGACTCGAGGGCACCCGCCACCGGCGTGTCGATGACGCCTGGAACATCTCGGGCGTGCTATGTCATCTGCTCCGCCGCATGCGCGGAGTGCCGTGAAGCATCAGAGAGGACCTGGAAGCCATGATCGGCAAGAAGTTCGACTACACGAAGCCCGGTCTTTGTATCGGGGCGCTCGGGCATCAAGCTCACGGCAAGACAACACTGACCGCGGCCATCCTGCAGCGTCAGGCGTCGAAGGGCTTGGCGATCCCAACCACATTCGATGAAATCAACGCGGCTGGAGAGGAGGTGAGTGAGGGGGCGAAATTCACGATCGCCCGGCTCCAGTACGAGACCGATAATCGCCACTATGCTCATATGGATTGCCCCGATCACGCGGATTACGTAAAGAGCCTCCTTGCGGGCGCAGCCTCGATGGACGCTGGGATTCTGGTGGTTAGCGCCGAGTCGGGAGTAGCGCCACAGACGCATGCTCAAGTGAAGCTGGCGCGGGCCTTGTCAATTCCCGACATCATCGTCTTCGTGAACAAGGCAGACCGGCTCCAGGACGAGGATCGAATGAGAAGAATCGAGCTGGATGTTCGAGATCTTCTTTCAGCCCACGGTTATGCTGGTGCCGATGCTCGGATCACGAGAGGCTCCGCCCTGCAGGCCCTCGAGGATCCCACGGATGATCGAGCGAACGCCTGTATCGACGAGCTCGTGGAGGCGATGGATGCATGGATCCCCCCGCGAAGGGGAGCTTTGGACCGACCTTTCCTCATGTCAATCGAGTTTTGGTTGGACAACGCCGGCTGCGGTCTCGGCGCGCAAGGCAGAATCGAACAAGGAATAGTGCGCACAGGCGATGAAGTGGACATCGTCGGCTTCCGGGAAACGAGCCGGGCAACGGTCACTGGCATCCATATGTTCTGGAAGTCCTTGGACGAAGGTCAGGCGGGTGACAATGCGACCTGCATACTGCGAGCAAGTGGTTCGGCGGTGCTCGAGCCGGGGCAGGTTCTGGCGAAGCCGGAGACCATCGGCTGCCACGCGAGGTTCGCTGCGCTCGTGTACCTCATGACGCCGAGTGAAGGAGGACGCGAGGAGCCACTGTTCGATGGCCACCACTCCCAGTTCCATCTTCGGGCCGCCAAGGTGGAGGGCGTTGTGCGGCTCGCCTCCGGCACCGACACGCTCACTCCTGGTGATTGGGCCGAGGTGACCATCGATCTGACGAGACCGGTCGCGATGGAAAAGGGGCTTCGCTTCAGCATTGGCGAGAGAGCGCGAACAGTGGGTATTGGCGCCGTGACCCGGCTGGTCGAGTAGATCGGGCTGCGGGATCCACAGCGGCGTGCCGTTCGCGTCAGGCGCCACTGAGGCGATGTCGTGGAACGGTCGGCTCATATATGCCCTATCGGAAAGGCCCTCTTCCAGTTGATGCAGGCAGGTCACAGGCTGCGGATCTCCTGCTGGTTCAGAATTTCGCCTGGGAGCTTCACGCTGCGGTTGTAGTCAGCCACGGAATTCCTCCAATTGAGTCACGGTTTGGTGTGTTCTCGTGACTCTATCGCGGCATCTCAGGGTGGCGATCGGCGCAAGTGGAGCGCGCGACGGGAGCGCCGTGCGATTGCCAATTCCTTCAACTGCAACGCGCCTAAAAAACTTTAGATGCTTCATTCATTGAACAAAGAAAGGCGTGGCGACTGCAGTTTGGGCGAATCGGAGCAGATCGATGAAAACGTACTCGGCGAAGAAAACATCAGTGCAATCAGGAGAATCGGGCGTGATTTGCCGGTAACCGGCCGGACATTTCGAGGTCACACCATCTAGATAGTTGCTCGGCTGACCCGCCGAACCGGCCACCAGGATAAAGAATCCCCAGGCGGCGATGTTTCCACCTGCCCGGAACAGGAACTTTGAACGTAGTGAACCAAGCGGGCGGACCGCCCCGAAGCGAAATCGGCGCCCGATCTGCCCCAATAGACTAAAGGCATATGAGAATGAAGTGTCGGCGACTGCGCGACGGCCAAAGGAGACTAGAAATGCTTGACCTGGAATGCGAAATGAATCTCAACCGCGGTGAGTCGGATGACAGGAGCCCGTTAAGCGCGGAATGCCTTACATGTCGTCTCAAGCGCACGAAAAGTTTCGAGGCGAGCCGCTCCGAGTGGATCCGTCAACAGGAACTCGAGAAGCCACGGCCTGACTACGGAACGTTTCTCAAGGACGAAGAGCTGATAGAGCTGTTTCCCGAGTCAGCGTACGTCTATCACGTCGACGATATCCGGCGGGCTGTAATGATGATTCGCATGATCCTCGAGTATGGCGAGGTCGCCTTTACGCACGACGACGGGGACGCCGTCCACACTCTTCTCGTGTGCATTCTCAATCAGGACGATTTCTGGTTCGATGGAACCTGGTCTGCGAACAATCCGGCCGCGAGGAAACGGGATGCACGTGCCCGTCCCACTCCCATGCCCGGTCTTGACTTCGATGATGAAGATGATGATGAAAACGAGTAGCAGCCGTGCCAGCCCGCCGGAAGGTGCCTGCGACATAACCGAGCAAGGAGACTGAGAAATGCTTGATCCCGAGTACGTGAAGCGCATCGACCGTGAGATGGAAGAGAGTGGAGGGCAGCTGGCGCCCGACGACCACGAGGGCGTGTGGGAGAATCTGAAACTCAGTTCTGAATGGGGAGCTGAGCTTGAGTTCTCTATCGATCTCCTCACCGACATGACTCTCGACGAAGTGCGGGAGATGACGCTCAACGAAGCGGCCGAGAGACATCCGACGCTTTCTCGAGAGGAGGCGCTCAAGGCTGAAATCCAGATCCGCGACGTCATCCAGAGAGCTGCTGAGAACAGAAATTATTTGGACAAGATCGCCAGGATGCAGAGAGATCCGGCGACACTGACTGATCTGTTCGGCGCCGAAGAAGCCGAGAATCTCGATGTCGGCGGCGACGAAGACGATTCGTGCGGCTGCGACAGCGACCGAGAGGCGAAAGCCATCCGTTGCAATAGCTCGCCCGGCGAAAGGCTTCGCTCCGGCAGGTGGGGTGCAACTCGTCGCACGATCAGGTGCAGTCGGCGTCTCGTAACAGGCATCGGAGCGGCAAAACGGTCATGCGTGTCCGTTTTGCCGCTCTTCTGCCGATCGAGTCCCAGGATTTCTGGGTTCCTTTCATAAAGGCAACTGAGGCGATGGTCGCCGCGATGAACTCTCAACTGGAGAATCAAAAATGACAGGAACAAGTAGATCAGTAGATGCCGGGCGTCTGAAGACGCTGGCCGAGAAGGCGAACGAAGCACACCGGCAGGCACAAAGCGCGGCTCGCCAGGAGATCCAGCATGCCATAGAGGCAGGAAAGCTCCTCCTGAAGGCCAAGGAGGCCGTCGGCCACGGCAACTTTACCAAGTGGGTCGAGGAGAACTTCGAAGGCAGCTCGCGTCAAGCGACGAGGTACATGAGGCTGGCGAAAGCAGCCGACCAGAATCGTATTGACCCTGACGAGGTTTCCTCGCTGACCGAAGCCGAGAACATGCTGCGGGATCAGGACGCGGAGCCGACTCGTGAGGAATACGAGCCCGAGGTGGAGGGCGAGGAGTACGACTTCAGCAGCCAGGAAGAGTACGACAAGTTTTTCGGCGAGGGCGCGGCAGCAGCGGCGGCGACGAAGGAAGCCGCGCCGCGCGAGCCCGAGAAGAAGCCCGAGCGGCAGCGTGACCTACTGCAAGCCGCGTTCAACGCGATCCACCGCGCCCTCGAAGAAGTTGAGGGCGAGGAGAGGGCCGA
>SDBV01006954.1_pt1 | contig 15543 bp, 11 predicted proteins | sample 2277081 | NCBI WGS metagenome assembly SDBV01 (sample SAMN10402039, study PRJNA504765) | marine sediment metagenome | isolation source: marine sediment core GS10_PC15, 223 cmbsf | place: Arctic Ocean: Southern Knipovich Ridge | collected 2010
TCCGGCAATTACAATAAGAGATTTTTCAACCGGCTGAAATAACTCAGTCAAGAGACGCTTTTCCATTTAACGCTCCCCATTAACTAAATAGCCCTCTGAATTCATTATAGCCTCATCGCCTAGGTGGTGGATTAGGCTGGCACACTTTTTTGATGGATTTGTGGCTGATTTCTGCCCAAGAATGGCATTCATGCGAAAGCGGGAACCTGTGACTAGATGGGGATGAACCTCGATACGTTACAGTAAACACAATAATAATACTTGGCATTGGGCATTGAGCTATCTACAATATCCTGTAATTACCCCCTTACGATCATGGCAGCCGCAGTAGCAGAGGGCCAATGACTGTTGGCTGCAAAGTACCTTCATAAAAGCACTTGAGTTACGAACACATGTTTGTTATCTTAGTATTAACTATTTAAGGAGGAAAAATGGCACACAAAAAGACAACAAGTTCAAAAGTTGCAAGTAAGGCCTCAAAGCTTTTGAGAAGCAAGAGGACTGGCAAAGCAACAAAATCCGTATCTGGGAGTGCGCTTTCTCAAAAACACGGCAAGAAAAGAAAATAAGGCTGTTAAGAGTGGGGAAACATCTCGCTACTTGGTGCAACAAAAGAGTTAAGAAATGAAGCGCCGTCGATAGTTTTATCCATTATTTTTACGATTGCTTGTGCATTCCTCTCCTTTCCATCAGTATCTTTGATCGCTTTTGCCAGCCCAAAACCAATGTCGCGGATGTCCCCAAAATGTTCATTGTTGTTAATTCGCGCGTTAAAAGCCCGCGCCAGCAATTTGCGCCCTTTTTCTTGGACTTGTTTTCGGCATTTATTTTCTGGGTAGCAATAAACTCGAGTTAAACCGCTCAATTGCGAAACTGTATCCATGATACTTTCGGTCCAGCCGTTTTCAATATCTGATCGAAAGTACCGATTTTGTAATTCCGCCAAAGTTGTCCAACTCATACGTCTATCACGTGCTTTTATATAGACTTTAAGCTTATTGGAAACAATATTTAACGAGCAGCGACCCTGCCAATATTTATCTCCAAAGCCATCGACTTTGTTTTTAAGTTCATCGAGCTCTCTAATAAGCTCTTTTTCATCCGCTTTAACGTTTTCCTTGTCCTTCTGGGCAAGCTTGCACGCTAGCTTACAAAGCGATGCAGTAATAAACTCAGGGTCATAGTTCCCACTATTACATAATTCAATTGCCGTCTCGCTATCAGTAATTGCCTGCTTATGACATCCAAGCAACCTATAAATGAAGGCTCTTTCGTTATAGAATCTTAGCTGATTCACATGATCTAATTTATTGATCTTAAGGAAAATTTTGTTGTTTAATATCTTAAGCGCTTCGTCTCGCTTTCCCGTGCCTGCACGACGTCGCATAAGTTCAGTTTTCTTTATTTCTAGATAATGTTTTGCCTCAATACCTTCCATATTTTCAACATTTATTGCAGACAAGCTACACTCGATAAAGCTAATGCTCTTTGAAAAAAACCGCCTTTGCTCCCAAGGTTTTATTTCTTCAAGAATGGGCTTTGCTAACCTTGGTGCATCTATCACGCTTGGTTGAGGATCGCAAAACATTGTTTCTTGGACATCGGGGCGCTCATTGCCTTTGAGGGCTATTAGTTTTCCTAGCCTCTCAATTGAAGCTCGACCTTCGTGAACTTTTTTATGGCAACACGGACACAGCAAAATAATATTCTTATCTTCTGTCTTGCCACCGACTTCAATTGGTTCGATATGGTGGGCTTCTAGACATGTCTTGTTCGTTTTGCGGTTAGCGCATTCGAACTGATGTATTTGCTTGCTGTCGGTAATTGGGTGACAATAATTCGGCCCATAAATACCGCGCGCGGCGCAAGCAGGATGACCTTTCTTCAGAAGGTTTTTCCTGCATTTTCTAGTCTCATCCCGCTCTGTGTTCTTGAAGTCATATTTTTCTGCTACTTTTCTCGCGTCCCCTATTTCTTTAGCCATCTTTGGTTTTTTGGATTTTTTCGATATGTAGAAAGAATCGATCAACGTGCTATCTATGTCTTTTCCTGTACAATCCAAAAGTTTCTTCACCATAGGCAGCGCCGGCAAACAATCTAGTGCCATTCCGATAAGAGTTATTCTGACTGTCTATTAAGCGTCTTCATGATCTCACTGAAACTCAAAAGTCCGGCCTCCAGATTTTCCATAATCTCGCCAGCCAGCACATCTGGGTCGGGGAGATTGTCGAGATCGGCCAGACTTTTGTCTTTTAGCCAAAAAATGTCCAGGCTCGTTTTGTCCCTGGCAACAATTTCGTCATAAGCAAATCTGCGGAATCGGCCTTCAGGGTTTGTCTCGGAAAATGTTTCTTGTCGCTCAAACCTGTTAGCTGGATTGTAGCAGGTGATGAAGTCTTTGAGGTCGTCAAAGGTCATGGTGTTTTTCTTCAAAGTAAAATGGACGTTAGTTCGGAAATCGTATATCCAAACCTCTTTGGTCCACGGGTCTTTTGCGGCAGGCTTGTTATCGAAGAATAGGACGTTGGCCTTTACGCCCGGCTTGTAAAAAATACCTGTCGGCAGCCTTAAAATGGTATGCAGGTCGGTGCTTTCCAGCATTTTCTTGCGCACAGTTTCACCAGCGCCACCTTCGAACAAGACATTGTCCGGCAAGACCACGGCTGCCTGGCCGTCAGACTTAAGCATGGTGTGAATGTGTTGAACGAAGTTTAGTTGTTTATTGGATGTGGTGGCCCAAAAGTCTTGGCGGTTATAGACCAGGCTTTCTTTTTCTTGTTCACCCTCCTCGCTGGTAAAGGTCATACTGCTCTTTTTGCCAAAAGGCGGATTGGCCAGCACATAATCGTATCGCTCGCCGGAATCGGCCACCAGGGCGTCGGCGGGGGAGATAAAGCTTGTGCCATCGATCTCGCCGATGTTATGTAAAAACATGTTCATTAAGCACATTCGGCGTGTGCCGGCGACGATTTCGTTGCCATGAAACGTGTTGTTTTTCAGAAATCGTGTTTGATCATGATCAAGTTTATTGTTTTCCACAATATGATCGTAAGCGGCCAAGAAGAAACCGCCTGTGCCACAGGCCGGATCGGCTATGGTTTTGAGTGACTCCGGCCCCACGCAAGCAACCATGGCTTGTATTAATGCCCGTGGTGTAAAGTACTGGCCAGCGCCACTCTTGGTATCTTCGGCGTTTTTCACTAGCAAGCCTTCATAAATTTCGCCTTTGACGTTGGCACCCATAGTGCTCCATTGTTCCTTGTCGATCATGTCGATGATCTTGTAGAGCTTGGCCGGGTCTTGGATCTTATTCTGTGACTTGGTGAAAATCTGACCTAGAATCCCTTTAGCGGTTGCTAGTTCTCTGAGTAGCATATTGTAGTGCTTTTCGAGCTCCGCACCGTGTCTGGTGGTCAATCCTTCCCACTTGTATTCATCTGGGACAGGTAACTCGCGATTGTATGGTGGTTTTGAAAACTCATCAGCCATTTTTAGGAACAGCAGGTACGTTAGCTGCTCCAGGTAATCGCCATAGCTAACTCCGTCGTCTTTAAGCACATGGCAAAAGCTCCAGACTTTTGAGACTATGCTAGCTGAATGTTCAGTCATTCTGATCTACCTTTCGAATAAAGGCCATTTTAACATGCTTAGTTTTGGGAGACTGCGGGCTCCTGCTTGTCGGGCGGGGCAGCGACTGAGTCTGAGCTTATGGTTCCCGCTTTGATATGAAATTCGATCCCATTCTTCTCGCAAAATCTGATAACTTGATCAGCCATCGAATTGTAAAATATTTTGTAATTCTCAAACTCGCGTGTCTGGCGACTGTAATTCCATTTGCCGAATACGATCCTATCCACAAAGCCTACCTCATGGAGTATATCCCGGATATCTTGTCTTACAAGATTTGGCGTTGGGTAGGGTTCCATGCTGACCCATGTTTTTAAGCCTGCCCTGTGGAGACTTTTCAGTGCCTTGATTCTTGCATCGACTGGTGCCGCAAAAGGTTCGAAGCTCTGCACAAAATTCTCCGAAAGGGATACGATTGTTGCCCCGTATTCGTTTTGACGCCCATAAGTTTGAGCATCGATCAGCTTGCTCGGATAAATTCCTTTGCTTATGACAATCGACTTAACGTCGTCCCGGCTAAGCCTGGCAAGAATTTTCAACGTCAATTCTTCAATTTCGCCTTGCTGATACATAAAGGGATCGGTGGCAAAACTAAGAAATACCTGTTTAATTCTATGCTTAAGTTTGGGCAATTCCGCATCCAGCAGCTCCAAAGCATTGCCGACAATCTTCGGCTTGATCCAATCCTCGTAAGTGCGAATCACACCCACCCGTTTTTTCATCATCATAGCGTAGCAAGGATATTTACAGCCGTGTGAACAGCCCTCGGCATGATTCAAGCCGTAGTCCGCATATTCGACACCGCTTTTGTAGAGCAGGGTTTTCCTAGTGATCGTGCTCACTGATGTCGATTCTAGCTTCATAAGAACTCAACCTTACATTGCTTTGGGAATGTTCCGCGCCTGCGTTTGGCCGTATAGGTAACGCTGATCTCAGGTTTTGAAGCCTTCTCCATTTCCGCAAGCACTTTGCGTTTGTAGTGTGTCTCTCGAAATGGTGTTTGCGTCAGAACGTAGTTCTCAATTTTCTCGATACTCACTATCTTTCCTTTGAAATTTCTGACAAGTGTTGCTTTCAATTCATTATAGTTCGGACTAGGCTCAAACAACACTGCTTGGTCAGGGTTATGAGTCGCATCGGAGAACTGGAATGCGCCTGAACGATCTGTCCTCCACATCGCTTCCTTCATCTTTTTCAGTCCGGTCAGGTTGTTTGTACCAAAAAATAGAAAGTAATCTATCCTGTTCAACCGATTTTTCATCTTAAATGAACGGACAAACTTAATGCCTGCCGCTTGCTCTAGTTGCTCTTGGTATATTCTGCGTAAGGCGGAGTTTCTGGCTACAGGATCTTTCTCTGCTATTACGTGCTTCCATTTATCGGTGCCAAAAGTCTGCTCAAGACCTGGCCACAGTTTCCTGTCGCCGATAAAGCGATTTATTTCCTCATACATGAAAGTTATCAAGACTTCACACTTGTCGTTCGTCATTAATCTTTGGATTAGCTCAAAAGGTATACCGGTAAAACCGAAAGGATCGATAAAAACAAAGGCCGGTGCAAGCTTTGAGCCCTTGGCATCTAAGCCATCAAGTAATCGAGAAAGACTTTCTGCGAATTCGCAGCACTGGATTTTGTAAACGATATTCTTGGGAACTGTGATAGTCGCCAGTTTGTCTTCAAGAAAATCAGCTCGATCCTTATCTTTTTCGACAAACAACATAGCGATTTGTGAAACGATGTCAGCTTTGTGTTCAAGGACAGCTTTTATAGCGATAATTGGTGACCCGTTCTTGCCTCCAATATATTCTCCTGGGCCAGCGAAGCCATCGACAAATAAAACACGACCATTGTATCTAGTCATGATTGGCAACCAGGCATCGAGGTACTTACGCAAGATAGCATGCTTTGCCTCTGTATGAGGCTCGAGCGCCCATATTGTCGTTTTTATCTTGCTCATATCAACCTGCGTTTTTGCAGGTTGCAGAACCTCGGGATAAAGCGAGTTTCACAATGACTCCTAAAAACGAACACTTGTTCGTTTCAGTATACATGACGCGATATCGGCTTGCTATAGCGCAGCTAGGGGTTGGCGAGAAAAGCGTACGGGCAAAACTCACGCCATGACCTCTGGCTTCTTTTTATTTGCCTTTATCCGCTCCAAAAGTTTTTCCGCCGGTTCCCAATCGGGGGCGCTGCGGACTTCTCCGAGCTCTTCCTCATCGAGCAATTTGCCTTCAAAGGCTTTTTTTAAGATGCTCTGGCGCAGCGTTTTGGCTTTAGTCAAAGCTTCTTTGATGTTGGCCTCGATATTGTCGCAAACAGAGAGGCGCGTTTCGATTTCTTGGACGATTTGTTTTTGGATTTCTAGATCATCAGCAAAGGGGAACTCCATGTTTTTTAGCTTGGTTCCATTTATATTGGCTTGACCAACCTGCTGATTCTTAAGCTTGTTCTTTAAGATTGCGGCTTCAGGTGAATTCATCCAGTAATTCAAGTATTCAGGAACTATCTTCTCTTGGTCTACCCTGACCCTAATAAGATAAGACGCATAAATGATTTGGCCATATTTCACATGTCCTGAAAAAATACTCGTCTTTCCGACGAGTTCAGCACTGTTTGTTCTGTTAAATAAAATGTCGCCGTTCTTTAGATCCAGTTCTTCCACGCCAAGCAAGGTATCTTGAAACTTCAAGTTGGAGTAGTCGATCATTCCGTTCTGGAGATTTCCCATTCGCAACACAGGAATCGTTCCAACCTTTTTTGCTTTTTGGGATGTTCCATACGTTACCGATTCAGCAATTTCTTTGATAGGGATTACATCAAACGTCGCGTCAACAAACTCGCCTTCAAACGCCTTTTTCAGCACAGCCTGCCGGTACACCTTGAGATGATCTTGGGCGGCTTTGAGATAGGCGATACCGGCGTCCAGTTCGCTAAAGAGCTGTTCAATTTTGGCGACTATGCCGCGTTGTTCAGGAAGGGGTGTAACACTAACTGTGATCTTCCTCATCGAACCTTGGGTTAGCTTTAGTCGTGTGGTGCCTGAAACGAACCCATGGAAGTCAAACTGATTTAGATAATGAAGCAAGAATTGATTGTTTAGTAGAGACCTAAGAATATGTGCATGGTTGTTTACCCAGCACTTGCCGTTTACGAGATATGCAATGTCTTTCTCGTAATCTAAGAATGGCGCACCATCCTCGCCCAGCAACACATATTCCCCATCAACGACATAACCATCGATTAACCCGACTTGGCCTGTGGCTCCGTAGTATGGGAACAATTCACTCTCTTCTCTATCTGCGATTCTCATTTCTCGTTCTTTACGGTTTACGGGTTCCCGAAATTGATCCAGTATTTCGCAAACATCTTCAAGATTAGCGTTAGTCCACCCAACTTTTTCTTCTATCTACACCACCAACGCTTCGTTCAGCTCATCAACAATCGTTTTCGTTTCATCGCCGAAAAGCTCCCAAAATTTGCCCTGGCCGCCTTGGGTATCGAAGGGCGAGTAGTTGAGGTCTTCGGTGTCTAAATGAATGCTCGCGGCGATGTGGTCTTTGATCATCCGCAACCATTTCATTTGGGCTTCGTTAAACTTTAGCGCGCCGGCTTGTTTGTTAAACACCCAGGCTTGGAAGTTTTTGTCCACGGTTTTGTCGAATGCGGTGAGGGCAGAATCTATGCCGGTTACTCGCCGAATCAGCGACACCAACGCGATTAGTTCGCTTTTAGGGCTTTGGCCGTTTACTTTCTCTAATTGCTCGTAAGCGCCCCACAGCCGCGCCGGGGCAAGGTTCGGTTTTTCAAGCTTTAGCTTTTCCAGCACTTCTTTTACCATTTGGTGGGTCACTTCGCGGAGCCGATAAGGCTGATCGTAGAAAATCTTGAGGGCGATGATTTCGTCTTTATGCGCCATCAGATATTCTTTAAACTCCTGAGTTAGTTCGGCGGCGTTGGCGGCGCCGTCTTTGTCCCACTCAGCTATAGTGATTTTATCGATGTTTATTGTGTCAATTATTTGTTCGTGAATCCTGTTGACGTTCTCAATATATTCGTTCAACTCGCCGTTGAATGTATCGCGGACTTTATCAATCAAACTCTGCTGTGCTTGCTTAATAGCCTCCTTGTTCGAAAGTCCGGATTGTTGTTTGATCTTATCCGCTTCGGTTTCAATACAATCCGGATCGAAGGCAGCAAGCAGGTCTTTTGTAGTTTGGTTGATAGTCTTGCCTTTAGCCCTTTCAGTGAAAGCCTCTTTTTCACTTTCAGTAAGTTGTTTGTCGAGTCTGGCTAAGCGGTTGGCCAGTGAAACATATAAATCTTCATCTTGGGCGCCAAAAGTTACCGCAGCTAGAAGCTCTTTGAGCGGTACACCCTTTTTTCTCTCCAACGGGCGGCTGTCTGTTTTTATTGATTTGGTCACACCGGACGCGTCGACAACTACAAAATGGGTTTTGGCCGAATGAACTGAAGGCGTTACTTTTTTTAAGTCGTCGTAGTCCAGCGTTCGAGTTCCGCGGCCCTTCATTTGCTCGAAGTAGTTACGGCTTCTTACGTCCCTCATAAACAGCAGGCACTCTAAAGGCTTTACGTCTGTGCCCGTAGCGATCATATCTACCGTTACGGCGATTCTTGGATTATAGGCGTTGCGGAATTGGGCCAAAATCGATTTAGGATCTTCTTCCGTCTTATAAGTTACTTTTTTGCAGAAAGCGTTACCTTCATCAAATTCCTCGCGAACAATCTGAATAATATCGTCTGCGTGACTATCGGTCTTTGCGAAGATCAAGGTCTTTGGAATCTCTGTTCTACTTGGAAAAATCTCGGGCAGCTTGTCTTTGAATGCGCGTATTATATTGCGGATCTGACTTGGATTTACGACACTATTGTCTAAGTGAACCGGGGCATAAACAAATTCTTCGTCGAGTTGCTCCCATGTCTTTTTCCGGGTCAGCTTCTCTCTCTTGTCCACATATTCCTTGGCCTTAATTTTCGAGCCCTGTTTCGTGATTTCTGTTTCTATTGTGTAGACGTCATAGCCCACGTTCACACCATCGGCTACAGCCTCTTCGTGTGGGTATTCGCTTACTACGTTTTCATTAAAAAATGCAAAGGTTCGCTTATCTGGCGTGGCGGTTAGTCCAATGAGAAAGGCGTCGAAATAGTCGAGCACCTGTTTCCATAAGTTATAGATTGAGCGATGACACTCATCAATAATAATAAAATCGAATTGCTCGATCGGAGTTTTCGCACTATATCCAACCGGAAATGGTTCTTTGCGCTTCCAGTCGATTTCGGCCGGGTTTTCCTCCTCCATCTTTTCGTCAAGCTCTTTGTCTTGCAACATGGCGTAGAGACGCTGGATAGTTGAAATACATACCTGGCTATCGGAGGCTATGTAGCTTGAGCGCAACCTTTGTACATTGTATAGCTCGGTAAATTTGCGATTGTCGTCATTTGGCATATAGGCCATGAATTCCTGCTCGGCCTGCTCACCCAGGTTTCTTGTGTCAACTAGAAATAGAATTCTTTTCGCGTCCGCGTATTTTAGCAGGCGATAGGCGGATGTGATCGCGGTAAAGGTTTTGCCCGCACCCGTTGCCATTTGAATCAAGGCTTTTGGCCGACTGTTCTTAAACGATTGTTCGAGATTCTTGATTGCGCGAATTTGGCAATTCCTCAGTCCTTCTATTGGCAGAGAAGGTAGATCCAACAGCCGGCTTCTTAGAGATTTATCTTTTTTTAGCCACTCGCGAAAAGTTTCGGGTTTGTGGAATGAAAAAACTGGCCGTGATCTTGGTTTAGGATCCCGATAATTAGTGAATCTGGTTAGCTCGCCGGTGCTTTCGTAAACAAACGGCAGGGGCTCGTTATCCAGATACTTTAGCTTGCTTGTAGCATATTCACCTGACTGTTCTTCTACAATAGTGAGTTTGTAGGCGGCTTCATCTTTCTTGGCTTCAATGATACCGCGCGGGTTTCTGTCAACAAATAGGACATAGTCAGCCTCGCCTCCATCTTGCGTGTTGTAGTGCCTGACGGCTATACCGGGCGCGGCGTTCCAGTCGATTTTAGTTTTCTCTTGCACGTTCCAACCAGCCGCCGCAAGTTTTTTATCAATTTTATCCCGAGCTTTTTGTTCGGGAGTTTGATTTAAGGTATCTGCCATGGTTTCCTTTTTCAGCATGCGCATTGCGTAATAGCGCACGCTCTCTTTGAGTTATTATAATATAAAGTAGAGAAGTCAGGATTGTTGCAAGCAGCACGAACATACGTTTGCCATGCGAGTTTTTAATTGCTACTATAACCATAGCAACAAAAAGCCCGAAGTTGGGATGTAATGTGATTGTAAACGGTTAGTTTGATTTGTTGAGGAAAATGACAAAAAACCTGCATGAAATACGCGATCCGATACATGTTTTTATTTATTTAGACTCCGCTGAGAGGGCGATTCTTGATTCACGCCCATTTCAACGGTTGCGCCAGATACATCAGCTTGCTTTGACGAGCTTGGTATATCCGGGCGCGACCCATACGCTTTGAGCACTCTTTAGGGGTTATGGAGCTCGCCACAAGGGTTTATGATCGCGTAACCCGGCCAGACCAAATAACCGATGAAATACGTGACTTACTACCGGAGATAACTAAGGCGGATGAATTAAGTTACTGGCGCCGGGTTATCCGGGCGGCGGCTCTATGTCATGATCTCGGGCACTTGCCGTTTTCCCATGCAGCTGAAGGCTTTCTTTTGCCCAGTGGCTGGGATCATGAAAGGATGACGATCGAGCTTATCCGCAGTGACGAGATGAAAGCTATATGGGAAAAGATGACGCCGCCGTTACGAGCTGACGATATTGTCAGGTTGGCCGTTGGTCCAAATAAAGCTCGCGACCTTTTATTTACTGACTGGCAGACGATATTGGCTGAAATTATCACCGGTGATGCCTTTGGTGTTGATAGAATGGATTATCTGCTCAGGGATTCGCATCACGCCGGGGTAGCTTATGGTAAATTTGATCATTATCGTCTAATCGACACCTTAAGAATCTTAACTCAGCCGCCTGGTCCGGGAGATGATGAATCAAAAGAGCCATTGCTCGGCGTGGAAGAGGGCGGTTTGCAATCGGCGGAAGCTTTGCTATTTGCGAGATATTTCATGTATTCACAACTTTATTTTCATCCGATCCGGCGTATTTATGATATTCACCTGCGTGATTTCTTAAAAACCTGGTTGCCTGGGGGCGAATTTGCAACTGACGTAGAAACACATCTAAAGTTGACCGACAATGAAATAATGAGTGGGCTTGCCGCCACGGCCATGGACTCAGCAGATGAAAGTGCCAGATTTGCGCAGCGCATTGTGACTAGAGACCATTTTCGCCTTCTATATCAACGAAATCCGGACGATATTACCAAAAATCCAGACGCTGCGGAGGCGATAAATGCCGAAGCCGAAATCAAATTCGGGGCGGAAAACGTGCGCTTTGACAGGTATACGCAGAAAAGTGGGGCTCCGGATTTTCCAGTATGGACGAGGGACGGGCGAACCGTTTCTTCTTTGTCAATATCTTCTACACTCAATGGCCTGCCGGTAACAGCCAACGCTTTTGTCTTTATTGAGCCCAGCTTGAGAAACGAAGCCGAGGCTTGGCTAAATAATGCTCGTGAAAGTATAATCACATCTGAAGGGGAGGATGGGAAATGAAACGGTTGGAAAAAGATGCTGTGCTGATTGCGCTGGCCGATGAATTGAGTCTGCGAAAGAGTTGGTGTGGTGAAACACATCTGCAAAAATCAGTTTATTTCTTGCAGGAACTCACCAAAGTGCCTTTAGGATTCGAATTTATTCTGTACAAACACGGCCCATTTTCTTTTGATTTGAGAGACGAGTTGACCGCAATGAGAGCCGATGGGCTTTTAGAGCTTCAAGTAATGCCGATGCCTTATGGACCAAGCTTATCGCCAACCGACACAGGCGAAGCGATCAAGGCGCGTTTTAATGGTGTCGTCAACAGGTACAAAGATGCTGTTAATAACGTTGCCAACTATCTTGGCGATAAGGGCGTGGCTGAATTAGAAAGATTAGCGACAGCATTATTCGTCTATACAACTAGTGATATTGAGAAGATAAGTCCCACCGATTGCGCCAAGGAGCTTTCAAAACTGAAACCCCATGTTGGCTCTGAAGATGCAGAGCATGCGGCAAAAGAGATAAGCACATTGCTGGCTAACACGCACTAATTCGGCCATTTCTCCTTTTTTTGGATGTTTTTAATCCGTAATTAATTAGGGCCTCAACAAAAGAACACACGTTTGCTTTGCTAGTCCTAATCTGCTACTATAACGATACCCATAAAAATGCCCGGCACTGCTGACACAGCCCGGGCGCGGACACGAGAAAGGAAGTCTCATGTCAACTAATAACGATACCACGGAACTAAACTCGCTTCATGCGCTCCGAACTGAAATCATGATGGCGCGACGTCGGCGGCTTAAGAATTTGGAAATCCGACTTGGCGATCTTAAACATCCAGACGACGAAACAGTCATTATCCAGAAGAGGGGAATCCCGACAAAAAAGATCGACACAAGAACTGCCGAGAGGCTTTTGGGAATTGAAGCTGTTCTCAATTTAACTATCCGCCTTTTGTTGGATGTGCTAGACAGGATGGGCCGATAGATGGCGCAGGGAAGTGTCATCAAAGTAAAAGGGAAACGCGGTACGACTTACGCTATTCGTTTCTATGGCCAAGACGGCAAACGGAATTATAAAACGATTGGGCCGAGACGCGGGGATGCCGAGCGCGCTTTGCGTCAAATAATGGGCAAGGTTGATCGCGGTGAATATCGTCCGGTTCCAGATATTACATTTAAAGAGCTGGCGGGAAAATGGCTGGAGTTAAAGAGCGGGCAAGTTAGGCCGAAAGCATATGCTAGCTACAAAGCTCATGTTAATCGTCTTATTGCTGCTTTTGGGGACTACAGGCTTAAGAACATTTTGAGCGAAGAAGCTGAGAGCTTTTTTGCTCGTCTGCAAAGTCAAGGTCTAGCGCCGGCAACCAATGGGCGGACGCTCACAATACTTAAGAGCATTTTTGAAAAGGGGAGCCAATGGGGCTACGTAACGCAGAACCCCGCTAGATATATAAAGAGGCCTCAAGTTTTAGTTAAGGAAATGGCATTCTTAGAGCCGGATGAGATGAAGAGATTAATTGCCGCGACTGACGAGCGGCACCGAACCCTTATTACGGTGGCCTGCTACACGGGCATGCGCCAAAGCGAGGTTTTGGCATTGAAGTGGGGTGACATCGATTGGGCAAGCGCCAAGCTATATGTGCGGCGTGTTCTGCAGCAGGGACGGTTCTATGAGCCAAAGACACAAACATCAAGGCGCGCGGTCATTGTCCCGCCAACTGTGGTGGAAACGCTCAGAATTCATCAGCTGCGGCAATCGGTTGAGTTAGATCAGAACCCGCTTGATTTGGTTTTTCCAAATAGTGTCGGCAGGCCGATGGCAAGCCGTAACTTATCGGTCAGGGTCTTTGAGCCGGCATTGCGGGCGGCGGGTCTGCGCAAGGTCTCGTTCCATGCGCTTCGACATTCATATGTTTCGCTGCTTCTGAGTCAAGGCGAATCAATCAAGTTCATCAGCCGACAAGTCGGCCACTCAAGCGCCAAGCTAACGCTTGATGTTTATAGCCATTTAATGGAAGGGGCACAAGAAGAGGCGATGGCGAGGCTAGAGGAGAGATTGCAGACCATGGACACCCCACCGATCTTGCAGCGGAAAGAGAATATCCTTGCCAGGGCCGGTCAATTGACAGGCCCACATTAATAGTGCTAGATTCATCAGCAGTAGCTTGCTTCATCAATCTTATTCTTAGGGGTGTTCTTTATGACCTTTCTGATCATCGGCGCAGGCATTATTCTAATAATCCTAATTCTCAGCAAAAGATCTTCGATTGACAAAGCCAAGAAAACTGGGGCACATTATCATTTCTATACACTCACTCTCGAATTCTTGGTTCCTCTCGTAGCGATAGTTTTTTTCTACTCGGCTCTCGCAGCTTTTGTTTCACGCTCAGGTGACAGTGCCTCGCTCGCTTATCTCATTCAACTTGAAACAACTCTTACTCAAGTCAAATCGTATTTAACGATTCTCAAGTTAGATGCTGTTCAAATTCTCGGAGTGCTGGCGTTTCTATATCTTCTAGGTTTGCTGGGGCTTTCTTCGTCCTCATCAAAAGGCTTTTTCAGCTTTTTAAAAGGGTACCGGATCTGGACTAGAAGAATCTTTGTTCCATTGGTTATCCTCAGCTCTCTGACGCTTTTTGGTACGCAACTTGGCGAGCCAACTAACGACCTCCAACTGCGAATCAAGACTATCAGGGATGGCTATGCTGATGTTCGCCAAGAAATAAAAGAGCTGGTTGATCACGACACAGGGAGCTTGTTGTACTCGAACGCAAAGGATAGTCTACCCCCCTCTTATCTTGGTGCGCTGGCTATGTCCGATGAAATTGCAGATGAGATCGATGCACTGGATTCAGACTACGAGGCGGCAAAGGCCGAATACGGCCTGAACATACCCGAGATTCAAGCCATCATTGCGTCGAGTGCTGGGCGACGCGAGGCCGAATCTAAACAGACACACACGATCAAGTTAGTGGCAGGGTCTGGTTTATCTAGCCGCGGGCGCGCTGAACAAGCTGATAAGATCACCTATCGCAAACTGATAAACATGAAAAGAACTGTGAGCTCGCTCAAGCGAGGCTTGTCCAGCAAGAAGATATCGCTGCTCAGTACAGAAGGGGGCAGTGAATTGCTCTTCCAAGTACCTAGAGTATTGACTGGTGAGTTCAAAAAAGCGCTCTTTCAATCATGGATCGACTCATATCCAATCCTGGAACCGCTAGTTGACGTTCTCAAAGGAACTGTTAATAAGAAGATTGAGAGCGAAGCCGAAGTTGCGACGGATCGCGTGCTAAATTTAGCGATAAAGGATCCATCAAAGACCGAAGCACTCATTGAGCAAGAAGCTAGGAAGATCGCAGATGGTAATAGCGTTACCGTGGCCAGCGAAATAACGGAAAATGCAGAGACTAATCGGATCCGAGTGGAAAATCAACTTGGAAAAGTTAAAGATGCCCGAGCTCAAGTGAAACAGCAAGTGCAAATAGCGGAAAACAAAATGGTGAGTGGGTCAGAGATGCTCTTTGCTTATTCCTCAAGCTGTTCTTACTGCCGCTCGCAACAAAATATAATCTCAGAATTTGAGCAAAGCCATCCGGAGGTTAGGGTCACAAGACGAAGCTATTACACTCTCAGTGGTGGAGCAAACTCAATAGAGAGTGCGCGCGGGCATCCTCAGATGATATTTAGAAACAAAGGTCACGTTCGTAAAGTAATCGGGAAGACAGAGTTATCCGACCTCAAACAAGAATATGTGGAGTTTAAGAATCAAATCAGAGGCCGAGGCTCGGGAGGCTCTAACGAAGTCACTAGTGGCGGCGGGACCTGTGGCTAGGGTATGGTGGGTCTTCGTACGGAAAACAGCTCAGAACCGATAGGATCAACACCCCGTGTAATGGGTGTATTGAATCAAACTGGTCTTCTGCCTATTTTCTGCCCAAACGTAGCCAGAAATTAAGCAATTGGTTTCCGGCGCCATACGGCTTGCGTGTTTGCGCTACTCAAACGGGCTGTTTCGCACTGGATTTATCGCAAAATCCTTGCTCAGACTCTCAAGGCGGAGATCACGGGTTCGAATCCCGTATGCGCTACATATCTGGTATATTCCGGACACATCCTTAACACTTGGTTCCGGGCACATGGTTTACACTTTTTGGCATGTTGAACTCTTATGCGGGAGGAAGATATGCCTTGGAAGGAGACCAGTGTTATGGATGAGCG
>SDBV01006955.1_pt1 | contig 15542 bp, 12 predicted proteins | sample 2277081 | NCBI WGS metagenome assembly SDBV01 (sample SAMN10402039, study PRJNA504765) | marine sediment metagenome | isolation source: marine sediment core GS10_PC15, 223 cmbsf | place: Arctic Ocean: Southern Knipovich Ridge | collected 2010
AGTGGTTGAAACTGATTTGGCTGGTAATGGTAAATTAGAAGTTGGATATGAAGGTTCTACAGCGAAACTCTTGGCTCAAGTTCAAGATACTGAGACTATGGACGAGTATGAAATTTATCACGACGCTGATCTTGATTCAGCAGTTGAAGCCTCGACTGTAATGAGTGAATATATCATCACTAAGGATGTATGGTTGACCACCTCTGTAGCAGATATCACTGCAGGAGCTATCAGATTCTTAGTTTCTTGGTATCCAATTTCTGCTAATGGTAAGGTGATCCCTTCTTCAAACTAGTAATTTTCTTGTGATAAGATGATCCCATGACTCCTAAAAAGTTCGCTGCTTATGTAAGATGGAAAACTAGGACTAACGATGCCACTTTCACTGATGCCGATATGCTGGTTTCAATGGAATTCCAACAAGAGGAAATAATTAAGTCTATTCTTGATGCAGATGAGGACACGTTTTTAGTTCCACAAACTGATGATCTGGTGGCCTCTACAATAACCGCTAGGGAATACCCACAACCCTCTGATATTTTATCCCGGATGAAAAGAGTTGAAGCCAAACTAGATGGTACTACTTGGGTTACACTTGCTGAAATTGACCTTACTGAATTAAGTAATCCACTTTCTACTGAGGATCTTATCACTTCAACATTTAACAACTCACAAGTAAGTAAAAGTAACTCAAATGGTGCTAGGTTCGATATTATTAGAAAGTCACTGATGATTTACTCCGGCACGATTACGGCTACAACAGATGGCTTAAAAATATGGTGCAATACTTGGCCGGCAGTAGTAACAGACCTAGCTTTAACTACTGATATGAGTGTTGATCCTTCCACTACAACTCATGGTATGCCTAGAGTAATGCACAAGTCTTGGGCAATTGCAGTAATTGTTGATTATAAAGAATCTAGGGAAAAGCCAATTCCCCTTTCAGAGAGAGAATCAAGAAATGAGTATTATTTACAGAAAGCAGTTAAGTCATTAAGACAAGGAAACCTTGATAGAGATGTTACTGGTAACTTACCACCGGCTAGTGAAATGGGGAATAATGGCGCGGATTATTAATGACATTTGCAATATCAGAAAAACCAACTAGCTCTTTTAGTAAAACAGTCAAGCCGATTAGTTCTTTTACAAAAACAGCTAAACCTTATGACTTAGCATTTTTGTTGTTACAGACTGGTGGTTATTTTTTATTACAAACTGGCGGTAGACTTATTCTTAATCTTGACTTAACAAGTAATTGGACTAAAACAGCTAAACCTTAATATGGCAGACGATCAAAAACTAACAGATTTACCTGAAAGAACTTCTCCTAATGTGGCAGATGAGCAGTATATTTTTGCTGATGATACTGACCAAAAAACAACTTTACAAAGAATATTTGATTACCTCAAGTCACTTACTCAGACTTTGACTAACAAGACAATTGATGGGGATGATAATACTGTTCAAGATTTACCTTATAGTTCTATTAAATCAACTTCTAGGACTGGCTCTGATGTTAAGTTGGTTACTGGTACAAAAGGAATAGCCGATGATTTGGCGGTGTGGAATAGTGATGGTGATTTAGTTGATGGTCCAACACCTCCGAGTGGAACTATTGTTGGTACTAGTGATACTCAGGAGCTAACCAATAAGACCCATGATGGTGACTTTAATCTTAAAAATGTAACAGACAATGTTACAGTTGCCGATGATGATCCAGACATGATTCTTGAACTTCCAGCAGGTTCATGGTCCCCAACTACTACTTCTCCATGTTCTGATATTACTACTGTAGAGGCAGGTACTAATGATATTGATTACAAGGTTTTAGACTTTGCTACTGGTGCAGATGAAAACGCTTTTCTTAATTTCCAGATGCCTACTAACTACGATGGTGGGGTTATTCAATTTAGATATGTGTGGACAAACGCCTCTGGAATAACCACAGAAGTAGTTGTTTTTGAACTTTCAGGACGTGCTTATGCTGATGATGGAGCTATAGATCAGGCAGTAGGTACGGCTGTTGAAGTTGCTGATACCTGGATCGCCCAGGGTGATATTCATATCTCTGCATGGTCCGGAGATGTTACGCTGGCTGGTACTCCAGCAGGGGGTCAGTGGGTTCACTTAGAGATTATGAGAGATGTGGCTGGTGGTGGAACTGAGGATGACTTAACAGGGGATGCTCGACTAATTGGAGTTCAGATTAAGTACAAAATTAAGCAATACTCAAATTAATGTCAGTCAACACTCATTCACTAGACCTAGAGTTATCATCAAACCAATACGCTAGTATTACAGGTGGTTCTCAAACTGGCTTAAATTTCACTGGTGATTTTTCTATTGAGGCATGGATTAAGTTAGAGCAACTTCCGTCAACGGCTGGTACTAATTTTGCGATTGCTGGTAAATATGATAATGATGCTAATTTAAGATCTTATATATTTTGGATTGATACCAACAACAAACTTAATTTAATATATTACCAGGAAGCTGATGGAAATCCTGATTTTATTGAAACGAGTAGTGTTGTTTTTGATGCTGGTGATGTTGGTGTTTGGAGGCACTTTGCTGTAACGGCTGATGTGTCTGAAAAAGATGTTAAGTTTTATGTTGATACTGTTCTTGATGAGTCAAGTACAAATAATAGTGGTACAGCTACTTTTATTGTTGATACGGCTGCATTATTTACGGTTGGTATGCTTTACAATAATGCAACTCTAATATGGTTTGCAGATCATAAAATAGATGAACTTAGGGTTTGGAACGATATTAGGTCTGGAGCTGAAATACTTACTAATTGGAAAACTGAATTAGTTGGAAATGAAGCTGGATTAGTTGCTAATTGGAGATTTAACGATGACTATTTAGATCTAACAGCTAATAATAACGACCTAACAGCAACAGGATCACCAGTATTTTCAACAGATGTACCATTTCCAATTGCAGTTGTTGGTGGTGGCAATCCTATAAATTTTAGTAATTCAGGATTTGCAATAGGATAATATGCCAATACGAACAGACATAATCCCAATTGAAAACTTTAATCTAGGTGGATTAGCTGACTCAAAATGGGCTGGTATTAAAAACTCACTTTATAAGCTCATTGGTTGGGATCTTCACTCTACCCCAGGACTTCTCAAGGTGGCACAGAAAATGACTAAAGATAGTGGGTCCACAGTTACCGAGTTTTGTAAGGCCAGAGTCAATTCGAGTAACGGTGCTCAGTATTGGGGTAGTTCCACAAGCGGTAAGATTTGGGAGAGAACATCTGCGGGAGCTTGGAGTTTAGTACACACTGTTATTCCGGCAGCCGGTGAAGCTAAGATTCTGGAGATGAAAGAGTATCAGGGAACTATTTATATTGCTACAGAGAGTAGGTTGCATAGAATTGTGGCGGCAGATGCTTTAGGAGCTACAGAATGGACAGCTAATATAGCCTTGAATTGGGCGACCTTTACTATAACCGATGCGAGTTTTCACCCAATGCTTGAGTTGAATCTAGTGCTTTATATTGGTGATGGTAATTATTTAGCTCAAGTTGATACTGCTACATTTACTGCTGATGCTCTTGACATTAAAACGCCTCTTAGAATTAAGAGTCTTGGAAGAATAGCAACTGATATCTTACTTGGTACTTGGGTTGCTGACACCATTACTGAGACAGAAATTATAAGGTGGAATACTTACTCGGTGTCTTTCACTACTCCTGATCCTATTCCAGAGGTGGGGATCAATGCCTTCTTACCGGCTGATAATTTTGTAGTAGTTCAAGCTGGAAACCAGGGAAACTTTTATTATTACAATGGTGAGAAATTAGAAATTTATCTTAAAATTCCTGGTGACTACTCCCCTACCGCCTATGGTGAGGTTTATCCGACAGCAGTTGGTAGCCTGGGTGGGCGTATCTTGTTTGGTTTTTCAAATGGTTCTGGCAACCCGGCGGATCAAGGAATCTATCAGATCGCTAGATCGACCAGAAATCACCCCTATGTGTTGGATATGCCCTATCCCATCTCACTGCGTTCTGCAAGCGCTTTGGTGACAACTAACACCGAAGTAGGAGGTATTTTAGTGGTGGGTACTGATGTTTATGCTTCTTATAAAAATGGAGCTAATGTAGGAATTGATAAGCTGGATTACAGCAATAAATTAGAATTGTCATATTTTGAAACCAGGGTAATGATTCTTGAGCGAGAAAAGTTTTCTAACTTCTCAAAATTTGTAGTATCTTATGCTGACCTGCCAGCTAGTACCGGCATTACTATTCAGTATGAAAAGAATTATGCTGCTTCCTTTGCAGATACTACAGAGGTGACAGATGCACTGAGGAAAATTGTTTATGCAGAGGAGGGTGTGGAAGCAACAGTATTAAGATTAAAAGTTTTAGCGACAGTAAACAATAACAATGCTCCAACCATAGAATCGGTTGGGGTATTTCCAAGCCAATGATATGCCAGCAATTAAAGCCTTCAATGATATCAAGAGAAAATCACTACCTACACCAAGCGGAATAGGTGGGTTAGATGATCTTCGCCGGGTAGCAGCTTTGGAAGTTGGAACAGGGGCTAGGGCTGTAAAGATGGATCAGAGTGGCCTTTGGATTGGTGGTAATAAATTTGAGGATGCTAATTTTAAAATTAATTTGCTCGGGGCTTTGTTTGCTCAATCTGCTAATGGTCAGATACAAATTGATACTCCAAACAATAGGATTGTGATTTACGAGGGTGCTACCCCAAGAGTGTTAATTGGTTATCACTCTGGAGGATTTTGATAGAATAGAATCATGTCAGATTACGGAATCAAGGTTGGTCCAAACATCAATACTGATACTGATGCACAACTTAATCTCACAAGCAAGTATAGTTCTCTCAAACTTTTTAAGTGGGGTAACGCTTCATTTACTACCAATGGGTCCGGGGTTGGGTCCACTTCTATAACTCATGGGTTGGGCTACGCCCCTATTTCAATGGTTTTTAGGAAACATACCGCTAAGTGGGTGGGTGGTACAGACCTACCTACTACGGAGTTTCCAAACGCTTTTAGCCATATTGGAGCATTAAATTGGTATGCTGGGGGAAATAAGAGTATTGACTTTAGGGTGAAGGTTGATGATGACAAACTCTATATTGAGGATGGTGGGATTGGAAATCTAGCTAACAATACTACCTACAATTTCAGGTATTACATTTTAGTTGACTTATCTCAAGCATTTTCCAGTGCTTCAAATCTTGTTTTAACTAATGACTACGGATTTAAGATATCCAAACCTGGTAAGAATGTATTGACCGCAGAAGAATATGATATGGCGTATTCTAGTAAATATAAAGCTCTCCAATATTATGCTAACCATGTTCAGGATCAGGATTTAACTTTGCCAGCAATGTTTGCTAGTCCTTATGATGATTATGTTGAAGAAGTAGTCTATGTTGATTTTGAACACAACTTAGGTTATGCACCCTTGTACTTGGCTTACGTTAGTGAGGATAGTTCGGTTTACACTACAGTGCCATTTTATGCTGAGGATGCTGTTGATAATTTTAAATATAGTGTGGCTGGTTTCTCTGATGCTAATCGAATAAGGATATATTTTTGGAGAGCTAGTACCTATGCTATAGGTATTCTTTGGTCTGATTGGGCAGCAGTAACAGCAAACTTTAAGTGCATAATTTTTGCAGAAGATTTAACAGGAGCAGGGAGTCCTTAATTATGGCAAACGAACTTTATTATTTAGCGTCTGATTCTGGAAGAATAGGCAGTGGAGTATCTGGTTATTTAAGAAATCTTTCCATTGTGGGTCATGTAGCCTCTGCTTCAGAGTATTTTGGCGGTGCTTTTAGATTTACCAATATAGCAGTAGCCCAAGGTACTACTGTTAATCATGCTTCAATTTATCACGAAGCTGGAGCGCAAGGAGCTGGTGGGGGTAATTTGAATTTTGTTACTTATGGAATTGATGAGGACAACACAAATGATTTCACCGCAGATCCGTTTTCTAGAGATAAAACTACCGCCTCGGATACTTCATCCAATGTGTTACCGGGGGTAGGGAATTTTAAGCAGATAACAGTTACCAGTATTGTTAATGAGATTCTAGCAAGAGGTAGTTGGAGTAGTGGTAATGCGATGGGTTTTTTGATGGAAGATCATAACGATCAAAACTCTGATAACGACTGTTATATTAGAGATCCTGAGTTTGGAGGGTCAATGGATTCTTACTTGATTATAAGAGAAGATGCCGAGCCAGACTTTACCCCTACTCCGATTACAATTTCGGCTCCTTCTTTACCGGCAGCAGATAGCTATGGAATTAAAATCTCTAAGCCCGGGGTGAGTGTTTTAACAGCTACGGAAGCAGATCTTTATTTTACTACCAGGCGTAAACAATTCAAAGTAGTTGCCGAAGGTCAGGTCACTACAAGTGCTAATCCTCACCATATTGCTCATAGCCAGGGTGTAACTCCATTTGCAGAGGTGTTTGTTAAGTCTGGTGATTATTGGTTTAGACTTCCTTTTATGAACTTCTCTGGAGGGTCCAATATTGGATACATGACAATTGATGCTACCAATGTAGATATTTACGCCGGTATTGGAGTAACAGCTTACTATTATGTCTTTATAGATGAACTAGCAAGCTAAGTAGTGGTATTATGGAGGTAATTATGGCAGACGTTAATAACCCCCCGGCTGGAGGATTCAAAGAAGGTGGTTGGTATTGGGATCCAGGTATCAAGGAGTCAAGACAATATTCTGGTGGTGCTTTTGGTGCTGGAACTACTGTAAGTACACCCAAGGATGTAGTAGGTTTTGGTAAGAGAGTTAGCAAAGAAGTACAAGCTCAAAGTGGATTTGTGGCTCCAGGTGGACCAAGCAGACCAACATCTCAAGAACAAGTCACTCCATATCTTAATCAATATCAAAGCGATATATTCCAAGCTAAAGATAAACCAGAGGTAAGAGTTGAAACAATGGAGGAGGTTGGAAGAAAACTTGCGCCAACTGTTGAACTGCCAGACCCGGTTGATTGGACTCAAGCTCTTGAAGAACGGAGAGAAGAACTTGGAGTAGTTGGTTTAGAGAAAGAATTTAATACCCTCAAAGCAGCCATGAGGCAAACCGAGGCTGATAAAAGAATCAGGGCTAAAGCGGAAGAAGGTAAGCCAGTTGCCCTAAACGTAATTGCCGGTAGGATCGGTGAGGTTGAGAGACAGGAAAATGAAAGGCTTGAGTTTTTAGGTAGACAGGCACAGAGAATTGGTGATGAGTTAAACACCAAATATTCTCTTATCAATCAGTACATGCAGACTGAGCGCCTTACCTATACTGATGCAATTGACAGGTATGATTCTGAATTTAGCCGGAATTTGAAGATGTATGAGATTGTTACCGGCCAGGAAATAAGAGCTTTAGATCAGTGGAATAAAGATAGGGTGGTAGCTCAAGCAAATTTACAGATTTACACCAATGCCATTACTGCCGGCAACTTGTCTTACGCTGGTATGTCAGGAGATCAGAAGTTAATGATTAGCAAACTAGAAGCTCAATCAGGCTTGCCGGTTGGATTTATAGGCAACTTGCAGATGAGTCCTCAAGACAGGCTTTTAAGCATCAATGATAAAACTGGTGAGGCGTTAATGATGGGTGCGGATGGTAATTTTGAAGTTGTGCAAACTGGAATGAGAATAGCAGAGGGGGAAGGTAAAAAACCATCAGAAGCGGAAACTCATAGATATTATCTTAACTTGGCAAAGAAAGACATTGAAGAAGGTGTGGGGTTAAAGCAAGTTTTGGATATTTACTCTGAGTATGGAGGATTAAAAGCTGATGATCTTTACAAACTTTATAATGTGGGTAGTCCTCATGGTACAGCTTATGAAACTGCAGAAGAATTAGGTCCTTGGGGTGTTAATCCAGAGTTAGTCACTAGCAGTAGAAGTAAAAGAGAATAAACACTATGGCATTTTATGACGAAGAATTTGAAAAAAGAAGGCGCAGACTACTCGGAGAAAGAAAAGTAGATTCTAAGGTCGCGGAAAAACCATCCCAGAGAGCAGCCTTTGAGCAGAGAAGAAAGCGGATACTTGCGACAAAAGAAGCTCCCATAGCAAGAAAAGTAGAACCCGAGCCAGAGGAAAAGCCTGGTTTGTTTAAACGTGCCAAACAAAAAGTTTCAGAAGTTATTAAAAGAGAAAAAGAAGATGATAAGTCAGTCATTCAGAAAGTGGTTGATATTACCGGCAAGGGTGTAAAAGCAGTCAGTCAATTTTTATTTGGTGAAAAAGATTTAATATCTCCGGTCCCAGATATTGAGATTGCCAGGGCAACAGGTGACGAGGAGCGTGTGGAGGCATTGAGCCAGGTTTATGAATTGTTAAGACAGAATAAAGATCAGTTGGAAACATCCAAGAGTGAGTTTGATCTTAAAATGAAAAGTAAGTCTAAGCCTGGGGTTGGAGATCAGTTAAGGGAAGGCGCTAAGTCTTTGTTTTACACTGGTACAGCCAGCATGGATAAGGAAGATTTGGCTAGGTTTGAAGAAATAAATACTCTCAAGCAGACCGAAATTTTATACAAACAGTTTTTAGGAATGGAGGAAGCTAACAAGGGATTGGTCAGGGAAGTATTCAGTCAGTTAAAAACTGAACCACTTAAAACCTTAATCCCCTTTTTTAAAGAAAAAAGAAATTTAGTTAAATATGCAAGTGCCAATGAAGCAGAAGAAAAACTTAACAGTGGTGAAGAATTAACATCACTTGAAAAAGCCTCACTTGAAAATAGGGAGGCTCAAGTTTTAATGCAGGGTATTGATAGAGGACTTGGAGATCAGGTCGGGGGAATGTTAGTTGATATGGTCCCCTATCTTATGCTTTACGGATTTTCAATGCCGGTATCCGCTAAAGCCGAGGCTACAATGTTGACACGACTTGGAGTTAAAAAGGTTAGTGAGAAAACAGCCAGTAACGTAGCTAAAAGTATAATCGCTAAAGGTATTGGAATTGCTGCTCAAACTTCTACAGTATTTGCACCAAAAGTAGCAGAAGGCACAGCCGAATATATGTTGCCTGATTACGAGCTAGTTGCTGGTGAAAAGGGTGATAAATTCATACAAGCAGCAGGTGGCGGTGATGACTTTAAAAAGGCATTAGCAAAGTCTTGGTTGGTTACTTATATAGAGCTTGGAGTTGAAAGGATGGGAGGTCTTATAGAACCCATGACCGATAAGATCATGCAAAAGGCGATCATCGGTAGGTTTGCAAAGTTAAAAAATATTACAACACCTAGTGTTCTTACTAAGACATTAAAAAGTGTTGGTTGGAATGGTCCTATTGGAGAAGTCTTTGAAGAAGAACTTACTGAATTATTGCAAGCGCCAGTTGAGGAGAGGAAATTTTATGCGCCATTTCTTACTCCAGAAGGTACTGAAAGATTGTTAGTTGAAACACTTGGAATAAGTATATTTGGTGGTATTGCTGGTGTGGCAAACATATCTCTTAATACTCTTAATAAAGCCGGAGAGCCAAGACTCAAGCCAATTGATCTTAATGTTGATGAAACTATAAAGGATGAGCCGGTAAAGCCAGGACCAATTATTCCCGCAGAATTACCGCAAGAGGGTGAGGTGTCCCCTCCCCCACCAGTAAAGGGTGAAGTGGTCCCAGGCGTAGAACCTAAAAAAGAAGTAACAGAGGCCGGTAGGGTAGAGGAGGCAGAGGGTGAAGTTCAAGTCACGTTAGATAAGGATGATGTGACACGAACTAAAGAACTGCAACCATTAGTTCAAGAAGCTAGGAAGTTTAAAACAGCCGAGGAGTTTGCTGATAAGTTATTATCTGGAGAAGTAAAACCGGAAGGAACTGATGTAGATATACAACTTGATAAACTGAGAGCAAAAAGAGACAGCCTAACCAAGGAAGTTTTTGACTTAACAGGAGAGGGTAAAAAATTATCTTCAAAAGAAGTGGTCCCCCTTAATACAGAATTGAAAAAGGTTGAAAGTAGTATTGATAAATTATTACCAAGTTCTAAAGAAGCTATAGTGGGAACCATAACAGGAGATGTGGCGCTATCGCCAGAAGGGACAAAAGAAGCAAAACAAAAACTTGTTGACTTTTACAATAAGGCTAAGACCAAGCAACCCAAAATCGAAGTAGAAGAAGTAGATGAGGGTGCTGAAACCGGTAAAGAATTGGAAGCAAGAAAAAAACTAGAACAAAAACCCAAAGTTACTAAGGAAAAACCTAAACTCGGCAAGGTAACTTTAGTATCAACTGATGAGTTAATTAAAATTGTTGATAAGGGCGGGCATAGAACGAAAGAACAAATTGCTGAGTTGAGGTCCAATATTATAGCCAATGGAATTAAGTATCCAGTAGAGTTAGTTGAAGAAGAAGATGGTAGTTTTACAGTTTGGGATGGTAACAATAGAATACGAATTGCTGATGATTTAAAGATTACAAAAATTGAGGTAAAAGTTGTTAAGTCTAAGGTAAAACCTAAGCCTGTAATTAAGCCACCCAAAAAGAAACCACCACCCAAGCCAGTGGTTAAGCTACCCGTCAAACCAGGCAAAAGATTCATAACTGTTAAGGATAAAGGCGTAATACAGAAACAAACTGAGGATGCAATTAATACTGGCAACACTCAAGAGGAAGCTGTGGTTGGTATAGAAAAATACTTAACTGACGTTTTTAATAGTGCTGACAGTCTTTCCTATATTAAAAGATTAAAAGTAATCAGAGCCGAAATGAAGCGCCAGATGTACGATCTTATTGGCGCTGATACCGGACACTGGAAAACAGACTATGCTTTGTTTCAAAAGATGAGAGATAACCCTGATGTGGTTGATCTTGTAGATAGAATTGAAGAAGGTATTTTTGAGATTGATGAAAAGGTTAATCCGGCAGTTGTTACAACTCTTGGAAGTGCCACTACTGGATCTAAGCCTGTAAGTCAGTTTGAGAAGCGGTCCAAACCTAAAGAAAACACCAATGAATTTAAACTATTTAAAAAGACTCAAGAACTTATTAAAAAATATGCTAATACGATTGGTGAAGGGTACATGCCTCGTAATGCTCTTGGTATGTACTATACAAAAACCAAGAATATCAGAGTCAATGCTTTGAATGATTTATCTACAGTAGCCCATGAGATAACCCATTTTCTTGATGCTGTCTATAAGATTAGCGACAAACTCATGGCTCTTAAAGGCTACTCAGTTAATGGCCGGCCAATTTATGATCCTAAGTTGAGAAAATATAGAAAAGATATTACTAAACTTTATACAAAATATTATGGTGGCGGTAAAGCTACTCACTCACTGCGTAAGCGAGCTACCGAGGGATTTGCTACCCTACTACAGAAGTATGTGGAAACGCCAACCAAGATAGAAGCTGAGTTTCCCCTATTGGTTAAAGACTTCCTCAAGCCTGGTGGTAAGTTTTATCAACCGATTATGGGCGATATCCTGACTGATCTGAATGAGATTATTGATGAGTACCAGGGGTTAAGTAGCTTAGATAAGATTGGCGCTAGAATTACCAGTGAAGATACGAGTGTTAATAAAGAAAGTTTCCTTGGTTTTAGGGATAAGGTTAGGGAGTTTCTTGCTGATAAGATTTTTCCTTGGGAAGTTCTATCTATAAAAACGCCCAATATTCACTTTACCCCTAAAGATCCTTCACTATGGATACGCACATACAACAGTGTCAGTGGAATTATCAATAACAATATTTCAACAGATAGGGGTTACTGGACTCTTACAACTTTACAAGATGGTTTTCAAAAGAAACACGATTTTAATTGGAAAACATTGGTCGGAAATATTGATAAAGAGTTAGCTACTGATGACTTTGCAGCCTACCTTGTAGCTCGTAGAGAACATTTTTCTTATCTCGAGCTAGATCAACTTAAAGAGGATTTTCTTGAGGTTGAAAAAGAATATAAAAAAGCTAAGAAAGATGAAAGACTTGATGATAAAGATGATGATGGAACTACAGCTAGGAGTAGATTCAAGGTTGCCGGACTAGCAGTGGAAAGTTTAAATACTATTTTAGAAAAAGATGGTTTCTCTAGGGGTGACACTGACGAAGCCTATGAGCAAAACAAAGAACGATTCAAACAACATGAGAAAATGTTTGATACTTTGACTAGAGAAGATTTAAATTTTTTAAACAATGGGGAAATACAGCTACTTACTCCAAAACAACACAAAAAACTAACATCACAACAAGGCTATGCTTCATTTAAAAGACAATTCTATGATGAGATAGTCGGGGATCAAAACGAGGTTGGTGGTTCAGTTAAGGTGGGTGGAGTCAAGGTATCGTCTTTACTCAGGCGCAAGGGATCACAAAAGACAATTTTTAATCCCCTCTACTCTGCCCTCAATAATCATTCTGAGGTAATGCGTAAGGGACTCAAGCAACTTGTCTACAATCGAATAATGGATATTGGACTATCGGGAATACACCCAACACTGTTTCAAGAACTAAATACCATAACCTCGGTAGACAAGCAGACCGGAGTTGTGAGATTCCCTCAAGAAAAAGATCCTAACATTATCATGGGTAGGAAGGACTACAAAAGAAAACCTGTTTTGGTTGATAGTAAGTTAAAGAAAATTCTTGATGATACTCTAACTTATGAAAATGTAGAGATTTTTGAGAAGATTGTTTTAAGAGCATCAAGAGTGTTTACGCAAGGTACTACCGGTCTTTATCCTCAGTTTACTGCTACTAATTATGTAGTGGATCAACCAACTGGAGCAGTTAATTCAACTAATAAATTTATACCAGTTCTTAGCTCTCTTAATCAGCTTCGCAAAATGATATTTGAAAGAAGTGGTACTGATTGGGAATACTATCAAGAATATTTAATCATGGGTGGGGAGCGCCAGACTTTTACCGGTTGGCAACAACTAGCACCTAAAGAGTTGTTTAAAAAAGTTAATCAAGAAAAACAAGGTATTGAAAAAGTTATTAGACTTGTAGATAAGGGAATAGATATTTGGTCCACTCCGGCTAAGTATAGTGAGTTAACTTCAAGAGCAGCCGAGTATGTAAATTCTAGGAAAGCTGGTAAGTCACAGATTGTAGCCTTAGAGGAGGCTGGTAGAGTAACGGCCCCATTTCATCACATTGGCAAGTGGGGTGGTAAAAAAGGGCAGATGTATGTTAAAACACTTCCGTTTTTCAATGCTTTACTTCAAGTAATAGATCAAACAACTAGAACAGCCCAAACTCCAAAAGGTAGATCAAGAATTGCCTTAATGACTATAGCGGTGACGGCAGCCCAACTGGCATCTACTACCGCCCTGATGAGATTTGGTAGTGACGATCAAAAAAATCAATATATAGACCTTGAACCTGATGAGTTGGTGAATTTCCTTTACTTCCCTAACCCCACCGGTAAGAAGTTATTAAAACTTAGACTATCTCCTTATTTTTCAACAATAGGAACGATACTAAATATGGCGATCTCTGATCAAATACTTAAAACAGGGTATACCAAACAAGATTACTTAAACGCTTCGACAGCAGGTATTCCAGATCAATTTAATTTAACACGACCCTCAAGAATGTTGTTTAGTGTGTTTCCTCAATTATTGAAAGCACCAATCGAAACAGTGGTCGGATTTAAAACATACCCGGAAGTCAGGCCGTTGGAAAGCATGGCACTACAAAACTTGCCTAAAAAGTTTAGATATAATAAAAACTCATCTGCTTTTGCTAAGTGGCTAGGTGATAAGGCTAATCTGTCCCCGGTTAAAATAGATCACCTGATAACAGGGTGGCTGGGGCGGTCCACTGGTATCTTAACCGGCAGACCTTCGGCTTACGACTTCACTTCAAGTTTCAATAGAGAATATTGGTTCACTAGTGGGAGGCGAGTTAGTGGAGCTTGGGACTTAAAAGAAGAAAATGATAAAAACTACACTGCTTACCAAAGAGGATTAGAAAAATTAAGTGATGATGAGGTGGCGGAGTTATATAGGGTAAAAATCTTAACTAATGATTTTTTAGACCTAATGTCTGACTACAGAAAAGTTGATGTAGACAAAGAGCCTGATGAAGCTGATAAGATAAAGACGGACACTTTAGAGCTTATTGATAATATTGAAGCTGGAGTAAAACCAGATGGATATTACTCTTGGGTTAGAAAGGCTGAGAAAAGAAGAAAAGAGAAAATTAAGGAATTAGCAAAGCTGGGAAAGTAATGACTACTCCAATAAACAACACCCTCAATTATAGAGTTAGCCAGTTAGAAAAGAATCAAGAGTCTTTGGGTAAAGATATTAAATTGATTCTTGTTAATCATCTTCCCCATTTATCTGCTTCTATTCAAACTCTCAGGGGTGATATCAAAGCAATTAGAACTGAAGTCAGGGCTTTTGCTGTAGTTAATGTTGCAACACTGATTATTGGTATAATAGTTGCAAAGATGTTTTTATGACATTACAAGAGTTTGTTGATAAATATGATGGTGAGTTTGTAGAAGTAGCTGGTTCTAGTAATGCCAAGAATCAATGTGTAGATTTGGTCAATGCTTATCTAAGAGATGTTTTAGATCACCCCATAGTTGAACATACAAATGCTAGAGACTTTCCAAACAGGTTAAAAGATTTTGAGTGGATAAAAAATACTCCTAAAGGAGTACCCAAGCCAGGTGATATAATGATTTGGCAACATAATAAGTATGGGCACACAAGTATTTTTCTTGATGGTGACGAAGATTATTTTCACTCATTTGATCAGAACTATCCTTCAAAAACACCAGCACATAAAGTATTACATACCTATATCAAGCCCAAAGTGGCTGGATGGCTACGGCCCAAGATACAAAATACACCAATAACTATGCCAGAAAACACACCACTAGAAGCCTGTATGTCCGATAGAGAGAAGTTTTGGAAAGAGCGTGATGATGAGCGCAAAGAAAATAAGAAGTTGAGTGAGCAGATCAATGATCTGCTTAAAGAGAAGGCAACCAATAAAGATCCTATCAAGGTGGCCGAGTATCGGGAAGAAATTAAGGGTTTGAAAAGAGAACATGAATTAGATTTAGACTCGGTTAAGCAGAAATATCAACAAGATTTGAAGAATGAACTGGCTAGAAAAGACGCTGTAATTGGCAGTCTTAAAGACCAAGTGCTACTAAATAGCAATGACTGGAAAAAACGGTTCACAAGCCGTAAATTCCTGTTAGTTGCTCCAGCATCGGTGTTTAACATGATAGTAGCCCTCATTATTTTGATGGGATTCAAGCCTGATCCTGTAGCCCTGGCTACGGCTCTAACTTCACTTAATGCTGTAGTCGCTCTATTTGTGGTCCCCGAGGCTATCAGCGATCATCAGGAGAGAATGGGGACATTACCTTAGATGTGTTAAAATAATCCTGTCAATCCAAGCACCACATCTTCACCCAATATCATTTTCGTGACACCACGAAACTGACCTATAAGATTGTGGCTCAGGCTTGATTGATACTTTGATCAAAAATAGTGAAGGGGGTAAACCTCATGCTCTAAGTCAATTGCTGACATA
>SDBV01006956.1_pt1 | contig 15541 bp, 18 predicted proteins | sample 2277081 | NCBI WGS metagenome assembly SDBV01 (sample SAMN10402039, study PRJNA504765) | marine sediment metagenome | isolation source: marine sediment core GS10_PC15, 223 cmbsf | place: Arctic Ocean: Southern Knipovich Ridge | collected 2010
TTAGAGCAGCGTCCCGAACTTCTGAACCGTGTGGCCGGACTCGCACTGATTGACCCTACTTTGCCAAACCGGTTGAAGGTTGAAAATATCCGCAGATTACTGGATGATAATACCTTGCTTATCGCTTCGGAAGGGGAAGGTAACAGCCCGGGAGAAATTTCCTCGATGCTGCTTAATATTCCAAAAATCAGATTTCCAGGCATCCATGGAGAAATGCCAAATAAATCGCTCAGTGAGGTCATCAAGTTTTATAAAAAATGTGTTCCGTAACAACTTGAGATACTTTACACACGCCCAGGTTAAGCTTTCTGGGTGATATAGTCGGCGAGATAATTAAGGCTCATTTTATAATCTGAATTTTGAAGTTCGTCGAGTCTGCTTTTGGCCTGAGTAATATAATACATTGCAGTTTGGTGTGTTAAATCCAAAGCACCTGAATCGACGAACATTTCTCTTAGCCTTTTTATATTTATTCTATCTATTTCCGAATTGAGTATATCGTTTACTTCCTTGTTTCTACTACGATCTGCAACATCAAGCAGATTCAATAAAGGCAAAGTCATATCACCCACAGCCGCGTCCTGGCCGGGGAATTTCCCGAGGACTTTTTCTTCGCTAATAATATCTTCGCAATCATCTATAATTTGAAACGCGATACCGAAATTTAATCCAAAATCCTTAAGCAGCATCTGGGTACTACGGCTGTGTCTGCCTGCAATGGTGCCGACGTGACAGGAGGCTGCAAACAATGAAGCTGTTTTCTTTTCTATAATTGCCATATAACTTTCTTTAGTCAGATCAAAGTTGCCTCTCTGGCAGACTTGTATCAACTCTCCTTCAGACATCAGATTTACAGCCTGGCATATACATTCAAAAACATCTGGATTCTTGCACTTTGCGATAAGGTCAAAGGCTTTGGAATAAATATAATCGCCAAAAATTATCGAAACATCATCCCCGAGTCTGATATTAATGCTCGGACTGCCATGACGCATGGTTGCGTTATCGAGCACATCATCGTGAATCAAAGATGCCCTGTGTACCAACTCTACAGCAGCAGCCAATTTAATGATTTCATCCCGATTACAATTTTCATCTTCACCGGCAGAAGCCGCCTTTTCAGAAAGGAGCACAAGCGCAGGCCTTATCTTTTTGCCAGGCGATTCCAACAGGGTATCGGCCATTGACAAAATCGACTGGTTTTTTGATTCTTTAATAACCGAGACTAAAACATCTTCAACAACTTTCAAGTCACCGGCGATCGGTTCGTAAATTTGATTAAGATTCATTTGACACACCACGTTAAAAAACTTACACCTAAAGACAGGGTGATCACAACATGTGTGAGGACCACAGAGTTTACTGCAAAACAAAATGCTTTGGGGTTGTCACAGTTTTTCCCGGCACTACTTATACTTTTAAATATCCATGGCAATGTTACTACAGCGATTATTGCTATCACAGGTATTATCTTAAAAACGACACCTAAGACCAAAAGCGCAAAGACACTTACCAAGCCCAACTTTAACAACAGAATTGCTCGTTGTTTTCCGAGCCTGACTACCAAATTACGTTTTCCGACGAGCATGTCCTGGTAATAGTCCGGTATTTCGTTTAGAACAGCCAGGCAAAATACACTCAGACCGCTGATTACAGAGACAAAAAACGGCACAAAATCAATTCTCTGGGTTTGAATATAATAGCTGCCTAATAACATAAACGGCCCATAGCAAAGACCTATCACCATTTCCCCAAACCCGCGATATGCCCATCTGATTGGCGGGCCAACATAAAAATACGCACCAAGAAATCCTAAAAAAGAAAACAAAAGAACCGGCCAACCCGTCTGCATGGTCAGATAAAGACCAACGACAAATGCAAACGCGAGAGCCATGATTCCCAACTTAAAGAACCATGCTGGAATTTCAGGTTGTTCTTTAGAGAAAATTCTGTCGCCGCCTTCTTTAGCATCGAAATATTCGTTGAACAGTTCTACCGCGACAAGAACAAAAAACACCCCTGCAAAACCCCACCAGAAATGAAGCCAGTTGAGTTTTCGCTGCACATTAAACGCTACAGCCTGACCTAAGAAATAAGGGAGTAGGCCGGCAAACAGAAAGAACCGATACCTTATCAGTTTTATTAAGTTCATAGCAGACTTAAATTTCTATCCAGTTGTTTGATTGAGCCAGAAGATCGGGATTGGCGATTACTTTCTTTGTGAATTCAATAACCTCAGGTTTTCGCCAGGCTTGCTTATAATCTTGCCAGATATCTTTAAGGCTTTTCTTTTTCAGGTCACCACAAATAAAAGGCAACGGACCAATGAGTTTAACCTTGCCGTTGGGAACAACCAGTAAACTTGCTGACGGCTTTTCCAAACGATATTTCAGCTCCTCGATGACATCATAAGGATAGTGGTAGATTTTCATCTTACCTTTATATTTTTCAGTTTTTTCCTGCAGCACCTCGAAGAACTTTGCATACTCATCTTCAGATGGACAAATGATGTCCCAGTTTTTAGCTGCTCGACCGATGCGCATCGTTTTGCCCGTATAGAAGCCATAAACACCCAGCGAGTACGCAAGCTCGATGATTTCACCGATTTCATGGATATTGAACTGCGTCGGAACAAAAACAATTTCGGTATTAACGCCGTATTCTATGAGCAATTTGCACGCTGCCACTGCTTTTTCCCAGTCACCTCGCAGCCGCAATCTCTCATGTGTTTCGGCTGTTGCACCGTCCAGACTAATTTGCACTGACCGCATTTTCAATTCTGCAAACTTTTCAGCTGTTTCTTTGTCGATGAACTCGCCGTTAGTCTCTATCTTAAGACTTATATTATTATCCCTGATAAGCTGGCAAATATCAAAAATATAAGGGCAAAGCAAAGGCTCTCCGCCTGATATAGCCATATAAGGAATATCCAAATCCACGATCTGTCTGCAAAAATCAAGAGACTGTTCTTTGGTCATTTCATCCGGCATGCTGTGGCCGGCTTCTTCACAGCAATGAAGACACCCTAAGTTACAGGCTGAATTTAGCTGCCACGCAATGAAAAGCGGCGACTTGTAATCTTCAAATTCACTGCCCGCAAGAACCTGACGCAATTGGTCATCAGGACCTGGATTTGTTAAACGACTTAAGTTTTTATCTTCAACTATACTATCCATCTCTGCTCCTATGCATTACTTACTATGTTGTTTGATTTCAACTGTTCGCTAAACTCGATAACGTCTTTTTCGATCATTTGACTGTCACCATCAAAAACCTCACCAAGTGCACTGATAATCTGTGGTAGATCCTTGCCTTGTTCAATTAGCTGCAGAATTTCACCGCCAATTTCGTCGGTTATAAATATTTTCTCGGTCAGCGTATCAAATACCACCGTTCCGAACTTTTCTTTCCTGATTTTCGTATGTTCAGTAAAATTCATCTCAACCTCTCTATTCTTATTCTAAAGACACAACGGCTCTGCGTAACCAGAGATACGTTGCCAAATACATAATATTCCATACAAACTGTCGGGCTATTAAGTAAACCTGATATAGGGCTGGGCCATCACTTTACCGGAAACATCTTCAAGTTTGGGCTTTTGCCATTTCTTTTTTGCCTTAGCTTCTTTTGCTACAGCAGATGGGTTTGGCTTAATTCCAAGTTCTTCCTTTTCCATATTCATATCTCCTTAGAATTCATCATAAAATATATCTTCTGGGTTAATTCCCTTTTCTTCAAGCACTCTTGTCACAGCTTCGATCATAAGCGGTGGCCCACAGAGAAACGCCTGCCTGGTGACATCATTCTCCAGGCACTTATCAACTGACAGATGAATAAATCCTGTCTCGCCATTCCATTTTTCATCTGGGCCCAACTCATCGGACAACGCATAGACCACATGGAAATTCGGGTGCTTCTTAGACAACTCCTCGAACTGTTTGAGATAAAATATATCCTGCGTGGTTCTACATCCAAAAAACAGCCAGCACGAGCGTTCGGGCCATTTATTATAAATCGTATAAATAATATTCTTCATCGGTGCCATTCCACAGCCGCCGCCCACACAAATGATTTCGACAGATGGATCCTCATTTAGTATGAACTCACCATACGGGCCCGTGAAAGTAACAGTATCGCCAACTTTCAAATTGTGCAAATACGGCGAGGCAATTCCATCCGGAACCAGCCTGACATTAAGCTCAACAACATTGGATTCGTACGCTGGCGAACTGATTGAGTACGCTCTGAAAACATCTCCGTCAGGAGAAGGAGCCTGAATCTGCACATATTGGCCAGGACGATGAGAAATCTCAACTGGCTCATCTAATCGCATGCGTATTTCTTTGATATCATATGTCAGTTGAACGTTACTTTCGACCGTAGAAGCAAACATCTTAACATCCAGAAGCTCTTCCGGTATGCGAACGAATATATCTTCACGGATTTTGACCTGGCACGCCAGACGCAGGTTCGACCGTATTTCCTTTCGAGTCAGATACGGAGTCTCGGTGGGCAGAACAGGGCCTCCGCCGGAGGTAATAGTAATTTTGCAATGCCCGCATGAGCCTTTGCCGCCACAGGCAGAAGGAATAAAAATTTCATTCGCATAGAGAGTCGATAATAATGTCTGGCCGCCATCTACATCCAGCGGTTTTTCACCGGCGTTGATATCCAGTCTGCAGATTCCATAGTTGATCAAAAAACGCTCTGAAAGCATCAGGCACGCTGACAATACCACCGTTAAACCTGCAAAAGACAATATCGACCACAAATAAATCATCCATACTCCTATTGAATTGACACCATGCCTGCAAAGCCCATAAACGCCATAGCCAGCACACACGTAACAATCATCGCTATCGGTACGCCCTGGAAAGGCTTGGGAATATTACTGTAGCCCATTTTTTGTCTGAGCCCTGCCATAAGGATAATCGCCAGAGCCCAGCCGAGGCCGGCACCGAAACCAAAACCAACAGACTGCAGAAAATTATAATTTCGGTTGATCATAAATAAAGAAGCCCCAAGAATCGCACAGTTGACCGTGATCAAAGGCAGAAATATTCCAAGAGCAAAATAGAGCTTTGGGCTGAACTTCTCAATAAACATTTCCACGAATTGTACAAATGCTGCGATTACGGCGATAAACACGATAAAGGTTAAATGGTCAAGCCCAAGCGGCATCAGTACTAAATGATATATCGCGAAATTGATAATCGCCGTCATTGTCATAACAAAAGTCACCGCAGTACCAAGTCCTATCGCGGTTCTGATTTGGCCGGAACAGGCTATGAACGAACACATACCAAGAAAATTAGTCAGAAGTATATTGTTCGTCAATATCGCGGCGATTAAGATGACAACCGCGGATGTTTCATTCATTATTTATTCTCCTCAGGCTCGGGACCCTTTAAACAATTGAAAACTGCGATAACTATACCAAGCGCAAAAAACGCTCCCGGCGCCAGAATCATTAACTGATTAGATGTATACCATTCGCTACTCAGTACCACTTTTCCCATAATCTGGCCTGTACCCAGAAGCTCTCTGAAAAAACCGATAGCCGCAAGGACAACTGCATAACCAAATCCGTTAGCCAATCCATCAACCATGGACAAAACAGGGGGGTTCTGCAGGGCAAATGCTTCCGCTCGGCCCATCACAATACAGTTAGTTATTATCAACCCAACATAAGGGCCTAATTGTTTCGACATGTCCCAATAAAAAGCTTTGAGGAACTGATCGAACAGTATTACAAAAGTTGCGATGATAGCGACTTCAGCTATCATTCGTATCCGATGTGGCGTATGTTTTCGCAACAAAGATACGAACAAATTCGACCCCACACAAACAAAGATAAGCGCTGCGCCCATAACGAGCGAATTTTCCAGCCGATTTGTAACCGCCAACGCAGAGCAAATCCCCAATACCTGAATTGCCAAAGGATTATTCGTCCAGGCTCCGTCCTTAAGGGTCAATAAACCCTTGCCTCCACAGAGTCCGCCGCATGATGAACGGCTGCCTTGTTGTTTATCAGCCATTTTAATCCCGCTCCTCAACTATTATATTAATAACATTGTTCAGCATGTCTTCAACCTTAGCGCAGGTCATCGTAGCACCTGTTATGGCATCTACCTGATTTTGCCCTGCTTGCCCTCCGCTTTTATTTATAGTAACCCCTGCCTTACCGCTTTGATCTACGATCGATTTCCCTACGAACTGCGACCGGAACCAATCCGAACCGATATCGCCGCCAAGGCCGGGGGTCTCCTCCTGCTCATAAAAGCTTATCCCTCGAATCGTTTTAAAGTCGGGCTCCAAAGCCAGAAAACCCTTGATAGGTCCCCAAAGGCCAGCCCCGGAAAACGGAAAAGCAACAGCATCTACACGCACTTGTCCTGCAGGCCGATATGAATAAACTATCAAATCGCCACGTTCTTCTTCAAAAACATTGGCGTTGAATATCTCTATCAACTGTTTCGAGTCAGCATCAGCCTGGACAGGGACTTTTAGGATCGCAAGTATGTTTGATATCTTTTCGGCTGATTCGTTGGCATGCTTATAAGGAGATGTAAGCTGGGCAGAAGCCGTCAGCAGAAACGCGCAGACAACACCCAAAATAACCGCATAATATAATGTGTAAACGTTACCCTTCACTTCTAAGCCTCCTGAGACGAAGCTTGAATACAATTTCATCCAGAATCGGCGAAACAATATTACCAAGAAGGATCGCAAACATCACTCCTTCAACATATCCGGTAAAATTTCGTATCAATATCGTTGCAGCACCTATAAATATCCCATAAATCCATTTGCCTAAATTTGTCACCGGGCTTGTTACTGGATCGGTTGCCATGAAAAATGCACCAAAGAGCAATCCGCCTGCACATAAATGCCAAAATACAGGGGCGAATTTGTCAGGCTCAACATAATGCAAAACACCTGCCAAAAGTGCCGCCGAACTGAGGATACTTACAGCCGTACGCCAGTTGGCAACGCGTGTAAACAGCAAAAACACCCCGCCCGCAATGATCGCTGCAGCGGATGTCTCCCCTATACTACCCGAAACCTGCCCCCAGAACATATTCGATAATCCAATCAGGCTGCCCTGTTTAGCTAGAACCAACGGTGTAGCCTGACTTATAGCGTCAATATGCGATGCATCAATATATTGTAAAAACCTCCCTGTCAATCCGCTACCAGGACTGATCCAGTTGCCAGACATGGCAACTGGATATGCCAGTGCTAAAAAACATCGACCCACTATCGCAGGGTTGAAAATATTTCGTCCTGTACCACCGAATAATTCTTTTCCTACAAAAACCCCGAATGCTACCCCTATACCAACCATCCAAAGCGGCAACCCTGGCGGCAGGATTAATGGAAATAACATCCCTGTAACCAAAAAACCTTCGTTAATTTCTTCCTTGCGTATAACAGCAAATGCAACCTCCACAGCACCACCGGCAGCATAAGAAACTATTATCATCGCCAGAAGTCGCAGGCCAAAAAAGTAAACCGAGGCGATAATACAAGGCAAAAGAGCTATTACCACCATCGACATGAAACGCTTGATGTCAACGGGGTCGCGAGCATAAGGAGCTGTCTGGGTGGTGGCAGCAGGTGCAAAGAAGAAATTCTCCATCGCATCGAAAACAGGTTTGAAGACACCAAGTCTACCGCCCTTATCAAAATTGGGCTGAAGTTTTTCAAATAACTTTAACAACTGCTTCACTGATTTTTCTCCTGGACAGATTGCTGCTGAGCTTCTTGCTGGCGTAATTGTTCCTCACGAATTTCCTGCTTTTCCTTTTCGATAAGTTCTTTGGCCTCGATAAACTGACCCCGTAACTCGATCTTCGAAGGACAAACAAATGAACATAATCCACATTCAACGCAAAGATCCACACGAGCTTCGTCAGCTTCTTCGAGCAAATCCCGGTATAAATACTTATGTATTAAATAAGGCATAATATCAGCAGGACAAACTTCCTCGCAAAAATTGCACGAAACACAAGGTCGGCCTTCACCACGCATCGCTGTGGTCAAATGCTCGTTAAAATCCGTTCTTAACGAACTCAAAAAACATCCACTATATGATTTTCTATCCCAGCCTGGCCGGATAAAACCGAGAAACTCCCTGTCCGCCAATTCCGGAAGGATTGTAAGGCCCTTACATTCTGTATCCAGCCCCAACGTCTCAGCAGCTACAGCCTGACCAGTGAGCATACCACCATTAATCACTCTGGTCTTAAACTCAGCATCATAAATATCAAGAATCTTTTCGAGTGGATAACCCGCTATAGCTTTGAGATGAACCGGCGTCTTCACTCCGGGGCCACCAACAGAAACAATCCTGACCAGGCAGGGCATTGACCGTGTCAAAGCCCGATCAACTGCAAAGACACCTTCTGTCCTTATAGACCAGACAGGACCATCAGCTTTTTTAAGCCCTATTTTTCTGGCCAAAATGTTAAAATTATCATAAGGGTACTTTAAGGGGATCTCGATTAGTTTTGCCCATGCATAACCACGTATGTGCTCACGAACTTGTGTGGCGAAAGGTGATTTAACATCCGGCATAATCAAATAAATGGGCTGAAATTCCAGAAGTGACTGCAGATGTTCCAGGCCTCTGGTAAAATTCAGGAGTCGGTTGTGAAGCTGTGCATCACCCCTGGCCGTAAAAGGCTCCAGATTCAAAGTAGAAACAATTATAGCCTGAGGTGTACCCAAAGGGTCAGGCAGCATTGAGGTATAGGCATCATAGAAAAATTGCCACGCTCCCAGGGCAAGCAGCTTATATCGCTTGATACCAGCAGTGCCCATTTCCTTCTCTATATGCAAAAGCTGCCGCTTATCTACATCAGCGTGTTCGGCGTGCTGGGCAATGTCTTCCAGGACAATGTGACCGTTGACAGCCTTGAGCTTTACAGTACCAGCTCGAGGGGCAAGTAGAGGGATCGCGTGATTGCCCGGGTCTTTTGCGAGAACATCACCAGGCTCGATTCGCTGACCTTCGGTTGCGCAAATTTCACTAAACTCAAACCTTTGGCTACGCAATGGCAGAAAAAGGGCTTCAGGCTCTGGTAATAGCTTTACCTCGCCTCCAGGCCTGCCGTCAAGCAATACGTTATATCCGCCTTTAAATCTCATTCGATAGGTAAACTTTTCAAATTGGATGAATAGCTATCCGGTTTTTTGCCAGTTGTCCGTATCGTCAGAATTCTATAACGACCGCGGTTGTCTGGCTGCCGAGATAACCTTCACATACCATTTCGTTTGTTAACTAACCCGCCCGCCATTTAATACTTATAACAGCAGAATCGCTCCATTCTAACCACAACATGGCCTCTGTCAAGCCTTGAAATCTTTAATATTAACGCACAGGAGCGATTTTTCTCGATTTTGAGAACTTGAGGTTGTGTCCCACGATAATTCAACTTACCAGTTATCGGCGAATTCAGGTTGTCTTGCCAATCAACAATCTCATTTGTGAGAATTATCGATTTTTTGTATTACGGTAAAAAATCATAGCTCACAAGTAAAACTTTCTCTCTTAAAAGCCGGCACAACCAATTATGCTTGTAAACGTTCTGCCCAATACCCAGAGACGATATGCGCTCACGTTTTTTTTCATTGTATCAGCTTTGTCATAGTAATATTCCGGCTATGAAAATTAGCTTGACAGTTGGGCACGGCTCTTTTTAAGATTACCTGTAAGTAACGATAGAATGAAAGATGAACAGCAAAATTGAATTATACAGTAAGGGATTTTGTGATGAATTTTCCAAACATTAGATTGCGGAGATTACGCAATAGCGATTCTATGCGCAGGTTAGTACGAGCAACTGCTTTGAGTGTAGATGATTTGGTCTATCCGTTGTTTGTCAAGAACGGCAAAGGCATTAAAGAGCCTATCGCCTCAATGGCAGATTGTTTTGGCTTTTCGCCGGATACAGTTGCGGCAGAAGCTACCGAGGTCGCCGGCCTGGGCATACCCGCGGTGCTGCTTTTCGGATTGCCGGACAAAAAAGACGAAATTGGCTCACAAGCCTGGGCAGAAGACGGCGCGGTTCAGCAGGCTATCCGGGAAATTAAGAAAGCTGCGCCAGAGCTGTTGGTTATTACCGATGTTTGTCTTTGCGCGTATACTGAAAGCGGCCATTGCGGTGTGATAAAAGACGGTAAGGTAGATAACGATGCTACTTGTGAATTGTTAGCGAGAACTGCGCTTTCACACGCACATGCCGGAGCGGATATAGTTGCTCCTTCGGATATGATGGATGGTCGGGTCGGTTATATTCGCCAAACTCTGGAAGATAATGGCTTTACTGAAACAGCTATCATGGCATACTCGGCGAAATACGCTTCTGCTTTTTATGGGCCGTTCAGGGATGTTGCCGATTGTGCACCTGTATGCGGCGACCGCAAGAGTTACCAGATGGACCCTGCAAACAGTAATCAGGCGATGGCTGAGATCGAACAGGATATTGCCGAAGGTGCTGATATCGTAATGGTCAAGCCGGCACTTTGCTTTTTGGATATAATCGCGCGAGCCAGAGAGCGTTTTGATTGCCCGATAGCAGCATATAATGTTAGCGGTGAGTATATGATGTTGAATGCAGCGGCTGAGGCGGGGCTTTTGGACAAAGAGGCGGCGATGATGGAAGTTTTGTATTCGATAAAACGGGCTGGTGCTGATATTATTATTACCTACTTTGCAAAAGAAGCGGCAAGGCTACTAAAATGACAATGCAATAATTATCCCCTTATTTGTTTAAGGTTTTTTTTGGATTTTGGTTTTTTTGGGGTTTTTTGGAATTATTTTTTGGGGTGGATGTTTGATCCCGGGCAGTTAGGGGGGGGTTGGTTGACACCAAACGCGCAAGTGTTAAGATGGGTAATGTAAAAAGCGTGCAAAAGTGTGGTAAAGCTGCGCTCTTTTGCGCACAAATTGGTACAAAATTGGTAAAAACGCGCGCCTTTTGTGCACTTTGGATTTTAAAACTTGCGCGTTTGGTTCGATGCAACCACGGATTTGTGGTTGAAATCCTAAGCACTAAACCCTAAATCCTAAACAATATCTAATTTTCAAAACCTGAATTCTCAAAACAAAAACGTAGGTTTTTTTGTTGGGGTTTTAAAGAACTTAGTTAGTTTTGAGTCCGCCGTCGCTGAAGCTATGGCGGATCTTCGATTTTGAGTTGTTTTTAGCCACAGATACCTAAGACCCGGGGGCACAGATCCTTCGACAGGCTCAAGGCAGGCGGACACCTTTAATTCCCCCCACAATCTTTAAATTATCCATATCTCACTTTGTCTTTCGGGTTGCAGTTTGACTACGATTAAGATATCTAATAATTTCTTTTGGCTTAACAGCAAATGTTATTTCAATTTCCTCAAGCATTTCTATAGGTACATAAACGTTGTCCCGACAGGCAGGAGGATTAGGAAAAAGCATACAACTTGCAATATCAGCACTCGGGACTTCAAAAAATATTGCATAGTATCCGAGCATAATATCCTTGTCGATTTTTATTTTTTCATTCTTCGCCACATGGTTATTTCTTTTTTCTAAGAAGTTGAAAAACTCAGAAAATACAACCTCAACATCTTGCCAGCTACACATTTTCAAGGATCCTTCTTAAATTGTAAAATATTTTAATACGTCTTCATCTTAGTTTGTTACTATTTAATCGGTTCAAGAACCAATGTTTCAGATAGGTCATACTCATCTGCGCTAACGTTATTATTTTCATATAAACTATCAATATCGGTAAGGGGAGGCCTCTCGATCCCTAACTTTTCATATATTTTTCCAAGTAGTTGTGTTTGTTTCGTTGGTTCAATGCGATGCACAGAATCCAATGCAGATTCATCCCAAATATCTTTGGTCGAGGGTATACCGATTTCCGCAATTATTTTTTCTTTGATGAGATAACGAGCAGTGACTATGATTGCCATAATGAGATTAATATATGCGTCTTCAGGGGTTGTGCCCAAACTTGCTTTGCTTGTCTTCTTTGATAATGCGATATAATAATTATCGTTCCGCACATCTGGATAAACAAGGCAAATGTCCTTAAATTCAACATACTTGTCATTGTCACTTCTCTGATACGCTATTTTAGTTCCTGCTCGAAAAATTAGCGAGATATCCATTTCGTTCCCTTTCTCTTGACTAAAAACTTATAGTTCTTAGTTCGTTAGCAATCGTTACTCAATTTAAATTGTCAGTCCATTAGACAGCTTGATTCTGAATTATATGGATATTCTATAATAAATCAATCTTTTTTTAAAAAACTTGACTTTGGAAGCTGTGTAACGCAATCTATATAATAAGTTCCCGTTGGTTCTTCAATATTTGTCCAATCTCTTTTATTGAATGATTCCGCGTGTATAAGCATCCGTATTTTTCAGTATTACTTTTGACGAATTCCTTCAATCAGCAAGTAAACATCATCTTTCAAAAAAGACGTGTTTGTTACTTTCAATTTTGATGATCGCTTAAGATGGCCAAGTGTATTTCTATCAAATCTCGCACCGTAGACTTTTTCGACAAATGGAGTAAAATACTCCTGCCGCTTTCTTATTTTCTTATTTTGTGAATAGACCATTTCAAGAATCCGAAATCGTCCCCCCAGCTTTAATACTCTGCCAAATTGTTCAATTGCAAATTCCTGAATATCATCAGGTATTACACAGCACATAAAAGTACTTAATAGCCAATCAAATTGATTTGAATCCACAGACTTCATTATGGCGGCGTCTTCCTGTATTAATTCGATTTTGCACTGAGCCTTCTTTGCTCTTTTTCTCGCCCTTTCTATCATTTTATCACTTAGATCTATGCCCACTAAGTCCACACTGTTGTGATAATGCTTCAGATTTCTTCCAGTTCCGACCCCAGCCTCAAGAACTCTTCCTCGAATATCTTCTACTAAAGTCGGTCTCCACTTTCTGTAGATCCTTTCCCATGGATAATCCAAAATGTCATAGAAGATTGCTGTAAGATCGTATTTTGCTTGTAGCAATGAATTTCTCTTCATAAATCTGTGGTTGTCTTCCCTGTTTTCATCCAGCTAACAATGATTATACAGGCTGGATAAGAAGTTTCCGTTGGTTCTTCAATGCTTGTCCAATTTCTTTTATTAAATGATTCCGGGACTTGGAAAATGACTTATATTTCTTAACCTTTTCCCGAAACCTGACCTTTCATCAGAGATATAGACTTAACACAAGCAGCTTTGGTAGTACGGTCACGATGTCTTAGCCCTTGCTCAAGAACTTCCGAAGCCATTTTCTGCATTCTGCCATTCATACTCCTCAGTCCGTAGGCTGCTGCCTTTTTAGCTGTCCTTTGATAGTTGCCGAATAATGCCTCCGTAAGTATAGTTAAACCATCCTCTTGTTTCCATGACAGATTCAAAGCCGCCAGTCTCGCAGTTGAAATATTCTCAGAGAGCAACTGCTCCCTGAGCTTCCTGAGAAGCTTAACAGATGCTTCGTCTCTTTGTCGCTGCGATGATTTGCTATTATCTAAAGTCATAAATCGATTCTGTTAAAACTCATATTTTATGGCCGGAGAACTTTAATTCCCCTTTCAGTCTAACAATTTTCCGTTGGTTCTTCAATGCTTGTCCAATCTTTTTATTAAATGATTCCGCGTGTGCAACTTACACACCCTATACGGCTTAATGCCCGATAAATCGAATTTGAAATGCTCCCGCTGGCTTCTCGTAGCTCTTCCTGTTCGCCAGCAGCTCTTCCTATTCGCCGCCAAGAGCATTTGAAATTGGGAATTATTGATCCGATGCAAACTAAGTTTGCTTTTAAGCTTGAAAAAGGGGATTTTGCCTTATCGGGCGTTTTGAGTTGTTTTTAGCCACAGAGGGCACAGAGATAACTTGGTTTATATCTTTAGTGTTTAGTAAAAGACCAATGCGAATGAACAATCTTCCACTTTTTATCATATTTTGAATATACTTCTGTGCTGTTCCATCGGGAAGTAACGTTTCCTTCTTTCGAATAGGTAACCAGGTTGTAAGTTAGAATGCCCGTCCGTCCAAACCATTGAACCTTGGGATTGAGCATCTCATATCGAGCACTGTATATCTTACCGGCAACAGAAGCGTACATTTTTTTTATGGCATCCAGTCCGTCCACCCTTGCTTTATTTTCTTCATCAAAATAGGTGTAATCATCTGAATATAATTCAAGATAGCCTGTTGGGTCACCATTATTCCAGCGGTCGAGAGCTGCTCTTTCCAGTTCAATTAATTCTTTTGTCTCTTCTTTGTTAGGTGTGTTTTCTGTTTTTGTTAATGAAGATTTAGATTGAGCTTGACATCCTATAAAAAATACAACACCCATAATAAAAATTAAACTCACTATTTTTTTAATATTTTTTCCTTCCATTGCCTTTTCTCCTAACAATGATTATACAGGCTGGATAAGAAGTTTCCGTTGGTTTTTCAATACTTGTCCAATCTCTTTTATTAAATGATTCCGTGTGGGCTAACAAGTTGCACAGTCTACACGGCTAAATATTATGGATTCCCGCCTTGTTAGGTGAATTCCTTAACCCGTTCGTTGAGATATTCTATCCATTTTTTTAACTCTTCGGCTACCGCTAAGGGCTCAGCACCAATCTCGGTCAATTGACGATGGAGTTCTTCCCCGCGACTCAACAAATATTCATACTCCACAATTGCCCAGATTACATCCTTGAGTGTCTTGTTTGGATCTTGGAGGAGGGTGTCGTAGTGAGCATGTTCCTCCGCAGTGGTAGATGGACCGTAGGGTGCATCGATCCGGTTCATGATGAGAGAATTCAATAGATTGTTTTCAGAAGCATCCGGGAATTTTACCTTAAGACGCCTATATACATTGATTTGGGTGTCTATCATCCCCTTGAATCCCAGCGAAGGGAATGCTTGCACCAACAAGCCTTTGAGAAATGCTGCGATCCTTCTTAGTATTGTCATTACTTCACCTAACAATGATTATACAGTCTGCATAACAAGTTCCTGTTGGTTGTTCAATACTAAGAAACTCTAACAAAACCCAGTGAGCCACTCTTGCTGTAAATCTTTGAAAACATCAACTTGGTCAGTTTTCAGGAATTTGTGAACGCTTATTGATGTTTTCAGAATCAAGTCGATTATTAAACCAGCGAGAAAACGTACCCCATTGTCATCGAGGTAATGTGGAGTTAGCCCAATGGGGCGATTAAGAATTGCACTGGTGTCATGGTGACTGTAATCGCATAAAGAGGCATAGGCAGTATCATAATAGTCCTCCATATCAGCACCCTTAAAACGTTCTCTGATATTAGGTTTGTCGACCTCTTTGTTATGTAGTTTTTCGATTTTGTCAAGTTCTTCTTTTACGTATTTAGCGGTATGTCCCCCCGTATCAATCAAATCAGGCTCCTTTTCCAGTAGGTATTTAAGTTTCTTTTTCCTTTCGATAAGTGCTTTTTGGAAGCGGATATTCACATAATTGGGATCATTAACCACATTAAATAAATCAACGATGG
>SDBV01006957.1_pt1 | contig 15541 bp, 12 predicted proteins | sample 2277081 | NCBI WGS metagenome assembly SDBV01 (sample SAMN10402039, study PRJNA504765) | marine sediment metagenome | isolation source: marine sediment core GS10_PC15, 223 cmbsf | place: Arctic Ocean: Southern Knipovich Ridge | collected 2010
ACGGCCCTGCAAATGAACTACAGGAGCTTCGCAAACTCGTTCACAATCTTGCACTGCGGCTCGAGCAGGAGTTCCCTCGCGTGCAGGGGAACCTGCTGAGTATCGCTTCGAACGGTAAGCGAGTGTTCTCAAGCCTGTCGAAAGACGATCGTGTTCGAAAGTCGATGTACTGTGTGGTGTACAGGCCCCAGGAAGTTTTCGATCCTAACACGCAGGTGAGTCTAGGGACCGATCTGGTGCCAATCGCCCAGGGAATGCTCCGAGACCTTCAGAAGCAGGGATCGAGCATTCAGCTCCTGCTGAATAGTTCAGAGGATTACGGCAGCGGCGGCCCACAGTTGAGCGACCTCGTCATCACGAAGTGACTCGCTTGCGCCCATAGCAGCCCGGATAGCTCACCGGATTCCTACCCGGAACCACCGGTTTGGTATGCGACGGCGGATAAGGCCGCGCTGACGAGACTTTTCTCGACTTTCGACCTCAACGTGACCCGCCACACTGTCGCCCGAAAGTCTTCGAACAAGTATCGTCATACCAACCTTCTCCACCGTCTCGCTACGAAATCCGGTGAGCTATCCGGGCTAAATCTGGCAAGCATATGGTTCAGCAGCCTGGATCCACCGATCTGGCTTGAGGGACCTTCAACCGCCGCCGGTTTCCGGGGGCGATGCCGGTTCGGGGCCGGCTGCTGAGGACTCGTGTTCGGGGGCAGTTGGCGAGCGATGGCGGAAGGTGCGCATTTCGTGGACGACCCAGGCGGCTGTGAGGATGAAGGAAACGAGTTCGGCCGCGGGAAGGGACACCCAGATTCCGAGTAGTCCCAAATAGAGCGGCAGGATGAGGACCATGGGGATAAGGAAGAGGAATTGGCGGGACAGGGTGAGGATGAGGGCAGGCAGGGCCTTTCCGATGGCTTGAAAGAAGCTGCCGCCTACCATGGTGAATCCAACGCAGGGCATGGCGATGACGGTGATTCTGACGATGTTGACGCCTTCGTCGATCATGGCGGCGTCGTTGCTGAAGAGTTCGAGCATGGGCCGGGTAAAGATCAGGGTGAAGACGCATCCGGCGGTGGCGATGACGGTGGCCGCAATGCTGCCTGCGCGGATGGCCTCTTTGACTCTGGACATGCTGCGGGCGCCGTAGTTGAAGCCGATGATGGGTTGGAGTCCCTGGATGAGGCCGAAGAGGGGCATGTGGAAGACCGAGAGGGCGCGGTTGGATATGCCGAGGATGGCGAGGTGGGTGTCGCTGCCGTACTGCATGATGGATCTGTAGATGATGATCATCATGATGCTGCCGGTGGCCATTCGGACGTAGGAGACGGAGCCGATTCTGAAAACCTCGGGAAGGATGTTGAAGTCGGGGATGAGGTCTGCGCGGCGGATGCGAAGCATACTCTTGCCGCTAAGGAAGTAGTAGCAAAGGTAGCCGGCGCTGCAGAGGCTGGATGCGACGTTGGCGCAAGCAGCGCCGCGGATGCCCATGTCGAGCCTGAAGATGAGGATGGGGTCGAGGATGATGTTGACGATGGCGCCGATGATCATGGAGATCATGGCGACTTTGACGTTGCCTTCGGAACGGGCGACATTGTTGCAGGAGATGGCGAAGGCGAATATGCCTGCGCCGACGAGCAAGATGGAGAGGTACTCGCGTGCGACGGGCAGGACGGTGTCGTTGGCGGCGAAGAGCCTGAGCAGGGGTGTCAGGAACGCGTAGCAGAGGGAGACCATGATGAGGCTGAAGAAGGTGACGGTGGCGAAGGAGGTGCCGGCGGCGCGCTCGGCCCTTCGCTGATCGCCGGCGCCGAGGCTGCGTGAAATGATGGAGGCGGTGCCGATACCGACGGGCATGCCGATGCCGATCATGAGCATCTGGACGGGCCCGGACACGGTCAGGGCGGCGAGGGCCACGGTGCCGTTTTCGATGTGGCCGATGCAGATGGTGTCGATGATGCCGTTGACGGAGCTAACGGACATGGCGACGCAGGCGGGCAGGGAGTAGCGCAGGAGGAGTTTGCCGATTTTCTCGTTACCGAGCTCGTATCTGCGATCATCCATGTTCGGTGGCCCGTCCGCCCGTGTGGTCTTCTGTGTCCGAAGGAATCGAAAGACCTTAGCAGCCGGGCCGGCCGGGCGTGCATTCTATCACCCGCGCGCGCGGATGGCCAAAGCCGCCGGTCCTCGTTCCCGGGAGCCAGGGCTTATCGAGCCGCCACGCTGGAGCTATCCGGGCTAGCCCTGTAGTTCTTCCAGCTTCTCTTCCCTTATCTTCTTCTTGAAAATCTTCCCCGTGGCGCCCCGGTGCAGCGGTTCTCTCTGAAGGTAGATGATACTTGGGATCTTGAACTTGGCCAGGTGGGGCACGAGGAAATCCTGGAGTTCCTGCTGATTCAGATCGGCGCCTTCCCGGACCATGACGACTGCCGCCACCTGTTCGCCCAGGCGTTCTTCGGGCAAGCTGAACACGGCCGCCTCAAAGACATTGGGGTGCTCATGCAGGGCGTCCTCAATCTCCCGGCAGGCAATGTTCTCGCCCCCTCTGATAATCAGGTCCTTTGCCCTGTCCTTGATGTAGATGAAGCCCTCCTCGTCAATCAGACCGATATCGCCGGACCGAATCCAGCCATCGCCGAGAAAGATTTCCGCCGTTGCTTCAGGGTTTCGCCAGTAACATCTGAGATTCGTCGAACTCTTGAAACAGATCTCGCCGAGCTCACCGGCGTCGACGGTCCGCCCGTCGTCATCGATGACCTTGATGTCCATCATCGGCGCCGTGGTCCGCCCCACGCTGTCCGGCTTTGCCGCATAATTGTCGCCGGCATTACCCGAGCCCAGGGCCGTCGTCTCGGTCATGCCATAGCCGATTGACGCGATGTGCCGGCCCACCCGCTTTTCCATCTCCTTGACATGTTTCGACGGCCGTGCCGCGCCGCCGCCGCCGAGAGATATCAGGCTGCTCGTGTCGTACTTGGCGAAATTGGGTGAGTTGGCGATTTCCCACGACATCGAAGGCACACCGATGAATGCGGTGATGCGCTCCTCTTCGATGAGGCGCAGGGCCTCTTCGGCGTCCCATTTGTACATGATTACCATCTTTCGTTTGAACCGGAAGGAGCCGAGGAACTGGGACACGAGTCCGGTGAGGTGAAACAGCGGGACCGTCAGTAGGCCGCCAGATTTATACGCCGGCTGAAGCTCATCCAAGTAGTCCCGGTTCAGGTAGAGCAAACCCAGGCCCCCCAGTTCCCAGGCCATCAGTGTATTGATTATCGCGCGATGGGTGGCGACCACGCCTTTCGGATGGCCCGTCGACCCGGATGTGTACATGATGTAGGCATCGTCGTCGAGGTCGACATCGGCCTCTGGAAACTCCGTTTCCGTTCCGGCCGCCATCAGGTCCGTGTAGTCCGCGCACCAACTGGGCGTACCGTCCTCCGGTCGGACGAGAATCACCGGGATCTTCGGATCCGACACATAGGGCGCCATGACTTCGGCGCGCTGCGGGTCAGAGAAGATCAATTTAGGTTCGGTGTCCTGAAGCCCGTACTCAATCTCATGACCCTTCCACCACGCGTTCATCGGCACGGCCAATGCGCCCAGCGCCGTGATGGCCATGAACGCCGTGCAGAATTCCGGATAGTTTCGCATGGCAATGACAACCCGGTCGCCCTTCCCGATGCCATAGGTCTCTTGGATGCGCCAGGCGAGCCGGGCCGCCAGCCGGTAGGTTTCGGCGAAGGTGTACCGTTCATCCTCGTACACGATGAAATCCCAATCCCGCTCGCCAAACCACCCGGTGATCGTCTTGGAGAAAAACCCATCCTTGTCCATGCCCAGCGCGTAAACTTCCTTCAGGTTCCCGGGCGTCGATTTGAACACCGGGTAGTCCACACCGCCGATCGTCTTTGTGACCACCTCGTAAGGGGCATTTGGCGCGGTCATTTCATCAAGTATGCGTTGCTGGACTTCATCGGTAATGACTGTAATCGCACTCACTCTAGTTCCTCCATAGTGGATTCGACGCCCGCCGGCAGTGCCGGCCATCGGCCGGCCTAACACCGTGCATGGCGGTCAGACTCCCGCGGGAACATGCTCGAGGGGCCTCACTTCCTTGAAGCCCAGTGCCTTGGTCTCATCGCATGCCACGACGCAGACGCCACAGCCCCAGCACTTCTCCGGGTCGATCTGTGCCTTGAGCTTCTTTGATTTCTTCCTTCCGTTGGCGGAGTCCTTCTCCGGCTTGACCATCTCGATAGCGTCGAACTGGCACCGCTCGACACAGTCCTGGCATCCGTCGCACTTGTCGTGGTCAATGAAGGCTTCGAAGCGGCTCTTAGCCCACATGTGTCCGATAGATTCTCCCACGGAGTCCAGGGGCAGGACCATTAGACAGCAGTCGCGGCAGCATTGGCAGCTGAAATATGCGGACATACTGCTGGTGTTGGGCCAGGTGTGGAGGAGGCCGTCTTCTTCGATGTTCTCGAGGACTTCCATGGCTTCGTCGATGCTGATCTCTCTGCCCGCGCCTCGTGAAATGATGGTATCTGCGGCCGAGCCGAACTGTAGACACTTCCAGCTGTCTTCTTCTGTCGTGTACTCGCATTCGTAGCCTGCCGCGGTACGGCGTTGACGGCATGGGCACGGGATCAGCGAAATGCGTTCCTGGGCCTTGAGCAGCTCCCTGAAATCCTCGTGGGGCGCGACGCCGGGAAGGTCCTTGATGGCCTTGTATGCGGGCACGATGCGCATGGGTGGCGTTTCGAGCTTCGCGGTTTCCCTGCCCACTTTGGGATACATCTCGTGGATACAGAATTCCTCCCAGCGCTCGAAGAAGGCCTTATCCTTGACGATGTCCCTCTTCTGGGTACCAACCGTGGAGTCGAGAAAATAGGTGATTTGCTCGGGGAAGTAGAAGTAGTCGTGGTTGCCGATGCCGCCCTTCGGACTGACGACGCCCGTCATCGCGAGCTCGTCCAGTGCCCCGAGCACTGCATCTTCCGCGAAACCGGTCTTCTCGACCACCTCAGCGGGGGAGCCGGGGAGTGTAGCGACCATCTGTGCCTGTTCGGGCGTCATCAGGTCTTCCATGATCACCCGCAACCGGCTGGAGCCCGGATATCCCAGGCGCGTGGACAGTTCCTCGTATGCGTCGTTCGAACCCATGCCTTTCGTCTCCTCTCATCAATGTGGCGTAATTCAGACTGGGCATTTTAGCACGTACACCGCAAACCCAGGCAAGACCCTCCCATCTTGCGAAATCCCCGCCGAGAGTGCTCCTTTCATATACTCTTACGCCCTGAAATCATTGGACTTACAGCTCAGGCAACTCAGGCCCCAATGATGCATCGAAGCATCCGGCAAGGCCTACGCTGGGCTTGCCCGAACCCTCAGAGCCCACCCCGGCTGCATCAAAACGGCCTTTGCTCGCGCCCCTGTCAGAACGTCCAGCGATGGCCGCAGGCCCTTCTGGAAATCTCGTCTTGACTCGGACGAAGAAGAGGTATACGGTTTTCATAACTAGGCGATTGACCATGGTGAGTGGCGCTGAGGCCCGGGTTAGGGCTGAATTGCGCGAAAGTGGCTTGCCGAAACGGAGGGAAGAACAATGAAGACTATGCGGATTGGTGTCGTGGCTCTTAGCATTGCGGTATTAATGGTCTTGGCCGGCTGGACGTCGAATGCGGCGGCGCAAGGAAGGTGGGGCGCTCCTCAGCTTAGCCCAGAGAAGGCCGAGGCGGCCTGGCAGCTGCAAGCTGGGTGTGTGGCCAAGGCGTTGGAGCTTTCCGAGGAGAACACGCAAGGATTGGTGGACGCGTACAAGGCTGCCAGGACTTCGTACCAGGAGGGCATTCAGGCGGTATTTGGGCAGGCCGGGGGCGACCGTGGCAGCAGGTTCCAGGCGTTCCGGGAATTCCAGGAGAAGGAGCGTGGCAAGCTGGCCGAGGCATTGAAGGGCATTCTGACGGAGGAGCAGGCGGCCAATGCCATCGCGTCGCTGGGCTCTTTCGACTTTCGCTGGGACCGCTATGTCGACACATTGGCGGGCTTCGAGCTTGGCGATGAGAAGCTGGGCAAGGCACTCGCCCTGGTCAACCAGAATGTTATTGACGCAGCTAAGATGATGCAGGAAGCCATGGCCACCCAAGACTTCTCGTCCCGCCGCGAGGCACGTCGCGAGTTGAAGGCGAAGCTTGACACCGCCCTCGCTGCGGTCCTTTCCGAAGACGAGCAGACGAAATGGGGTCAGGCTACCGCATCTCGGGGACCAGGCCGGTAGGGGAGTTGCGCGGCTGAGCAAGGAATCGCCGTTCCGCGTAAACAATCCTTGATTCCCGGCCGTCGGAGACAACATTTGTCCCCTGGAGCCGAAGAGGTCAGTCACTGCTGTCGGCGGGTGCGCTCCAGGGGCAAGACCAACCCTCCTTTCGGTATGATGGTCTCGCGAAACGCTCTTTAGGTCTTAGGAGAGTCAATCGATGCGTGTTCGGATCTCATGGGCGAGCGGAGAACTGATCGGACAGCTTCAAGATTCTCCGACAGCAAAGGCGCTAGCGGCCGCATTGCCTCACACTGCGCAAGCGAACACGTGGGGCGAAGAAGTGTACTTCGACCTGCCGATCGAGACTGAACTCGAAGCGAATGCAACGGATGTCGTCGACCCGGGGACTATCTGCTATTGGGTGCAAGGGAAGTCTCTCGCACTTCCCTATGGCCGGACGCCCGCGTCAGAGGCGGATGAATGCCGGTTGGCGACTGCCGTGAACATCGTTGGGCAGGTCGAAGGCGACCCGGCCAACCTTGCCGGGATCTCTGACGGTGATTCAGTGACCGTCTCGCTGGCTCCATGAAGCATCGCGCATAGTCAAGAAACTCAGACTGATTTGGTCTTGGCTTGCCCAAGACGGCACGACGTGGGGGGGGGGGATTGTGCGACCGACTCTAAATCGTTACGTCTTGAGCCGGGTAAAGGATCTTGAGGATGCCGTGTATCGGCGTTCACTTCTGGCCCCGGCCGCTCTTGGCGTAAGTCTCGGCACACAATGGACCATCGTGCTGATGATCGTGCTGGGGCCGCGTGCCGAGTGGCCAGCGATGGATTCGTTGACCGCTATCGGCGCCGTCGCCATACATCCCGAGTATGACCTGCCGGCCTTTGTGCTAGGGTGCGTCTTGACGCTTGTCACGATCGCATTTTGCCTCTTGTTATGGAATCGCCATCTGCGGCGTGTGCCCACCAGGGATGCCCCGCACTTCTTGGCCTTCGGTTACGCCCTTCAGTTGCTTATTGCGTTCTTCTCGGGCCTGGCGTTTATCGCGAGCTGCGAGTTTGTCCGCCGGTCGGCCTTCGACCGCTGGCTGCCGGGCCCAGGTGAATTGACCGTCCTTCTTGCGCCCAGCGCCTTCGCAATCGTAATGATGGCGCTCCATTACGTTTCGTCCAACGCGGAATTTGAGAGGGCCGCGCTTCCCAGAGTGCTCGCGGCATTGTCCTCCGGGTCGCCTTGGCTAAGGCGGTTTGTCGATCTGGGAGCGATCTCTGGGATTGTTGCCTTGGTGTACGTTCCTTCCGTCGCAACGCTGGCAGGCGCTGTGTATATGTACGACAAGTTCTTCCATTGGGACCACTTCGCGGCTGGGGCCGCCTGGGCCTCCGCGAACGGGCAGGCGCTTGGCACCGAGGTCTATTGCCAGTACGGACTCGCTTACCCCTTTCTCGCCGGTCTGGCTTGGGGCGTGGTCTCGCCCAGCTACACAGGCCTCATCCATGCCGCCGTCCTCTACGCCAGCATCTATTTCATCGCCTATTACGCCGTCTTGAGGGCCTTGAGACTGCATCCTCTGATCGCCGTGGCCGGGACCTTGACCGCGATCTGGGCAAGCCTGTTTGGTCCATTCCATCCAGAGTTTCACATTCAATGGGCCTGGCCGTCACAGTCAATACTGCGCGCCCCGCTCGACGTCTGGATGGCGATGGCCCTCATCGCCCACCTCCGATCTGGCCGCCGGATCTGGTTGGCCACAGCGGGCCTGCTCGGCGCCGCCGCGGTCCTATTCGAGATCGACACCGGCGTCCCTCTGGTAGTCGCAATTGGGGTCTACTGCATAGCGACGGCTTTCGTCGACCGTCCCACCAACGGGTCCACTGTTCTTGCCTACCTCGCCGTGCCCGGCTGCACCTTCCTCCTCATTCTGACCGCAGGACTCGCCGCCGTGAGCCGCGGCACGCTCGTTACGAGGCCGGGCGAGTTTTTCGCGGGATGGCTGCAGGGCATCACCGGATACGCCGCGAGCGGCGCGGGCAGCATGTATTTCTTGTCACGGACCGACCCAGTTCAACTCGCCATCTTCTTCGCGCTGGTGGCTGTCTGCTTCGTGCCTGTGGCGGTGGCACTGACGCGCCTGTTGCACGGTCAGGCGAGCCGGGCGCATGTTTTCGGCGCGGCTTGTGGGATCTATGGTCTCGAGCGCCTGACCGTGTACGTTTCCCGTTCGTTGGACAACAACCTGTTGACTACATCGCTCCCCGCGATCGGAATCCTCACGCTCCTGGTTGGCTACATCCATTCGACAGTCCTCCGCGGCAACGATCAGCCGGAACGGATTCCGCCCCTCAACATCGAGCGCAACACGCTACGAATCGCCTATCCCGCCATCGCCGTTCTTATGGCAGCGCTCTTGTTGTGGTCAAGCGATACGTTTCACCACTATCCCAGCCTCTTGCGATCGGCCGTGAAAGGCTCACCGGATCCCGGTCTGCCCATTCTGCCGGACACCTTCGAAGCCCGGGGCATCCCGGCAGAGAGTGCCGGGGAAATGGACGATATTGCGACCGGCGTGCAAAGACTTCGCGAGCTGCGCGCCCGCAACGCGACAGTCGTTGTGCTCGACGAACAGGCCACACTGTACAACATCGCCGCCGGCATCCCCCCGTGGCGTGCAGACTTTTCGGTCTACTTCAATACCTTTTTTGTCCGGGACCGGGAGAAGGTTCTGGGCGAGCTGCTAATCTATGCGCCTGATTACGTGCTGGTCCCCACGGAACCGCCGGGCGAGTGGTACAACGATACTTGGGCCTTTTATCGGGAGGGGGTGGCAAACGACTACATTCAGGTAGAGCGTGTCGGCGCCTTCGACCTGCTCGAGCGCCGCAAACGGGATTTTGATTGATGGCCCAAGTATACTGCGAGGGGATTCGGATCGAAGCTGGAAGTCAATGGGGGCCTCGGCGTTTACGTTCAACCAATCGCCATCCGCGACTTGAAAGTGAATGAATGGGATGTTTTCTTTAGTTATACCCATCTACAAGAACGAAGAAACAATCCCCAGTCTACTCAAGGCGCTTGAATCCATTCACCACGAGTTGGACGGCCGGCTTGAAGTCATATTCGTCGTTGACAGTAGCCCAGACGAATCGGCCAAGCTGCTTAGACAGAATCTGGAAGAGTGCACATTTCCCGCCGATCTGGTCACGCTTTCGAGGAACTTTGGATCGTTCGCAGCCATACGCACCGGACTCTCCCGTGGAAACGGGCCGTACTTTGCCGTAATGGCCGCCGACCTTCAGGAACCTCCAGCCCTAATCGTTGAATTATTTCGCGCCGTCGAAGACGAGACCGTTGACGTTGCGCTGGGCGTCCGCACCAAGCGGCAGGATCCCTTGTTGAGCAGATTGCTCTCCGGAGCATTTTGGGGCCTGTATCGCCGCTTGATTCAAAGGGAAGTCCCTCCGGGCGGCATAGACGTGTTTTCATGCACCCGCGAGGTGCGTGATGTCTTGCTGAGCCTGAAGGAAGCCAACAGCACGCTCGTCGGGCTGCTTATATGGGTGGGGTTCCGCCGCAAACTCGTCCCCTACGAAAGATTGAAGCGAATGCATGGGAGGAGCGCTTGGACCCTGCGAGGCAAACTCAGATATATGCTCGACAGCGTCTACGCGTTTTCGGACCTTCCAATCGTGATCATGATTGTTACCGGGGTCCTGGGGTCCGTAGGCGCATTGGCGGCGAGCTTGATTGTTTTTATCGCGTGGCTCACCAACTCGATTCCCGTTCAAGGGTACACGCCAATAATCCTGGCGATCCTCCTGTCCACGAGCCTGATTCTGCTGGGAATGGGGGTCCTTGGGGGCTACGTCTGGCGCGCCTTCGAGAACACCAGGCAACGACCCCTTTACATTGCGATGGACCACGAATCATTCAATAAGGAAGAGGCCGAATGAACTATTTCGTCCATCCTCAAGCACTCTGCGAGTCCACGTCCATCGGGGACAGGACCCGTGTTTGGGCTTTCGCCCATGTGCTGCCCGGCGCGAAGATAGGAGAAGACTGCAACATCTGCGACCACGTGTTCATCGAGAACGATGTAATAATCGGTAACAGCGTTACCGTGAAATGCGGCGTGCAGCTTTGGGACGCCCTGCGCGTCGAGGACGATGTCTTCATCGGGCCCAATGCGACCTTCTCGAACGATCCATTTCCTAGAAGCAGAGTCCACCTAGAATCCTATCCCGTCACGACCATCGCCAAAGGAGCAAGTATCGGGGCCAATTGTACGGTCCTCCCGGGCATTCGAATAGGGATGAATGCAATGATTGGCGCGGGTTCGATCGTCACTCACGACGTGCCGCCCCATGCCATCGTTATGGGCGATCCAGCCCGTATCACGGGCTATGCCGACGCGGACGTGCGCAAAGCCCAGGTCCATCCGACGCAGCAGAGCGCGCTCGCAGACGAAAGTAAGGACAGAGTTTCGCTTGTGGGAAACGCCTATCTCAAGCGATTCACAAACACGGAGGATATGCGCGGAACACTCTCCGCCGCGGACCTCGATTCCGATATACCCTTCGACGTGAAGCGGATCTATATGGTCTATGGCGTGCCAAGCCACCACGTGCGGGGAGAGCACGCCCACCTCAGTTGCGATGAGTTCCTGATTGCCACCTGCGGCTCGGTACGGGTCATGCTCGACGATGGAGAAAGACGGGACGAAGTGGTGTTGGACGATCCATCGATAGGTCTCTATTTGCCACGAATGGTGTGGGCCTCTCGATACCAGTACTCAGAAGATGCAGTATTACTCGCGTTGGCCTCAGAAGCTTACGATCCGGGCGACTACATCAGAGATTACGAAACCTTTATTGAAGCTCTTGCCGCCGACGGTACGAAAGCCCCGTAGGGGCGACAGAGATCGCGCTATCGCGGGGAGTCTCTGTCGCCCCTCCGGGGCTTCCGGGTAGGACTACATATACCCAGGGCTTACGCCCTGGGCTACAACTCTGTCGCCCCTTCGGGGCTTGTCGCGCGGGCTGCTGCCGTCCAAAATCCTCTACCGCATCAGAGGCGTGAAGGCTTTGGTCCTCGCGAAAAACCGCGAGGGCTATTGCCCAGAAGTCCAGCCAGAAAAGTACTTCTGGCCGCGCCCCTAATCGATTAGGGCCTGATACGCCAGGTTCTTGAAGTAGGATTGGCCTGGAATTCCGCCGCCCATTATCTGGACCATGTAGACGCCGACCATGTTCTCGACCGGGTCGATCCAGAAGCTGGTGCCCGCGGCGCCGCCCCAGCTGTATGTGCCCACCGACCCCTGGGCTCCGATACGCCCCTGGTCCAGGGCAACCGAAAATCCCAAACCGAAGCCGGTGGCGCCGCGGCCCATGGTGACGTCTCCGAGGTGGTTGGTGCGCATGAGTTCGACCGTCTTGCGGCCGAGAATGCGGACGCCGTCAAGCTCGCCTCCGTTGAGGTGCATCAGACAGAAGCGCATGTAGTCCTCGGCCGTCGAAACCAGGCCGCCCCCGCCGGAGAAGAAGGTGGGGGGATTGAGATAGTTGCTCGAGTCACTCCAAGGGATGGGATTGAGGCCGCCTTTTCCGTCGGGCCGGTACACTTGCGCGAGACGCGAGGCCTTCTCTTCGGGTACGTAGAAACCAGTGTCATCCATGCCGAGGGGGGCGAAGATGCGCTCTTCGAGGAATTCGTCGAAACGCTGCCCAGACAGCACCTCGATGAGACGTCCCTGCACGTCGACGGCCACGCTGTAGTGCCATTGCGTGCCCGGCTGGAACAGAAGCGGGATCTCGCCGAGCTTTTCGATCATGTCTTCAAGGTTGGGGTTGGACAGGATACTGGCCTTCCGATAGGCCTGGTCGACCTTCGTGTTGCCGAAGAAGCCATAGGTCAGGCCAGCCGTGTGGCGCAGGAGATCCTGGATCGTCATATCGCGCCGCGCCCGCACGGTCTGGATACCGTCTTCATCGGTAGTCTGAGCCCTGCCCAATTCGATGCTCATGTCCGAGCCGTTGGTCTCGACCGCTTTGATCTCCTCTTCGGACGCGGCTACGCGCAGTCCGCCCAATTCGGGAATGTACTTGGACACCGGCTCCTGCAAGAGGAAGCGGCCCTCTTCATAGAGCATCATTAGCGCAACGCTGGTGATGGGTTTCGACATCGAATAGATGCGGAAGATCGTGTCCTTTTCCATCGGCGTCCCGGCCTCGCGGTCCTGGAACCCACGGGTATCGAAGTAGGCCACCTTGCCATCTTTGGCAATCATTCCGAGCTCGCCCGCGGTCTGGCCGGCATCCACGTGCTCCTGCATCAACGCGCCGATGCGCTCGAGCCGCTCGGAGGACAGGCCGACCTTCTCGGGCGTCGCAGTTGGAAGCGAGCCGGCCCACACGGGCAAAGCAACAAGAAGAACCAGCGCCATGGCCAAGAAAACACGAATGGATTTCATAACGGCCTCCCTAAGAGAAGTAAACCGGAGTTTCCCATATGGACCCGCCCGTGACCACCACGGGCAGGTTATCCGCCATTGTAGAGAGAAAACCTGGCGGGCTCAAGGCAAATCTTGCCGCAATGGTTGCGTCTTACAGGGCTAGCGCTTCTTCAGCGTCAGTCCGAAGCCCATCGCGTCCATGTTCAAGAACAGCGTCTCAAGTTCGGGGTTCGTCGTGATGGCTTCGATGTAGGCCGGGTCCGGAGTGGGGAAGCGCATGTTGTGGCCGATGATGAGTCCACCCGGACGCACCAGCGGGAGGAGCTTCTCGAGGTAGTCGGGATAGCCGGGCTTGTCGGCGTCGATAAACAGGAGATCGATCGGTTCGGTGATCTTCTTCACCGTCTCATGTGCGTCGCCCATGACCAGCGTGATGAGGTCTTCAACGCCGGCCCGTTTGAAGTTCTCCCGGGCGAGCTTGGCGCGCCCTTCGTCGATTTCAAATGTCGTGAGCCGGCCACCCGTTTTCCGCAGCGCCAGGCAAAGCCAGATGCCCGAGTAGCCGTTGGATGTGCCGATTTCCACGACGTGCTTTGCACCGATGGTCTCGGTCAGAATACGCAACAGACGTCCGTCCTTCCGGGGGACGTTCATGTTGCCCTCTCTCTGGCTCTTGTCAAGGTCGGCAAGAACGGTGAGAATTTTCTTCTCCTCCTCCGACTTGCCCGCTGGGTCGGTCTCGAGTTTGGGGCCCGCTGCCTGCGCCCAAAGGTCCTTGGCCGAAAGACCCATGGCGAGAGCCACAAGAAACACGACTATTGCCGAGTACACAAGCTTCTTCATCTCCAGATCCTCCTATAGGTGGAACGCGGAAAGCACCTTGGTCAAAGTGGAGTCTATCGTATCACGTGGCGGGGCGCGAGAATTCTCCCGAGGACCGGAATGAGCTTTCGGACCCACAACATGCATCTTCGTACCTCCACCGGCTATGATTGCGGGCGCGTCTTCTGCCGGGACGAGACGCCGGCGCAAGGGCCCTGAGAAAGCCGCTGTTACCGGCCATCTGGAGCGACTATGAAAAACGATGAAGCTGCGGAGCGATTTCCGCTGGCCATGGATGCCCCTGAGACCAAGGTCACTCTGATTGACCAGACGCTGATCGGAAGGGCCGTTGAGATGTCGCGAAAGAGTCCCCGGCGCCGGATCATCTATCCTTTCCACAAGACAAACGAGGACAAGATGCACCGTATGCTCAACTGTATCCAGCCCGGCAGTTACATACGCCCACACCGGCACCTTTCCCCACCCAAAGCCGAATCATTCATAGTGCTAAGGGGCTCGATCTGCTTCGTCGTTTTCGACGACGAAGGTCAGGCGCAGGAGCATACCGTGCTCTCTGCATTGTCGGACAGGATAGGCGTGGATGCGGAGCCGGGCGTGTTTCACACTTTCTTCGCCGTTGAAGAAGACACGGTGTTGTTTGAGACGAAGCCCGGCCCATACGAGAGGGGTTCAGACAAGGACTTCGCACCATGGGCGCCCGAGGAGAATTCGGAAGGCGCCGAGGAATACCTGAGGACCCTTCAGAAACTTACTGAATAAGACAGAGCAACTGAGGAAGAAGTTGGCGCTGTTCTGTCGGGCTTCTAGAAGTTTATGGCGCCGCCGCAGACCGAAATGTTCTGACCGGTGACATAGTCGCCCAAATCAGTCACAAAGAACTCCATCACTTTAGCAATATCGTCCGGGTCTGCGAGCCTGTCCAGCGGGACCTTCAATTCCTTGCGCACACTTTTCACCTGGCCAAACGATTGGCGCATCAGACGTTCCGTTGCCACATACGCTGGCGAAAGACAGTTGACGGTAATGTTGTTCCGCCCCAGTTCCTGTGCAAGGTACTTTGTGTAAGTGATCACGCCTGCCTTGGCGACGCCGTAGGAGGCATAGTTGCCATTGACTTGTGACCGCATGCCCGCCTGGGACGCGGTATTGACGATTCTGCCGGAATTCTGCGCCTTCATATGCTCGGCCGCGGCCTGGCAACAGAAGATGGTGCCCATCAGATTCCGATCCATCGTGTTCTTGAGGTCCTCGTAAGAGACTGAGGCGGCGAAGCTCTCGCTGGCCTTGCCTGCGATGCCGCCCGCATTGTTTACGAGGATATCGATCCGGCCGAAGTGCGAGACCACACGCTCAATCATGGCCTTTGTCTCATCCTGGTCGCAGACATTGGCCTCTATCCCGATGGCCTCCACACCCTCTTTGCCAACGAGGTCGACGATCGAATCGGCGTCGATCTCCTCGTCGAATTCCTTGTACGATTCGAGGTTAATGTCGTTGACAGCGACGTTGGCGCCCAAACGGGCCAGTCTAATCGCGTGGGCCTGGCCGATGCCGCGCGCGGCGCCGGTCACTAGAGCTACTTTGCCTTTCAGCTTCATGTCGTTTCCTAACTTAGGGTTCTCGATGCTCATTTCAGACCAATAATAGGCGAGGCCCACTGATCGGAAATCACCTCGATGACGGCGGGCCCTTTGGGAGACTTCTCCTTGGCAAGAAACTCTTCGAATTCACCAAGCGTCCGGGCCGTGTAGCCTCGTGCGCCGAATCCCTTCGCAACCGTGGCAAAATCCACATGCGAGAAATCCGTAGAGACATAGTTCTCCTTGTAATAATCTTTCTGCACGTGCTTGATCCAGCCCAGCACATCGTTGTTTAGCAGAACGGTAACGACGGGTAGTTTCAGCCTCGACATGACTTCGAGATCGGCTACGGAATAGCCGAAGCCGCCATCGCCCACAAACTGGATTATCCTCTTCTTC
>SDBV01006958.1_pt1 | contig 15539 bp, 17 predicted proteins | sample 2277081 | NCBI WGS metagenome assembly SDBV01 (sample SAMN10402039, study PRJNA504765) | marine sediment metagenome | isolation source: marine sediment core GS10_PC15, 223 cmbsf | place: Arctic Ocean: Southern Knipovich Ridge | collected 2010
AGTATGCCAAGTCGCAACTCAGCATGTTGTCAGATCAAATTTGTATTTTACATTTGAAAAATGAAAAATTGAAACTTGGTCATTGCATTTTAATTTATAAAATTATTTTTTTTCTTGAGGATTTAATACTCCGCTGGTCGCATCCGTCGAAGTTGTGACAGGAATCACTTCAAACTCAACCAGATCTCGCCAATGGTCGATCCATTGTTCAAGCAAACGCTCGTCGTCGCATTCCATTAACTGAAAGCACCGGTCTAGACGAGTTGATACCCAGCTGTCAATATACCTAAGGCCATTTGGAAGCATGCGGCCACTCGCTTCGGCCCGTCTGTATATCTTCCTCGCTTTACCTTCCTTGAAATGCTCGACTACCATGAACAGCATCGTTTTATATGCCTGCGCTTTTCTTAATTTTATCTTCATCTTTTGGTTAAATTTCTTAGCATTAATTATAAAGCGTTCATGTTTACCCCTGCTTATGGTATCTATTCCATCATGTACTTCCACATCAAAAACTAAATGCCGCCCGTTTACTTCGATAAGTTTAACATTGGCGCATACTTCGAGGCCAGGGGGTGTTGCAGCGATGTGATCGACATTGATATGTATACCGACGGTTTGTTCCTCTGGCCAGTCAAGGTGTGGTTTTATTGCAAGGAGACATGCCCATTCGATAAAGCCAACCATGAAGCCGGTAGCAAACACTTTAGGCATTTCCTGGAATTCAGGTGATTCTGGATAAAGTGCATGCACGGTTTTGGTATCTGGAACTCGAAACCTGAATTCATGCTCGATACCTGGTTTTAATGTTTCTTTCATCTCATTTCCTTTTATAACGGCGCCAAAGGCAGGTCTTCATAGGATCAAGGCGGGAAACTTGAGTTTTACAATGGCGAAAAGAATATCTTTGCGTTGTCCTTAAAATCACTTTATTTGTTAGTTGTTCTAGTCGAACGTAGATCTTATATAATCGGGGTTGTCGGAGGCTTCAATCCTTTGGCACCCGGCCCATGATATAGAACTCGTCGTTCGGCCGCATGTTGGTCAGGTTGGCCATGCGGTTGGAGAGGGCAAAAAGTGCACTGATGGCGCCGATATCCCAGATATCTTCGTCGGAGAAGCCGTATTTGCGCAGGGTCTCAAAATCGGTGTCCCCAACCTTTGATGCGTTCAGGGCCACCATCACGGCGAAGTCGAGCATTGCCTTCTGGCGCGCCGTGATATCCCCTTTCCGGTAATTGATCGCCACCTGATCCGCGATTAGCGGGTTCCTGGCGCGGATACGGAGTGCGGCGCCATGAGCGACAACACAGTAGAGACAGTTGTTTGCGCTTGAGGTTGCGACGACTATCATCTCCCGCTCCGCCTTGGTGAGCCCTCCTTCCTTCTCCATCAGTGCATCGTAGTAGGCGAAGAAGGCGCGAAACTCTTCCGGCCGATGTGCGAGGGCGAGAAACACATTCGGCACGAATCCCGCTTTGTCCTGTACTTTTAGGATGCGGTCTCTGATATCCTGGGGCAGCTCATCTACCTCCGGCACCGGGTAGCGGCTTATTGGTTTTGGGTCCATGGATTGTCCTCTTGATTTAGGTTTTATGAAAAACCAAATTTCTGTTTATCGATAACCGAATTGATTTAAGGTTTTTCCATTACAATTCGGCTTGCCAAACGATCGAAGAAGTGATACCCGGAACCACCGGCATTGCCGGACAACTTCACACCGGTAAAAAACAGACCAATCACCACCCGTTCGATGGTGATGTTATCAAAATCGCTACCGAGCTTTTGTTTGACCAACTGCGCCGTTTCCTCAAGGATATTCAACTTTTCATTCCTCTTTTTCTTCGGGCATTTCAATGAGGATGAAATGGGCTTTATCGGAGGCGAGCGTATATATAAGATCAGCTTGACCATATATTTTCAATGCGTCACGTTCTCCAAGACCGGGATAATTATTTATATTTATGCTTCCCTCAAAACAGTAAATATATGCCTGCCGCCCTTTGTTCAAAGTGAAAGTTATTCGCTTATCCATTTCTGTTAATTCAGATACATAGGCAGTTATGTCCTGGCAAACATAAAGAGGAGCCTGGCTCTTATTTTCTGAACTGCAAATGATCTGCAGCAACTTGTTTTTTCTATTTTCAGAGGAAAATTTATGCAGGTCATATCTAACCGGCAAATTTGCTGCCTCGGGTAAAATCCATATTTGGAGAAAACGGCACCAGTCATCTTGTTCATTCAGCTCGGAGTGTGTGACCCCGGTCCCGGCGGAAATACATTGGACATGTCCGCGGCCAAGGACTTCATGGTTGCCTGCGCTGTCACGGTGTGTAAGTTTACCATCGATAACGTAACTGAAAATTTCCATATCGCGATGGGGATGGGTGCCAAACCCGCTATGGGGCCTGACATTGTCATCGTTTACTACCCGCAGAACGCCAAATTTCATATTTTCAGGATCATAATAATTTGCAAAAGAAAAATGAAAATATGTATCTGCCGGATGCATATCACTGGCTTTCAAATAATGGTGATCTGCCGCATTTATTTTTTTGTATTTTTTCATCATTTATCCTTTGATAATGAGGTCAATTTTATAATTGTCAGACTTCAATGACCTCGAAGTCTACTGCGTACTTACATCTGAAACTTTAGTCATTAATTTTGATCTGTTTGGGCAAGTCTTAAATAAGATCAAAATTGTCAATCATGAGACCTTGAAGAAAGCCTTTGCGTTGGCCTTGCATACCGGACAGGTCTCCGGCGGTTCTTTTTCACAGGTGTAGCCACATACAGAACAGACATAATAATCCACACTTTCCAGGTTGTCCAGATTGTCCAGAGCCTTCTGGTAGAGTGAGGCATGGATTTTTTCAACTTCATTGGCATATATGAAACTGCGTTCACCTTTATGCCCTTCTGCTTTGGCCGTTTCGATCATCTCAGGATACATTTTTTTAAACTCATGGGTTTCACCGGCTATGGCCACCTTTAGATTTTCGGCAGTGCTTTTAACCCCACCCAGTGTTCGCAAATGCGCGTGGGCGTGGACAGTTTCCGCTTCCGCTGCTGCACGAAACAACCTGGCCGCCTGAGGGTAACCCTCTTTTTCAGCCTGTTTGGCAAACGCCAGGTACTTTCGATTGGCCTGGGACTCGCCCGCAAATGCATCCATTAAATTCTGTTCTGTTTTACCCATCATTTTTCTCCTTTTTTAAAGGTTTTAAAACAGTTTTTGCGCCCATTTCTTCTTTGGGCCACCCTCCATCAAGCTATAGCAGCAATTTACCGAATTCGTTCCCGATTTTGATCCTTTTTAGCCAATTCAACAAGACCGCCTTGGCCGAATTTTTTAATCTTCACTCCACCGGATAATCTTGGAAAATCGATCATGAAGCAAACCTCATCCGGTAATTTATAAGACGCAATTTTATCCTGCATAAATTCACGGATCTCTTTTAATGTGACCACGTTTCCCGACTTCGGAATAACACAAGCACAGATCGATTCCCCTAACACCGGGTTGGGAGTTGCGACCACGCAAACCTGATCAACCTTGCGGTGGTCAATGATCAAAGATTCAAGTTCATATGGATAAATTTTATAACCCCCTCGATTAATTAAGTCTTTTGTTCGGCCATAAATTTTGAAGTAACCGTTTTTTTCTCTTGATACAAGATCACCCATAAAAAGCCATCCATCAATTATTTGCCGGCGAGTTTTTTCAGCATTTTTCCAGTAGCCTTTCATGACATGCCATCCTGACAGGGTCAACTCTCCAATCTCTCCATCGGGCAGTTTTTCATGCGTTATAGGGTCAACGACCCGCGTAAAGGTATCATTTATAGGTTTTCCAATGTATTTTTCTCTAATCTTCAGCGGAGACTGAAAAGAACACATGATTCCCAAACCCGGACCGACTTCAGAAGCGCCCCAAAACGAGGATAGATAGATGCCCATCTCTTTTTCCACTTTGCCGATCAGCCCCTCCGGTACGATCTGTCCTGCAATCAGACCTGCCCTGAGGGAATTGATGTCATAATTTTTTCTGCTTTTGTGATTCAACTCAAGGATATAGTGGGTCGGTGCTGCCAATTGTAGGGTGATCTTTTCTTTCTCGATAATCTCAAACGCATTTTCTGTTTCGAATTTATCCATCAGAATTACGGTTGCTTGAAGCAGAATCGGCTGGATCAGAATTGATCCGCAACCATAGGAATGGCTCATGGGTAAAAAGCCGATAAAGATATCGTCCGAAGTGGCGTTCACCCCCAGGGAATACTCCCATCCCCCCCTAACAGCGGCGTAATGGGTAATCATAGCCCCCTTCGGACTCCCCGTTGTGCCGGAGGTGTACAGAAGCATGGCAAGATCCTCATGTGTGTTGATTCGGGCGGGGTTATATTCTCTACGGTATCCCTCTTCGATTAAACCGTAAAATGAATAGGTCCCCTTATGCTTTTTGGCCCCGGTGAGGATAACTGTTTCAAGCCCAGGAGAGGCTTTTTTGATCTTCAAGACGTTATCTAGATAATCGTAACCATCCCATTTTTTGAAAATAAAAACCCCTTTGGCTTCTGAATTGCGGAGAATGTATTCCGCCTCGTTCTTTCGATAATTCGGATTTACCCATGCAACAATGACCCCTAACTTTTGCAGGGCATAAAAAGCAACCATGAGCTCGATTGAATTTTTCATGTAAATGGCTGCGCGATCACCTTTTTTAAATCCAATTTCGGCCAAGCTGACTGCCAGTGCATTGGTCATGGTGTTCAGTTCACTGTATGTTTTCCGCTGGTTCCCATCCACCACGGCGACTTTATCCGGTACAGACTGTGCGCCTTTCTCCAGTATTTGACCCAGTGATAAAGAATTTAAAACCTCCATAACGAACCCTTTTTTAGCCGTTTAAATGTGACGGCAAAGTAATCCGCCTGCGGCGGAACAAATTCAAGGCGCGCAAATCCTGAGGAATGAAGCGTACTTACAGCACGCTGCAATGACGAAGGATGCAGCGCAACACAGAAGTTGGTCCGCCTCCGGCCGATTACGAAGCCGTTAAATGTAAACCACTCAAGTTTCGTACCCCCAATGGGACACGGTGCCGCATCTGGTGTGGGGTAAATAAAATTTTCCTCAAAAAAGACTTGACATGAAACTACCTCGGTCGTATAGTTTAGTTATTGCTTAATTACTGAATAGGATGGAAGATGTTATTAGAGCCCTCTGAAATATTTAAAGTACTGGGCGTGGAAACCCGGGTTAAAATAATTGAACTTTTAAAATCAAACGGGCCTTTGGGCGTCAAAGACATTTCAAGCGACCTGGGTGTAACACCCTCGGCAATATCGCAACATTTAAAGATATTGAAACAAGCAGGCTTTGTCAGAAGCGAAAGACAGGGATATTGGATACCGTATTCCATAAATGAAGAAGCCATGGCACAATGCCGAAAATTACTAACCGAAGTATGTACGTGCGGGTGCCGTGGTACAGGCAAATTTAGAGAGACGGAGTTGAGCTCATCAAATTTGAACACCTTTAAGCGGTATGAGGAAGAACTCGTAAATGAACTTGAACTTATACGGCAGCGGATTGATGAAATAGAGACAGCTAAGAAATAGGCAATTTTTTTTCCCAAAATAATTAAGCATTTGCTAAAACACTTAATAAGAAAGGAGGTGATAAAAATGGCAGAGCAAAAAAATCCTTGCGGTTGTGGATGTGTTCCTCTGAAACAAAACGATAACAAAACAACTAAGGAGAAAAAAGAGGGGAAGAAGGTACACAAAAAATCTAAATAACGGCTTTGAGTCATACCTTTTCCAAGGGGAATGGAGATAAATTGAAGTATTACTGTTCCCCTTGGTGCATTTAAGGCTACCGCTTTTGTTGAATTCACGGCACTCTTCAACCGTTTCCGAATTTCGTTTTCATTGCAAATAAACCCTATGTTTACATAAATAACATGACAAAATGCGTGGGACAACAATTTTAAAATGAATGCCCTGACTTAAACCGTCTTTGATGATTATCCAGTAAAAAGAGCGGATGGACGCTACCTACTTCTTAATCAGGAACAAGTGTCGCAAATACCGCACGCTTGATAGAATTAATGCGGTTCCGATTCCAGAATATAAAACTGCCAAGTACAGTTTTGGAATGGGTGAAAGACGAAGTAAAAACCCCATTAGAATCATTATAATGATAAGAATATAGCTCTTCCAAGGCATAAATGAAAAAACACACCTTTTGCCCTCCATTGGAAGAATTCGTCCCAGATTTTCATCTACTACGCGGAGAAATCCGAAATGATGGATAACAAGGGCACAAACAAATCCACCAACCAACGCTAAAAGGGCGGAATCCGGTTTTTCAGCCCTTAGCCATGAATAGGACAAACCATCCAGCATAATCCCTATCCCTACCCACATTATCCCTGCAATAAGCAAAAGAATGTTCTTGGAAACACCTGGTTTCCATTTTTCTATTTCGGGGTGTTTAGAATCCATATTTGTCTTTAACGGTCATCGGTCAAACGTCGACTACATCCCGCAGATAAACGCTCCTCAGCAATCCGGCGCGCTGCGGCTTCGGTAGTGATTCCCTCAGTCGCCGCCAATTCGAAAACCTGCCGCAGAACGCGTGGAACATTCTCGGCGACCTCCTTCTCTGCTTGATTCCGCGTCCAGCCCTGCGTTTCCATGCCCAAAATGGCCATTGCGCCACCGACGTTGATCACATAATCAGGTGCATAGAGAATGCCTCGATCAAGAAGGTGTTTGGCATTTTCCGGATCAGCAAGCTGGTTGTTGGCGCCTCCGGCCACTGCCCGGCATTTTAGTTGGGGAATTGTGTCGGCGTTGAGCACAGCACCCAAGGCGCACGGGGCGAAGATGTCGCACTCCGTTCGGTAAACCGCCTCAGCAGGGACGAACTTCAGTTCGAATTCATCTCGAAAATGACGGATGGCGCCTTCATCCACGTCGCTGAACATCACTTTGGCGCCGGCTGCGCCTAGGTGCTCGATCAGCGCTCCTCCAACACTCCCGGTTCCCTGCACGAGCACACTTCGACTCTTTAGAGTCATATCTCCAAAGAGATGTTCGCAGACAGTCTGTATGCCGGTGAATACCCCCAGTGCTGTGAAAGGTCCGGGTGACCCGCTTCCGCCGGCGGCCAACGTGCGGGAGAAGATATAGGGAGCACCGGTTTCGGCGATAATGTCCATATCCTCCGAGGTGGTGCCAAAATCCGGCCCCGTAAAGAACAAGCCGCCGAGCTGTTGAATCAGCGCGCCATGTCGCCGCAATAGTGCCGGACAAGATTGTTTGTCAAACTCGGAAGGAATAGCGATGACAGCCTTTCCGCCGCCAAATGGTATGCCGGGTACGGCGAACTTGTAAGTCATGCCCGCAGATAGCCGGAGCGCATCTTGCAGAGCCGCCTCCACATCATGATAGGATTTCATCCGTGTACCACCCGCTGCCGGGCCGAGGCGGGTGGAATGGATAGCAATGAAAATCCAAGCTCCGGTTGGCCGATCGTAGTGAACGATGACCGTTTCACCGTCCCATTCTCGAATTAATGACTCCATCATAGACATACCTCCCTATAAAAGCGCTGACAATAAAAGATCCGGTTTGTTACAATCATCTGCCGTTGCTTTAAACCCGATCCACAGAGCCTCTTTTGTACTCCAAATCAAATGGAGTGCCGATTTCGTGAAATCTAAGGTGCGAAACTTGAGTAATTTAATTGCTGTTGTTGAAACAAAGTACTACAAATTTAGCAGATTTGTAAATAAGTTATCTGTTTTTAAAATGAAACAGTGGGCACAAACCCCCTTTAGATTCATCGAAGCAGGTCGGGGACCATACTTTTAACCTTTTAAATTCTATGTTATGAATAACGCCTTTTTTCTATCTCCATTATGTAATAACTCTAACCGACAAAAGAGAGTGGAATTAATCATCTATAAACAGGAGACAAAGTCGTGAGATTGCCAAAATTCGAATATTTCGAGCCAAAAGAGATTAAAGAGGCTGTCGGAATATTGCAGGATCAGCCTTCGGCTCGAATTCTCGCCGGTGGGACCGATCTTTTGGTCAATATGAAACATCGGGTCGAGTCTCCGCCGGTCATCGTCAATATAAAGCGGATTCAGGGTCTGGACTTTATCAGGGAGGAGAACGGCGATGTTAGAATCGGTGCGCTGACCACGCTGAAAAGAATCTATACAGACCCGATGATAATGGAAAAGTTACCCGGTTTAGCCGGGTCTGCTTCTTCGGTCGGCTCCTACCATCATCAGGTGATGGGTACCCTTGCGGGGAATATTTGTCAGCAAAATCGGTGCAAATACTTTAACCAATCCCGCATGTGGCGAAGTGCTAAACCGTTGTGTTTTAAAGCCGGTGGGGAGATCTGCCACGTGGTTAATAAAAAGGGGATCTGTTATTCAAGCTACTGCGGTGATCTGGCGCCGGTTCTCCTGGTGATGAATGCAAAAATCGTATTGATTGGAAAAGCGGGCCCCAGGGAGATTTCTATGGAAAACCTTTTTTCAGGAAACGGGAAAGCCCCGCTCAATCTTATTCCCGGAGAGATACTGAAGGAGATCATCATCCCGTCAGAATCAGTTAAAGGGGTTTGTTGTTATGAAAAACTTGCAAATCGGGAGAGCATTGATTTTCCGATTTTGGGAACGGCATTTTGGGTATCACTTCAAAACAGAGAATACCGGGTTGCTTTTACAGCTGTGGATCAAAAGCCCTTAAGGGGTCAGAGAATCGAATCATTTTTAAGTGGGCACGATTTGACGGAAGAGACCCTTGATCAGGCCTGCGATCTAGCGGATAAAGTGGCCAAACCGGTTAAGACATCCATCTATTCGCCATCTTACAAACGAAAAATGATGGGACGACAGTTTCGGAGTGCAGTGGATAAAGTGATAGGGAGGTCAGTATTATGAAAATGGCGCTTGAACTGAAGATCAATGGTGATACCCATGACGTGCTTGTTTCCCCGAACAACACGCTTTTAGAGGTGTTGAGGGATAAACTGGGATTGACGGGAACCAAACGGGGGTGTGATTTGGGTAGCTGCGGGGCCTGCACGGTACTGATAGACGGCGAGGCCTGCTTGTCCTGTTTGATACTGGCGGTTGATGCAACCGGCCGTGAAATTTTGACTATAGAGGGTTTGGCCGCAGGGGGTGATCTTCATCCTTTGCAGCGTGCTTTCGTAGAAAAAGGGGCGGTTCAATGTGGATTCTGTACGCCAGGGATGATTTTAACCGCCGAGGCAATCCTGGGTGAAGAAAAATACCCGACAGAGGATATAATTCGGAAAAAGATGGCCGGAAACCTCTGCCGCTGTACCGGATACAAAAAAATTGTCGAGGCCGTGATAAGTGTTAGTGAAAAAGCCGGCAGGGAGGTATAGATGGAAAAGGAATTCAGCGTTGTCGGCGCGCGATTGCCGATGCTTGATGCAGCACAAAAAGCAAAAGGAACTGCGCAATTTACGGATGATCTCACTTTACCGGGGATGCTGTATGGAAAGATATTGAGAAGTCCCTTTGCCCACGCCAGAATTCTCAATATCGATACTTCCAAAGCAGAAAAACTTCCCGGTGTAAAAGGCGTCATAACCGGTCGGGACATTCCGGACCGGCAATACGGTATCGTTCCGATGGCCAAAGACGAGTATGCTCTGGCCAAAGAAAAGGTCCGCTATATCGGAGATGACGTGGCTGCGGTTTGTGCAATTGACCCTGAAATTGCAGAGGAAGCAATCGAGCTGATCAAGGTGGACTACGAGGAGCTCCCGGCAGTCTTTGATCCTCTGGAGGCCAAAAAGGAAGGGGCGCCGGAGATTCATCAGGGAGTAAAGAACAACACCTCTTTTGCCATCCATAAGGAATTTGGTGATGTTAAAAGGGCGTTTGCCAAGTGTGACGCGGTTTTTGAAGACAGTTTTTACTCCCAGGCGGTCAATCATGCGCCTCTTGAACCCCACGCTGCCCTGGCACAGTTTGATCCGCTCGGCAAAGAACTCACCATATGGACTTCAACCCAGATACCGTTTTTTCTGCGAAGAAATTTATCAAATACCCTTCAGATCCCGGAGCGCAAGGTTCGGGTGATCAAACCCAAAGTCGGTGGAGGATTCGGCCAAAAAATCGATCTTTTTGCCAAGGATTTTTGTGCTGCCTGGTTCGCGATTCACCTTGGGAAACCGATAAAGTTTGTTTACGAGCGGGAAGAGGTTTTTGTCTCCACCCGGCAGCGGCATCCGATGTATATAACCGTTAAGACCGGGATGAAAAAAGACGGAACCATCCTCGCCCAGCAGTTTCAAGTCTATGCGGATGGCGGGGCTTACAACAGCACGGCTCCGACCATGATCGCCCTGTCGTGTTATTTCCTAATGATTCCCTATCGTGTGCCGAACCTGGTCTATGAAGGATACCATGTATATACAAACAAACCGGTGGGCGGCGCCATGAGGGGCCACGGTATTCCCCAGGTCCGTTTTGCCGTAGAACGGCAGTTGGATATGATCTCAGAACGTCTCGGACTCGATCAGGTCGAGGTTCGGATGAAAAACAGCATCCATGCGGGAGAGCCTCATCCGGCAAAATTTATCATCAATACTTGCGGATTTTCCGATTCGATTCAGAAGGCGGCTGACGCGATCGGATGGCGTGAAAAACGGGGAAAACTTCCCTTTGGCAGAGGCGTAGGATTGGCCGGCGCCGCCTTTCCCAGCGGGGTGAGCAACATGAGTCATATCAGCTCCGGTGCGATTGTCCAGATGGGACGGGATGGGGCGGTAAACATACTGACCGGAGCCGCCGATATCGGCCAGGGGGCGGAAACGGTGATCAGCCAGATTGTCGCCGAAGAGCTCGGTGTGCCGATCGAAGACATCAGGATCACAGCCGCTGACACCGGAATTACGCCGCTCGATCCCGGTACCTTTGGCAGCGGGGTCACCATCAGGGCTGGAAACGCAGCAAGAATAGCGGCAATAGCGGTCAAGAAGAAGCTTTTCGAATTTGTGGATAAAATTCTGGAAGCCAATGCGGCTGATCTGGTAGCCCGGGATCGAAAAATTTATGTTAAAGGCTCTCCTGACCGGGGAATCACCTTTTCAGATGCCCTGAAGGCTTATCAATACGCGGACCTTCCGATGCCGATCGTGGGTAGGGGGTCCTGGATGGCGCCGGCCACGGAGCCGACCACCCTGCTTAAAGAGGATGGTAATTTCGCACCCAACTACTCTTTTATGACCCAGGCTGCCGAGGTGGAAGTCGATCTGCGGACCGGGAAGGTGAAATTGTTGAAGATGGTGACAGCCCATGATTGCGGCAGGCCGATCAATCCAATGCTGGTGGAGGGACAACTGGAGGGTTCGGTTGTCGGTGGCATGGGACAAGCGCTTTATGAAGAGGTGATCGTTGAAAAGGGCCAGGTGATGAACCCCTCGTTTCTCGATTATGGGTTTCCGACCTTTATGGAAATGCCGGAAATAGAGTCGATTGAGGTGGAGACCGATGATCCGATCGGGCCGTTTGGGGCCAAGGAAGCCGGGGAGGGGACCCAATTGTCTCCCGCGCCTGCCATTGCCAATGCGATCTATGACGCCATCGGTGTGGACTTCATGGAACTTCCTATAACCCCGGAAAAGATCCTTGAAGCATTGCAAAGAACCGAACCGAAATAGAGAACGAATTATAAAATTGTCGATTTAACCGTAGGGAGATTTCCTGGCCGCCTTAAGCGGACTGGAGGGAACCATAACCATTCTCAATTTGTGAACTGCGGCGATACATCAGTTTGTAAGCTGACGGATTATTTTCCACAGCATTTTTTATATTTATTCCCGCTTCCACATGGGCAGGGCTCATTACGGCCAACTTTTTTTTCGGCTATCTTTGGTTTTGGTGGATTCAGGAGTATCTCTAAATCGGTAATATCTTCTGGTTTATCCGGTGCCAATTCAATTGTAAAGTTCCAACCCTTTTCTTCAAATTGTGATGTTATCTCTTTTAATCTCTCTTCTGTTTGCACGTTAACTCTGGCAGGTCTTTTTTCAGTAGCTAATTTCGTTATTTTTTTACCATCAAAAATTTTTTTCATTTTTTCACCAATTAAATTATAATAGTGGACATAAAAATGTAAGGGTTAGTGATTCATGGGCGAAAATGAAAATTAATTGTTGAAATGATTATTATAAATTTAGTTGGGCTGTCAATAAGTTGTATGATATTAAACGAACCGGTGAATGCAATTCCAGCAGCTCACACCGTGGAATCGGCCGTTTGAAATCCGCTCGATTTTCTTTAACCCCGTATTGGCAGCACTTGCAAGGCGTTCGGGCATGGGGAGCAAAATTCATACGATTTGGGGAGGATAAAAAAGCGTGTCAACAGAAAATCCTGCTACCATCAGGACACTGATGTTTTTCGGGGGCGTCCTGTTTTTTCTGATTTTTGAACTGCTTGCGCCCTACCGGCTATCGACTGTTTCAAAACCAAAGCGGTGGGTTATCAATCTCACACTGACCGGGTTCAACACGATTCTACTAAATCTGGCCTTTACGGCTTTAGTTGTTCAGACCCTTTCTTATGTGGCAACCCGTCAGCAGGGTATATTGAACATTTTCGATTTATCAATCGGGTTGAAGGCTTTGATAACGGTGGTGTTCATGGATTTCATGTTGTACGTCTGGCATCTGCTAAACCATGAAATACCAGTGCTGTGGCGATTTCATCGGGTGCACCACTCTGATCTGAACATGGATGTGATCACCGCCACACGGTTTCATTTTGGCGAACTGGCCATTTCCGCCGTCATCAAGATCGGCATCATTTTTTTAATCGGGGCGGATTTTCTGTCGGTCCTGATTTTCGAAAGCACCGTTGTACTGGCTGCACAGTTTGAACACAGTTCCCTCAAGGTGCCCGGATGGTTTGAGTCCTTATTTTGGATATTATTTGTCCCTCCCTCTATGCACCGTATCCACCATTCGGTAATTGTGCAAGATCGGAACACCAATTACGGGACGATATTTTCAATTTGGGACCGGGTTTGTGGAACGCTTCTATCCAAAGTCGACCAAAGCAGCATTCGTATCGGGATAGGGGCCTATCAAAGAGAGGAATCGCTCAATTTTCACCACCTGTTGATCATGCCGTTTAAACCCTTCGTAAAGTAACCCCAGACGCTTCAAAGAGCATAGTTCCCGATTATGCTGCCCCCCCCCTCTCCCCCCATAAGCGCTAAGTTATTTTTATGCCGGGGGACTGTTGAAGGTTAACTGAAAAAAAATGAACATCGAACGTCCAACATCGAATGTTGAATGGGAAAAGATGAAGAAACAGACTTATAAATTAGGATAAGGCTGCTTGAGTATTCAGTGAGAATCATAAAGATCGTTGAACAGCTACCAAATAGTTGAATGTTCGGTATTGGATGTTTGTTTTTCATTCGACGTTCGACGTTCGATGTTCGACGTTCGACGTTCATCTTTCAAAACAACCTTGTACAACATAAATGTAATCTCTTTTGATAGCACCGCAAAAGGATCCAAGAGATCAATCAAGGAGTTTGTAGATGAATCGGGCGATCTGGTCAGCGCCATTGGGTGTGATCGGTTTTTTAGGGGATATTCTCAAAAATTTTTTAAGGATCGGTAGCCAGTCTCCTTTTCGAAAAATCGATTCTTCGATTACAAAACCGACCATATTTTGCTTAATAAATTCCACAAGTCGGGGTGACTCAGGAGAATTTGGCCGTGGAATATACCCAAAAGGAATGCCCGCATTATAAACTTCGGCAACCGTGCTGTAACCGGCTTTGCCGATAACCGCATCGGCAGCATTGACCAGATCCGGGTGAAAGTAATCCGAGCGGTGAGGTAACAGGATCAGATTTTTCTCAATTTTGAGCGAATCGGCCCCCCCGGCGACAACAAACCGAACACCCTCTAATGTTGCCAGCCGGTCAAAAAAGGTGATCTGCTCCGGTATTCCGCCAAAGGATATCAACACCATTTTGCTCTCGGCGGCTATCCCGAGCATATTCCGGATTTTTTGTCCCGGCGTTTTCCATTTTCTGCTGACCGGAAAGGTGGTAAGATCGGAATTTCGATTGTTGCATATCGGCTCTGTTTGAATGTGGTAATCAGCGGTTTCAAAAAGGGACCTTAAATAATCGATGTGGTTTTGAACCTGCTGGTTGAAATCCGGGTATCGTTGATAAATCCAATCCCAGGTAAAATTTTCCACCAAAACAGATGGCACCCCCGCTTCCTGGGCGACCTGAATTCCCATAGGCGCAATATCGCAGATAACAAGTTTGCATTTGAGACGCTTGACCAATCGAGACAAGCGTTCAATTCGTGAACATTCAAATGGAAGAAACGCATCCAGACGTCTTTTTGTCTCGAGAAAATTTTCACGAAACGGTGTTTCCTGTACGAATCCGATATCGGTTTCCAGGGGATGGTAAGAAAAGGCCTTTGAAAGGGAGTTTTTAAAAAACCAGGGCGGGATTTTGGTAAATATTTCATACTGAATGGAAGGATCGATTTCGTGCAGGGATTCCAAGATGCCGGCCGCCCTGGCTGCATGTCCGAATCCGTGGGGTGAAACAAAAACCGCCACCGCACTTGTGTCTTCCTTTTTTATGTCCTGGAGCATGGCCATCGAAAAAGATCATCCTCAAAAAGGGGGATGTTTAGGACTTGTGCTTTGGCAAATGATTTTCCGGATTTATTTATTGGGCATTCAACAGCGGTTCCAGGCTCCGTAAGGCGTCGTCATCCATGATACCTAGTCTTTTTGAGATCTGGGGCGATAAAAGGGCAAAGATTCCATTTGATTTGGCACAGAGCTCTTCCTTTTTGTTGTAGAGAAGCCCGCTGACAACAGCCTCATGACGGCTGACAATTTCTAAAATTTTCCCTTCAACCCTTAACGCCTGTTCCGTATAAACCGGTTTGATAAAATCAACGGTCATCGATTTTGTCAGTGTAATCTTTTTCAAAAGATAGATCGCAGACCAGCTCATTATTTCATCCAGCATGGTCGATATCACACCCCCGTGAACCAGACGGTTCCAGCCACCCAGATGATCCGGAACGCTCAGGTATGAAACAATCGATTGGTCATTTGAAAAAAATTTCATTTTGAGCCCGGAAGGATTGCTGGGGCTGCATCCAAAACAGTTGTGGGCCCCGCTGTCTGGAAGCTTCTTGTATTTTATATCATTATTCATGCTCGTCCAGGACGGTTAAAATTATTCAGCAGTCTTTTAAAATATGGCGCAAGCCTTATGCCAAAAATGGAATCCAAAAAAAATTGGACTCCGCCATCTTGTTGAAAATCATTCGGCAACAGTTTGAGGGATTCTTAGGCACTTTTTTCATATTAATCAACAGAATTTTATCGATTTCTCAAATAGCCGGTTTTGCCATGATAGTTTTCGATCGGCTTCTTTTTGAAAGAAATCTTTCCATGTTCA
>SDBV01006959.1_pt1 | contig 15537 bp, 23 predicted proteins | sample 2277081 | NCBI WGS metagenome assembly SDBV01 (sample SAMN10402039, study PRJNA504765) | marine sediment metagenome | isolation source: marine sediment core GS10_PC15, 223 cmbsf | place: Arctic Ocean: Southern Knipovich Ridge | collected 2010
GCTCAAAAGACAACTCTAGTATTTCGTCTTTTCCTAGGACGCGGTTGTATGCTAAAGAGAGTTTTTCGCCGAGGATTATCTTTTCTTTTTTTGGCGGGCGGTCACCTCCAGAGCCGTGCATTCGGCAGGTTGGATAACCCTTCTTTTTGGAGTTTCCGCAATGCCTATCAGCACCGCACTTGGGACACTCCCAGGTTTTATCGCCTGCCTTATAGCGATACTTGCACTCGCGGCAGCTTTTGGTTCGTCGCCCACATGGGGGTTGAGGGGTTTTCTTGGCACTCACAGCAAAGCTCCATGACCAATCGGGTGGGTGTGTGAGTGGGTAAATAAAAACGGAAGCAGCTTTCGCCGCCCCCGCGTCTGTCTATTTTATATAGCAAAAGGCACTCGCGGTCAAGCGAATGCCTTTGCTTTGATAACTATCTTCCCGTCGGTTAGTCTACCACGTTCCCATTTTCACCATCAGTCAACTTGGGTACTAGGCTGTCGCGGTGAAATTTTTGTATTGATCCAATCATGGCAGTATATTCTTGATCCAGCTTGGCTAGGGTTTTCCCCCACTGTTCGAGCAAGTCGGCAAGTGTGTCTACCTCGTTGCTGGCCTCTTCAAACATCACTTCGGTAGTGGTTGGGTAGCTGACTGCGCCTAGCCTGGGAAACAGATGGTGTGAGAGAAAATGGCTCTGCTTAGATATATCGGCAATTAGGTTCTGAGACTGTACGCCAAACGTGGTCGCCCGATCCATGTGCGACTGCATAATTTCGGTCAACGCATCGACCTCTACTGGAGTCAACGATTTTGACATATATACTCCAATAGCGTAGGGGGTTCTGATTTCCTCAAAATCACTCACCTTTTTCTGCTACTTTCACCAACGCGACAAGAACCTTTCTAAACCTAGGAAGCCTTGCCAGATATTCCATAGCCTCGGCCTCTTCGTGTTCGCCGATATCCCTCAATCGATAGGCGCATGAAAGATACGCGCTACGATGCGTAAATTCCTTTGCCTCTTTCTCTCTATGTTCGGCGAGTTTATCGGCCAATTAGGGGTACTTCGGCGTTACCGGAAATGAACATGCCGTCAGGAGACGCCTCACATTGGTTCAAGATAACGTCTGAGCTACCGCCACTTCTGCCATATTCGGCCACCAAATCAGCGGGGCAGTCGAAATTAATGACTCCTTGAAGTACGTCAACGGGTTCACCGTCGGCACCCATTAGGAATACAGTGGCAAAAAAGGTTATGCCGACTTCGTATTCGTTCTTCTGCGCCCATTCAAATAAAACATCGAACGCGCGAGTGACAGCATTGGAATCTCTTTCGCTCCAGTCTGTACCAGATTCAAGGTCAATGATCCAGAAGTAAGCGCCGCCATCTTCTATGGCGATTTCAATTACATCAAGCACCCTAGCCTCGCGCTCAATGTCGCGGGCTAGTGCAGCTTCGGTCGTCGCGCTATTCTGCGCTACGCCTGCTACGCTTGCTGACATGCTTGGCTCAAGAGCCTGGAGGATGTTGGTGGAATTCGCTAGTGCAATTCCACCCGCGATGATAATTAACGCGAGGGGTATAAGCAGTACGAGGATTCTCGCACGCTTAACGTCGCCGCCGTTGCCGCCACTATCGCTGATGTCGCCCATGATAATCTCCTCACGCAGGTTCTTGAATTGGTTCGGCTTCATCCATTATTGCAAAAGCCGCCGCGCCAGTCAAGTCCTCCGCATCAAACAATCGGTCGGTCAGAAGTTCAAGAGCGGGCCTGTGCTGCTCTAGCAGACTTCGAATGGACTCGTTTGCGGAGTTCATAAATCTGTTTATCGCTTCGGTTAGCTCGGGGCTACCGCCAGTCCCACTCATGGATGTTGGATCAGCTATCGGGAACAGCCTCATGCCCTTACTGTTGGTGAATGAACCCTGAGAGATCAGAGCGCCTACCAGGTTTCGAACCTTGAGCATGTCACCGCCCATTCCGGTCCACTCCTCGCCCATGAGCATTTCAACGGCAGCGTTTCCGGCGAGGGAAACCAGAATGTCCTGCTTCCAATGTCTGACGGGGTAAGCGTATACATCGCTCGGGTTGAGATCAAGCGCAAACCCGAGGGCTTGCCCTCTTCGTACAATACTTACCCAAGCAACGTGCTTGTGAGGTCTAAGATACCGCATTGCGATAACGTGTCCAGACTCGTGAATTGCAACGGACCTTTTCTCCTCGGGGTCCCAGTTCTCAATGGGGCTTTGGAGACCAACCATCTTTTCGAGAAAGGCCATTTCAAGGTCGTGCTGGCTTACCTCATCGTGATCCTCGAAGATGGCGTTTCTAACAGCCATCTTGGTTATGACACTCATAATAAGAGCGGGTGTCGCGCCAGCCGTGTTCGCTACCAGAGCCTCTACATCTACATCGTCGGCGTGTGTAATCCTGCCGAGGTAGCCTTTGATCACTTCGCGCCTGCTGCCTTCGTCTGGTATATCGACAATGATTGTTTGGTCGAAACGACCCGGCCTCAATAGCGCGGGGTCAACTGTGTCGGGTCGGTTGGTCGCGCCCATGAACATGACTTGGCCCTGGAAAATCATGGGAAGTCCTAGCAGCTTCAAAGCCCTGTTCTTTGCTATGTCAAACTCAGGGATTTCGTCTAGCCCATCCATTTCATATAAGAGTCGGGTGAGGGCGCCTGATTGCCCTCCGCCCATGAGTCCACCCCCGCCACCACCGCCGATAACCTGACCGCCAGTTTGCCCACCGCCCATCACACCTGATCTGCTCTGAGCTACCGCGTCGATTTCGTCTATGTACGCGATGCAGGCTCCATAGCGTTTTGCAATCGTTCGGGCCTTGGCAACAAAGGCCATCATTTTCATTGTGTCAACGCCCCAGAACATGGCCCTGAAACTAGAGCCCTCTGTACCGATGAAGCCAACACCTTCGTCGCCAGCCATTGCTTTTGCCAGCCAAGTCTTTCCGGTGCCGGGAGGCCCAACTAGCATAATTCCATTGAGGGCCTTGCCGCCCATTGCCTCAAATCTGTCGCGTTGGGACAGTAGCTTATTCCAATGCCTGACGTTCGCCACTAGAGTTTTTTGGCCCCAATAGTCGTCAAAGGTAACTGCTTTGGCATCGCCAGGGTGGACTTCAATCAGCCGCGTTCTGGACATAAACCAGAACAGCGCGCCGAACTGGATCACCATAAAGCCAACCGCGTACAAGAGTCCAGCCGCGAACGACCCGAGGGCCATGATGAACGCCATTCCTTCTGGCCCGAATATCCATAAAGTCAGACCGGTCAGGACTCCCAATCGGATTAACCACTTTCGGATTTTGTCGTGACGCTTGAACCACTCCATCATATAGATGGGTATGGCAATAAAAAAGGCCGCGTTCTCCAGTAGGCGGGTCCACGCGTCCTCTATGCGTTTATTAAGTTTGTCTGTTTTTGAGGCCATAGGATTTACTCTAGCACTTTCGGGTGAGTGAGTCTACCATGTACGGTAGGATTTCACCCGTGATAAACACTGTCGGGAACCCGTTGGTTTCCCTCTTCGTCGGCCTCGCCATCTAATGGAATGAAAACCCCAGCTGAGGCTTGCGTACCGCACTCTACCGCGTCCTTGATCACGCCCTGGAGTTCGTAGTAGTAACCAGACCGCGGCTCAACTATTCCGGTCACGTTCAACCATTGATCCAGTAGGTTCAACGCTCGACGCTTCGCGTTTTCAAGGTCGCCTTTGGTAAGCATCAGTATTTCGCCAATTGGTGCGCGATAGTTGCGCGGCGAGTTTTCTTGTAAAGCGAGCCACGTCCTACAAGTAGCTCTAGAAGGTGGTCCGTTATCCCGCGCCAGCGCCAGAGCTTTACGCGCCAGTGAGTAAAGAATGAAGGTCGGTAGTTTGGTTCGCCCGGCATCTTTCCCATAGGTCGATACTTCTCAACTGCATCCTCCCAGGACATCAAGCTGTCGGGAATCTCGGGGTGGCCATCCTTGCTCCAGTCGTGCGAAGGCAGGTTCATATCACAGTCCATGGTAAACCACGCGTCTAGGATCATGGCAAAGCCACAATGCCCGCAGGCCACGATCCCAATTTCACCATCGAGCCAGACCTCTTTTGGCTCCAGCCGGTGTTCCTGGCGCTTGGCGCAATGCTTGCACGGGCATCTGCTGTACCCTCTACAGTTAGGACATTTCATCTTCTGCTCTCCTCATGGATTCGTTGTAGCCCTCCCAAAATTCTTGGTGACAATGACACTCGCAGCCACCGATACAAGATTCTATCAGATCACCGGCATAGCACTTCAAACAGAACGCACCCGGCCATCCTGACCACCAATGCTCGCCAACCTTTTCGCCGTGCATTGTTTTCTTAGATGGACACACACCCCAATCAGGGTATTGAGCCACATAGCAGGTTTCTAGGTGACCAGCCAGAAACGCTGTTGTCTTGGCTCGCTCCTCTGCGATGTACTTTTCGTACTCGGGGTCTGGATTTAGGTTGTACTTAAACCTGTTCCATCGCCATCGCCATATTCGGCGATTGAGCCAGCGAGCGCGGAAGCTAACTGACGCCTTCTGCAAAGGCCATAGCCATCTTCTGAGCGTCGATCAGGGTTTCGGCTTTGAAGCCAACCGGCAGGCTTATGTCCTCTTCGGGATGTTCGCAAAGATATTCGGGGGTCCAGCCAGAGGAGGCACATACATCGCCTTCCTTCACTTCATCACCAACCGCGAATCCGTGAATGGCGCGATGCGACCAGCCGTACCACTTCTGTTCTTCTGAGTTAAATCCAAGGCATACAGTCCTACCCCATCCACCGTTCGACTCTTCGTTCTCGCCAAGAGGCTGCAAGGTGTCTGGATCGATCCCCTTTTTAATAATGAGGTAGCGCGCCATCTTGGGGTCACCGATGTAGCCCCCCGCGCGGGTGAATGCCGAACGCATGACCGTTACTCCCTCACCTCCGTATTCTGCGTTATCGAGTTCGTAGGTTCTCACCTGGTAGCCGAGCTTGTAATTGAGCGTCTTGATCAATTTGCCTTTCATGTTTCTCTCCCTTTCTAATGTAGTCTACGGACTTCAAAACATCCCGATCGTAGCCTTAATGTGCGCTTTAGCCGACACTGCGCCGCTTTTGTCTGTCTCTTGCACTCCGCTTTATTGAACACCGTTTGCATTCGTGAGCTATACCAACTGTGCGTTCGTAGAATTCTGAAACATTTTTTCTTGTTCTGCATTCACCGCCACATAGTTTATACCATTCGCCGTCAATGAGGAGGCATCCACTATGAATCCTCTTGTGCGTCAGATGGTCCACAAGTGCTAGGTTTTCTAAGCGATTGTTTAGCTTGTTGTCGTCTACATGATGGACCAAGTAGCCCTCAGGAATCGGCCCATTAGCATTTTCCCAAACAATGCAGTGTTCCATCCTCAATCTGCCTTCATACCAAATACGGCGATATCCCTTTTTGGTGATGTATCCACGTCCACCTCTCGGACCAACAATCCTCATTAAAACATTCCTATTGATCCGCGTACTCTTGCCTCGGCCACTTCATTGTAGATCGACATCATTTCTATGCCGGTCACCTCATCCCACCCGGCTTGAATTGCCGCTATGATCTCGGAACCGCTACCCGAAAACGGTACGAGAATTCTTCTAGTGCGACCTTCCTGTTGAGGAGGTAATAATAATGTGGCTAAGTATCTCAGCAATTCCAAAGGCTTGCAAGTTGGATGGATATTTCCACGGACCCGCTTCTTAGGATCGAGCTTCTGATACGCCTCTTTGGTGACCCGCTCAAATCCCTCCTCCCCGCGAAACCAGTAGAAATTCTCAAGGCCCTTATTCTTTTCCCTCTTGCTGGCTTTGGAGGTATAGAAGAAACGGCTAGGTCCACCTGAATCCCCATAGGCCAACTCAGGCTCTCCCGTTGGTTCCTGCTCCATTCCAACCCCACCGCCATATACAACGCCCTCGGCTTTCTTGGTCCTGATTGCGTTGTCACCTGACTTGAGCGTTCCCACCTGATCGTCCAACCTCCGAACCGAACAACCTGGCACGCACGCCCAACGCTCGACCACATCAGGAGGTGTTTCCTCCGAGTCATAATCCTCGCCTCTGTGATCCTCCGAGTAGAATGCAAATGATCCACCCGCGCCATGGGAGGGATAGCGATTGAGCGTTCGCCCCTCGACCAGATATTCGCCCACTTTCACGCAATCATCGTTGTGGCTGAGCACAAAGTTCGCGGGCCAGCGGCCCGATATGTTATGACGCTCTTTGGGTTCCGATGATCCATCTGGTATAAACATGCCTCCGCGACCGCCGCCCGCCGCGCTGGTTCTTCTCTCGCTAGGAAGAATGGCATTGTTTATTCTCGACCCGTCTATATTGAGGGCGCCGGTGCCAAACTCCTCAGCCAGTTGAGCAAACGTCCTCCCGCGCCTAGGTGCGCGACAGACAAATACAGGCTCCCATGCTGGCTTGAGGGCGGTGCCGTAGCCATCCCATATTTCAGCTTCGGGAGTCGCTGGTGCTGTTTCGTCGTATTCTGGCTTGAATTCACCCATGCTTTCTGTCTCGGAACTTGCAGCGCCTTTGGCCTTGCCTATGACCTCGCGCTCCGCGCCCGCGGCCTTTCCCTTGCTTATGTCGTGAGACTTCGGAAATCCTTGACCGTGAATCCAGGGTATCAGGATCGAGTCCACGATTTCGAAGCCACCATTTTCTAACCCAACTCCCAAATGGTGAAAAGTTCGCGTGCCTCCAAAGAACAGGCATACCGCGCCCGGATACAGGAGTCGCTGGATCATTAGTTCCGACCATTCCGTTACCCACTTTTGGTAGTGTTCTAAGGACTCGAACCCATCCCACTTCTGACCCATGAACCCGCCCGACAGACGCGAATAACGCCCGTCGCTACCTTCCTGCGCGGGCGCGCTTCCTGCTTTGCCAAATCTCTTAGCTATTGAAATGAGAGCGTATGGGGGGTCTGATACTACTGCGTGATACCGCGGTCCTCCATAGGACCCGAGCCATTCGATGAGTTCGGACTCGACGATTCCCCATGAGGCCATTCGCTTATTGTACTTCGTTCCTGCCAGACTTGAATCGGTGACTTGCCGTAATTCTCGAAGCCATAGCAATTGGTCATTAGGCTCTCTGTGGTTTGGTGACCGATGGCCGCGAAGATGCCTAGCTTCATCGTGTGTTCATATTCGCTATTCGCGAATTGAGGACAGTTGACAGCCAACACCTTGAGTGCATACGCGTACCCGCCACTCTCGCCACATTCGTTAGCTGCCAGTCTGTACTTGCCGCAATTGTAAAGTGCCAGAGCGCGAAACACGTTGCCGTCGTTCTCGCGAATAGTCTGGCTCAACATACCCATTCCAGTTTGGATGTTGATCTCAGGGGATGAACGTAGAAGCTCCTCATCGGGGTGCCACGACTCGGGTACTATCTGCATGAGTCCAATAGCACCCGCGTAGGATTCTATCTTTTGTATCCCGTAGCTCTCCTCGGCGATAACTGCCTCTATTAAAGGAACGCTCAGGTTGCCCCACTCGCCATGGTTGGCGAATTGTTCAATGATGATAAGTTGCCACATTCGTTCAATGCGTTCGATTACGTCTACAGCTGGGGGCGCGGCAAGCTCTACTCCCTGTCCGAGGAGCATCGCTACGATTACCGCAAGAGATTGAAAAAGTATCATTGGAGATTTACAGAGGTGGCGGGGGTCTCGACCACTCGCTTCCCACCCGGATTTCCCTGGCCGCTCTTAGCCTGGGTTACCGGCACTAGCCTTGTCCGTCGGCCCCCGCCCTTTCAATAGGAGGAGAGACTAAATAAAGTATACCGCGGTTTCTATCAGAGGAACGTAAGCACTATTATGGTCACTTAAAGGGGCAATAATTGTACCTCACGGATTCGTGAGGATCAGGCTTTTCGTGAGGTATCGAATTCCATGATCCGCAGCCCCACCCATTCTGCCACTTGAGGCACTACGGCATTTCCGAGTCCTCTAAGTCGGCCAACTCTGGATGCCACCGTTTTGCCGAGTTTCTCCGACCAAGCTCGCTCAAGCAATCTGAACTGCAGGTTGCGTGCCTCTTCGAATGATTCGGCGTAAAAGGCTTCCCACATATCGCGCAATCCTTGATTTTCTTCAATCCGTGGCCCCAAGAGCCATCGGCTATGTGAATCCCACAATGGCACTTCTGGCAAAGAATTTTGCAATCTTCTGATGTATAGCTCGGGTGATGCCGCTGCAAGTTCTCGGTACTCCCACACTGCTCGCAACAAGCGTCGCGTAAGCTCGTTGCGCGCTGGCTTCTTTTCCTGATCACTGCCTTGTTCATCGCACCAATCCCTTATCTGTCGAGCGAAGTCCAATTCAAGGGAAAGCCCATCAACCACTCGACCCACGTTGGGTTCAGGGAGCCAGTAGGTGTGTTTACTGTGCGGGATAGGTACTCCGATTTCCTGCCAGTTCTGGATGGTCTCGGACCAATAGCAGTAGATGTGTCGGTCGCTCCAGGTGTAGGCCAAATAGAGTGCCGGGCTTGAACTGCGCCGGTTAGATGGCTTGGGTCTCTCATCCCCGGATGCTCGCCGTATATAGCCCTCGGAGTCGGCCACAATCTCACCGCCCGATTCAAACTCACTTGCATGTGTTTCCCCGTCTCCGGGTTGTATATTCTGTGACCCTGCTTTGGTTCGTTTCCCTCCACGTCTGTTGCTCGATGTAGCAGCGGTCCCTCTCCCGAGGCTTGCGCGCTCGGTGTCGGCCAGAACGCCTTTTCCTCTTCCGCTTTCGTCACCTGTTCCGACAGCGGGCGACTGTTTCGTTTGTGTGTTGCTTCGCTGGCTTTCCCGCTGCGCCAATCCCTTTTTGTCGGCGTTGCCCACATCTTTTCTTCCTCTGCTGCCACTACCTGATCTGGTAGCCCTACCTGGGGATCGCTTGGTTTCCTTCCCTCCAACTTTGTCACCGATGATTTCGGCTCTGTCACGTTCGCTTGCGGAGTCCGCCACATCCTCGACTCCTCTATCGACACCTGATCCTCCAACCGACCTCTTGGATTTCCTATCTTTTCGGGGTCTCTCAGGTTGTGCTTCATCCCGTCCGAGTTCCGAGGAGTACCCCACAATGAAGATTCGCTCGCGTCGATGTGGGGCATCGAGGGAAACAGCCGGTATATTAAACGTCCCGCAGGTGTAGCCCTTGTTTTCCAAGTCAGATAACACTTCGTCGATATAGGTGGTGATGATTCCAGGAACGTTTTCAGCAAGGACATAGCGGGGTTGGAGTTCGTCAATAATGCGGCTAAATTCAGGCCAGAGGTTGCGGTCATCTTCTGCGCCTCTTCGCTTCCCGGCAACACTGTGAGGCTGGCATGGGAATCCCCCTGCAATAAGGTCAACTGGCGCGAGGTTGTCTTTTCCGACTTGTCTAACATCCCCAAACCTTTCTACGTCAGGCCAGTGTTTCTCCAAGACGCTGTTGCAGTAATCATCATTCTCAACCTGCCAGACACACTCCATCCCGGCCCATTCTAGGCCGAGGTCAATTCCGCCAAAGCCAGCGAATAGACTTCCAAACTTCATACGCCCTCAATCCACCATCCGAGTACCTTGTAATAAGCATAGCCCCAGACGCAAGCTAGACCAATTTGCGCGGCGGCTTGGGCTACCTCAAATCCAGTCAACGGTAACATTTTTCTGCTCAATAACAAAAGGAATGTTATCGTACCATTTGGTTGCTCGGATCAATTGGAATGATCTTGTTCCATTAATTCGATGAGTCCGCATTGCACAGAATCGCAATAGTTTACACAAAAACTCTCATCGCCTGGACATGCGGGGTCATGCTCCATGCGTGTATGAAATTCAAGTTTCGCCTCCTGTTCATTAAGCTCAGTTCCGCAACCAACACACATCCAGCGGTCCATTAGTCCCACCACCTGTCCGAGAGCTTGATCAACTCCCCCAGCGCGTCAAGTGCGATCCGATTGTTCAAATCAGCCATGCGCCCAAACGACATAAGCGCGCGCTTGGCTAACTCCTGATCTTCGGCCTCTGGATAGGTGATCTCGACTGAATCAAACTCGGGGTGTTCTTCGCTCGGGAAGCTCCGCCAGTCGCTTGCCCCAAAGATTTTGATATGGGTTGCGAAAGCGTCATATTCGTATCGGCCCTCGGCCAGATCACTTAGAAGTCGAACAGCCTGGCGGTACTGCTCGGGTACTTCATCCTCTCTGCCCATCACGCAACCGGTTGTGTGTTCTAGCATGGCCGCGATTTTATGGCCCATGATTCTGTATAGGTAGGATTGGTCCCAATGCTCGTCGCGCCAGATAACCGGCAGCCAATAGATGAGGTTGCGAATGCGCCTGACTAACAATCTAAGTGTTTGCACTCTTTAGATATTTCCTGCTCACCAATGATTTTACCTCACCTTCGGCCTCGCAGAGGTCGCAATAGCGTGTGTACTCCTCAGCACCTTCGATTGGTACAGTTGTGCGTCCATTGCACTTCGGACACGTTACTTTGTGCCAGGGTAGTTGGGGTAAGCTGCCGAAAAAATAGTTGTGTCCCACTTCGCGGTTCCTCCGAATGATAATCGTACCGTCATCTGATCGATCCCTAGCGGAAACATCCTTGCCCTCTTGGTCAATGACTAGGCCCGCTGGTTGAAACGGGTCGCTCTCGCTAGTTGGCTTTCTATCGATAGGCATAGGTCCATATTACAACAGGTTGAGGAAATGAAAAAGCCCCCGAGGGGAAGGTCGGAGGCCTCTTCTGTTATTCGGCAGAACGCGTTGTCGAGACGCTCGATCTCAGGAACCTTATGGCATTTCCAACCTAGTTTTCAGGTCGTGCCTCCTTTAATCGTTTTGATCTCAGCCGCTTGCGCGTCCTACCCGCGGCTGGACTGGCGCCATCGTGCGCGCCTTGCTACTACCGAAGCGGATATCAACACCCCTGTTGTGTGCCGCCTGGTTTTGAACCCCAAGCATTCACCGGTCTGTGTCTCACACCGACTGAATACACTGTTAAGGTTCTCCCTGATCGGTAGTAGCAAGCCGAGTACGATCCTCTTGGCTTATCAGCACGGGAAAGTGAAAGCTACAAACCTTCCTTCGCTGGACTAAGCCAGTTGTCAAACCCGCGAAATCCCTCACCCGCCACCAGCCCTCATACTCCGCGGGAGAGTCGCAACGCTCAACCTCGCATTCGTGTTCCCGACAGGTACAGGTTGGACAATGGTTCATTTCAGGTTGGGTGGCCTTGCCTTCATTTCTTCAATTGCCGCGAGCGGTGATTGCAACACGCCCATCGCGTCGTCAAGGTGTTCGTACGCGGCCTGCAGTTCCTCATCGACTCCGGGGTAAATGATGCTTAGGTTACTACCATCTGTATCAATGTCGTCACTCCACGGAATAAGCCCCATGAGGTTCATCACCTGGCTTATAAGATTGTGAACCATTTTCAATTCCATTTTGCCCTCCTTAAAGTATCCACGCCTAGCCACTTCGCACCTTGAGCTTGTCAGCTTTTCGGTAGCGTATACAGTTCTTGCAGATATCGCCCTTCTGCGGCCGCGTGAGGAAAAGGTCGGGGTCCATTGTGTACAGGCCGCAGTAGGAGTAGAAGATCACGAAGGTTTTGTATGCGTAGCTTTCCGACTTTTGAATGTGGCGTTTCTTGGTGAGGGAGGAAACCAGAGTGTATTCAACCAACTGTCATGCTCGGGCTCCCCGCCCACGCGTGCCAGGCCATGGTAACGCGCACGCCCTCATCCCTCTTCACATCCCAACGGTCCCCCGACTTGGTTCGGATAGATGCCTTCTTGCGATTCAGTTGGGGGTCTGGAATGTAGGTTGACTCGATCTGGTCAAGACTCAGGGTAAGGATGTGTCCATGAAACGTGGTGATCTCGCGAAGCTGGTTCAACTTACCTTCTCCTCCGCGGCGGCAACTGCAATAGCTTCCTCAATGTCTGGAAGGTCTACCCCCCAATCTGTGAGCTTTTCGTCAATCTTTGCCCACGCCCGTTCCATCGCCTTTGACACCGGGGCGAGGCCGAACTCTGACGCTCTATGCTCTGCAAGAAACTCGCTCAACTTCGGTTCACTCATCGTCTCTCTCCTGTTCTAGCCCTGCGCTATCGTTTGCCTCTCGCGGAATTAGCGCGCTCAGTCTATCTATGGTCTTTCTTGCTTCTTCATTTGCAAGTGTCAGGTTAGATAAGGTCAGCTCCATCTCCGAAAGCCTTGCTTCGAGATGGTCGGTGTTTACGGCCAGCCCGCTCAAGTCACGGATCAGCACTCGATTTGAGACATCTCCCCTTTGCCACCGATCAATCAGATCAAATAAGATCGCGCTGTGTGTTCGCTTATCACTCATCATCGCCTCCTTCTTCTGTGGTGGGGGATATAGCATCGCGACGTTCATGCCCGCCATCAAGTGTGGATTGGGATAATCTTCCTTACTCATCATCGTCACTCTCTCCTGCTCCCTCGGCTTTCTTCTTGCCGCGCTCCCATGCCTTAGTTTTCTCGGGAGAAGCAAATAGCGCAAAGTGGCAGTTGGTCGTATTAGAACCATTCTTGCCACAGTCGTAACCCATCTTGTAGCAATGCTCTTCATCATAAACTGGAATTGGTTTCATCACTCCTCCTGCTCTAGTGGGTCATCCATCGTAGATTCGCGTTCCGTCACATTCGGGAAATGTCGAGCAACCCCAAAATGCTTTCCAGTGTTTGCCGGCAGGAGGTTTCTTCAAAACCATGCGTGATTCACACTTCGGACAGTCTGGCTTTTCCATCACAGGAGGCCCGCCCTCAGAGGTCATAAGCCCTACGCAATGATCATAAACCAGTTGGTTCATCTTCGCGCCGGTGAGCGCGTTGTGGGGGTCTGGCTCGGGAGGCAGACCCGCCCACTTCAATGCGTAATTCAAGCCAACGGTCGAAACGCCATTATAGGCTGGAGTGAATTCGTCAACCGTTGTCATAAAGAAGTGCGCGAGGGTGTGAACGTCAATGGTCCTGTAGCCGAAGGTCCATTCCAATTCACAAAGCTGGTAGTTCTGGAGGAGGAATCTTTCTACGTCGAATGATGAATTGAACCCGGCCAGAATTCTATCCTTGGCTTGCATTGACCACTTATCGAAATCTTTCAGCACTTGGGCAATGTCTGATTTGGTTGGGTCGTATAGCTCATCTACGGTAAAGCCGTTGACCTCCATGGCTTTTTCGGTGATCTCTACATTTTCGTCTACCAAAACTTCGGCGTAGAATTCGGCGCCCTCGGGTTGCATCACTGCCCCGATAGATGCTATGCCATTCATCACCCCATCTATACCCGTAGTTTCTAGGTCAATGAAGATCATTGGTGATTCGCTCCTGTCAGCCAGTCGGGGATTTCGGTCATTGCCGTGGCGAGCTTCATTTCGGCATTGTAAATTGATCTACTGGTTCCACCACTATACCCTGCTTTCTCCAAGTCGAGGGTTTGAACGGCCCGCGTCACTTTTTCCAGAGCCTTGAAGGTATCCTCAAGATGGCCTTTGCGTAAAGCCGACAGTTCGCCGTCGTTGGCAAACTCAGCTTCCAGCATGATTTCGTCATACTGCTCTCGCGTCCTGATCATTTCCAGTAAAACCTTTCTAGCGGTCGCCCGTATGGGTCAAGCTCGCCGGGTAAAGCCCACCTCCAATTAAAGCCGATCCTTAGAAGTTCATAATGCCAGGGGTCAAACGGTCGTCGCTTGGTGCCGGTAATATCTTTAGCTGGAAATATCACTCGACCCTAAGATGTTTCCGCCGAAAAGAGGTGACGTTGGTTTGTGTATCTTAGGGTGTTTCGCCATTCCAGCCAGCCAGCCCTGGATTTGCATCCCGAAGTTGTCTGGCTCCTCATGCTCACAGTGAACGTAGCACCGCCAGCACCCGTCCTTAACGCATATCTCCGCGTCGATGCAAGTACACGGCCACGGGTGATCTGACTCCGGTTCGTTCGGGGGAGCGTGGCAGCACCAACACGGGTTGATTGCTACCGTTTCAGATTCCATCGCGCTAGTTCCGCAATCTCCCAACATATGAAGGCAAATACGACCAGCCCAAGTACAAGCCCGATAACCAGAATCGAAATCCCGATCCAGACAAATACGTTCAACGCGATGATCAGTAATTCCATGTGTGTCCTCTCTCATCCCACGCCAGTTTAATCAACTCAATGGAAAGATCATTGATTTTATCACGGTCTGGTTTTTCAGGCAAAGTGGAATGGATCAACGCCAACTCGATCCTGTCAAACAACCGGTGGGCCTCATCGTTCACGCGCTCAAAGCTCCATTCGCCTTGTTTGATTGCAACTAGCTCGGCGGCATCTGGACGCTCTACCAGGAAGTCACCCGTTGTTAGAAACTCCATTCCCCCGCGTAGCAAGCGGATCATGTGTGCCGCGTTCTTCGTATCGTATCCAAATTCATCGACCAGGCGTTTTCGCTTCGTACCCATGTAGCCTTCGTAAGCCTGATAGCGAGTCATCTTCTGGAATTGCGCCCGCGCATACCCGACGAATGGTTTGTAAACGTGCTTGCCCACAAACAGTTCGCGGCTATCCAATAGCATCTGCCCCGCGCCAGTCACCTTGATATAGTGCCGCGGCTCAAGCCAGAGAATTTGGAGGATGTTCGGGTTGCCCTGAGCTAGTAAGCGGATGGCCTTATGAATTTCATAGATCACGATATCCCACTCATTATGCTTGATTTCGCGCGTACCCTTGCTTCCAAAACTTTTAAGGCCGAGATAATGATCAATGTCTGGCACGCAAAGTGCCATCACGTCTTTGTCGTCAATACTGTTAGGGTCCTTGCTTGGCGTGTAAGTACCATGCGCGATAGAACCTCGATATGAGGTCAAAATTGACCATTTACCTAAGCCGGGATTATCTTTGACTAAATCGCTTGGAAGGCTCAACCGAAAAACTTTCTGTGTTCGTTCTTGCGTAAACTCCACTCAATGTGTTCGCGAGTCATTGGATAAGGATAACTGGTAATGTCAGACCCTCCAATAAGAGGGTCGCGTTTTTCAGGGTCTATATCAGGGTTCCAATCTGCAAGAGTTCGACAGGTCGGATCACGCTCGCAAATCATTAGAGCAGGACCATCCTCATACCAATCGTCCAAGAATCAGCTAACGATTTCTAGGCCACGTAGGGTGAGGTCCAGAAAGGATGGCTCTGGTTTCCTCGTTGTGTTCTAGGTACTCAGCCTCAGTCACAAACTCAATGTTCTTCCAAGACCCTTCCCAAACCACAATATATTCTTGGCGAATGTAGACTGTCTGTAGCCATCGCACCGTGCTGTCAACCCGATTATCCCAATGTTCCCTGCAAATCCTCGGATACCAAGCAAAACGTTTGACTACCCGTAAGTCGCCGTTTCTGTAGAGCCGCTTTTTCTTAAGAAAAAACATCCTAGCTTCTAATAAATATCTCGGCTATTAGGGTAACGATCTTGCGAACA